>Ga0214473_10003837_pt1 | contig 18136 bp, 16 predicted proteins | sample RVTome_7_FD_203509 | JGI IMG/M metagenome (GOLD analysis project Ga0214473, IMG submission 203509) | Soil microbial communities from uranium-contaminated site in the Upper Colorado River Basin, Wyoming, United States - RVT98D197 | ecosystem: Environmental > Terrestrial > Soil > Contaminated >... | reverse complement strand
ACGATCAGGGCCCCATCGCGATCGAGCCGGCGCATGAGATCCTCGACGATGCGTACGGCGACCGACGTCTCGAAGTAGATCAGGACGTTGCGACAGAAGATCAGATCGAAGCGGCCCTCGCCGCGGGAGGGGACGGGCCCCACGACAGACGCGCGCTCGAACCGGACCATGCGACGCAGGGCCTCGGGTGCCGTCCACCCGTGCACCGGATCACAACCCGGCAGCCCGCTGGCCGACCTCGGACGGTACCACCCCGCCCGGGCGATGCGCAGGCTCTCCTCGTTCACGTCCGTGGCGAGGATGTCCACGGGCACCCGGCAATCCGCGGCCAGCATGGCCAGGCTGTAGGGCTCCTCCCCTGTCGCGCAGCCCACCGACCAGATGCGCACCGCCCGACCGCGCGCCCGGGCGATGCGCCCCAGGGTCCCGGCCCGAAGGTAGTCGAACTGCTCCGGATGCCGGAAGAACGACGTGTGACCGACGGTCGCGGCGGAGATCAGTCTGGCGGTCGCGCCCTTCTCCGGTTTGACGCTCTGGCGCGTCAACCAGTCGAGCTCGGTCATCCCCGCTTCGCGCGCCAGCGTGCGGACCGTCGCGGAGAGCATGCCCGGCCAGGGGCGCAAGACGTGACCGAGCTCCGGCCCGAGGAGGCGATCGAGGAGCGGGTCGAGCTCACTCTCGGGCATTCATCCTCTCGATCAGCCGTCGCACCGCTGCCCCCAGGTCGCGCAGGGGAACCGCGCGCACGCGGGGCGAGACGGCCAGGGCAGCCTCGGGCATCGAGGGCACGGCGCAGTCCGCGGGCGCCTGTACGACGCACGCGCCTCCCCGCTTCATGATCTCCGCGACGCCGTCTGCGCCGTCGCGTCCCATGCCCGACAGGACCACGGCGATGAGCCGACTCTCGAGCGGAGCGGCGGAACGAAGGAGCTCGGTGCCGGAAGGACGGTGGCCTTCGACCGGGGGCTCATCCCTGACGGTCACGCGTCGCGGACCATCGACCCGGAGATGGCCGCGCGCCGTGGCCACGAGGGCCTGGTCCACCTCCAACGAATCCCCCGTCTTGGCCTCGCGTGCGGGCAGCCCGAGGGTGCCCAACCACTCGGCGAAGCTCTTCTCCCGGCCCTGAGGCAGGTGCTGCACGATCAGGACCGACGCGCCCGAGCCGGCGATGGCGGGGATGAGCTTCTCGAGGGCGCCCATCGCCCCGGTCGAGCCGACGATGGCCACGACCGGGCCACCCACCGTCGCTCGGCGCTGGGCGGCGCGCACGGTCGCGCGCAGGCGGCGCTCGCCGTCGGTCGATCCCAGCTCGCGCTTGCAAACGACCGCGATGGCCCCTTGCCCGAGGGCTTCGACGGCCAGGGGAGAGCTCGCCTCCACGTCGCTGACCACCACGACCGGCCGCTCCGTCGAGAGGGATCGGATCGCGCCCAGGCCGGTCTTGCCCGGCATCCAGAGGTCGAGGATGAGCACGTCTGCGGCTCGCCAAGTACCGCTTCTCAGGAGCTCATCCACGCCCGCGGAGCGGCCCACCACGCGAAGGTCCGGGGCCGCCTCGAGCACGCGTCTCACCACCTCCGAGGAGATGTCCGAGTCGTCGACGATCCAGAGCCGCGTCGTCATCTTCCGCCGAGGGCCGTGTCCAAGATGCGCCGGAGCTCGTCCTCGACGAATCGTTGCTTCGAGAGGAACGCCACGACGCCCAACGCACGGGCGCGCGCTTCCGTCTCGGAATCGGACCGGGTCGTGAGGACCACGACGGGAACCGATTTCAGACCGGGGTGCTCTTTTAGCCGCGCGATGAGCTGAAGCCCGTGCAAGTAGGGCATTTCGAGATCGGTGAGGATCACATCGGGCCGTTCGGAGAGGGCGGCGATGAGCCCCTCGCGCCCATCGACGGCCTCGGTGACACGCATGCCGAAGGAACGCAGGAGCCCCATGAGGAGCTCCCGGGCAACGGGCGCGTCCTCGACGACCAGGACGTGGGGCTCGGAACGGGTCTCGACCTTCGAACCGGCGGCAGCGGTGCCGCGCACGGCTGCCTGGTGGAGGGCATCGACGTCGAGCAACAGCAGCGCGTCACCGTCCGCCAGGAGGGCCACACCGCGAACGACTCTGGAGCGAAAGGCGAGCTCCTGGGTGCGCGTAAACGTGAGCGGCCTCGGGTTGTTGAACGCATCGACGGTCAGGGCGAAGAGGCCGGTGCGGTGGGACACGACCACCGCGGAGTCACCCACGCGGGGGGCCCCCTCCCCCCGCGTCAAGGCCCCGAGGGAGAAGATCGGCACGAGCCCCGCGTCCCGATCCGCGATCCGGACGTGGATACCCTGCGCCGTCTCCACGAGCTCGTCGACGCGGACGACGGTCACGACGGAGCGGGACGGGACAGCGAACTGCTGTCCGCGAGACACGAGAGGCACGACCACGTCGGCGCGGAGCGTGGCGGGCAGGGTCAGCACGAAACGCGTGCCCATGCCTGCAGTGGACTCGACCTTGACGTTGCCGCCGACCGCCGACAGCTCGCGCGTCACCACGTCGAGCCCGACGCCCCGGCCGCTGATCGTTTCGGCCCGCTCCCTCACGCTGACGCCATGGTCGAACATGCGGTCGAGCACCTCCGCATCGGTCAAGGTGAGCGCCCCAGGCTCGTTTTGCGCGAGACGCTCTCTGAGCCCATCGAAGTCGATGCCGCCGCCGTCGTCTTCCACCACGGCCGCGACGCTCGACTCCGTCTGGGTGAACGCAACGCGAATGCGCCCCTTGGGCTTCTTGCCCCTCGAGCGGCGCACGGAGACAGGCTCGACCCCGTGGTCGACCGCGTTGCGGACGAGGTGCAGCAGGCACGGCCGGAGTCGTCGTTCGATGGCGGCATCCATCAGGGCCACGCCCTCGACCTCGACTGTGATCTCCTTGTGGAGGGTCTTGGATGTGGAGCGCGCCGTTCGATGCACCTGGGCCCGGAGCTCCTCCGTGGAGACCAACGACGCCCGCTGAATCACGTCCTGCAGCGCCTCGAGCGCCATGTTCGTCGAGAATTCGTTGGCCGACCAAGCCTGACGCAGGCCCGTCAGCCGCCGCTCGATCTCGGTGCCGTAGCCGAGGGTCTTGACGATGCGCTCGCGGAGAAGCTCGGCGCTGACGTCAGGACGGATCTCCGTGATGAGGGCTCGGAACTGCCTTCGCACCTCTGCGAGCTCGGGGAGAAGGAGCTGAAGCTCGCCATGCAGGCGTCTCAGCTCATAGAAAAGCGGCTGCACGCGGTCGACCTCGAGGGACATCTCGGCGGGCGCCGGCAGGCCCCGGGGCGCTCCGCCCGCAGCGTCCTGGCTCATGCTGACGGCGTCCGGCTCGACCGCAGAGGCAGCGCGCCCGTGCGAGGGCTCGTCCACGGCCGGCATGTCCCCCGTCGTGGCGCCCTCGTTCACGGCCTGCAGCGCCGCGGCAATGGCTGCGAACACGTCCGACAGGTCGAGCGCCTCGTGCGAGTCCTGCGACGAGGCCAGCAAACCGAGCGCTTCGAAGGCGCCAAGGAGGGCGTCCCCTGCGACTTCCGGATCCCGGCCCGAGCTCATCAGGGTGCCCACGAGCTCTTCTGCCCGCTCGAGCAGCGTGCCCGCCTCTAGGAGCCCGAGCATGTGCGCCTCGCCCTTGATGGTGTGAAGCAGTCGCCGCAGCTCGCGCATCCCCGCGACCTCGCCGCCCTCGATGGTGAGCCAGAGGTCCGTGGCTTGCGCGACGCGCTCTGGCGCACGGCGCCAGAACCCCGCGATCAGATCGTCACGATCGACGCCCATCCGAGGCCGCCGGCTTGGTCTCCTCGAGGCGGAAGACGGTCACCGTCTCCTTGAGATTCTGCGAGAGTTGCAGCAGCGCCTCCGCGTTGTTGGTCGTCTCCGCGCGCCCGTGGAGCGACTCGTTGACGACGCGGACGATCTCGTCGGCACTGGACTTCACTTGGGACGTCCCCTCGCGTTGCCGGGCCACCGCCTCGCTGATCTTGGCTGCCGCGGTCGACGTCTCGTGCGACAGCTTGATGCCCTCCTCCGTGGCCATGACCGAGGCGTGCGAGGCCTCTCGCATGTCAGCGACGAGCTTGCGGATATCCCGGACCGAATCCTTGACGTGCTCGGACAGGCGCCGCATCTCCGCGGCAACGAGGGAGAAACCCCTGCCGACCTCACCGGCCTTGGTGCCCTCGAGAGCCGCGTTGAGGGCCAGCAAATCCGACCGATCCGCGATGTCCTGGATCAGCGAGAGGATCTCTCCAATACGGTCGGAGTGCGCGCTCAGGAGCCTCGTGCGCTCGGCGATCTGCTGGGAGCTGGTGAGGTTCCTCCCTGCCATCTCGCGCACGGTGCGCGCGTCCACTTCGACCTGCTCCGCTGCGGTCGAGAGGGTCTCGAGAGTGCGCTGGATCTCCTCGAGGGACGCGGTCTGCTGCGTAGACAGGGCTTCCTGCTGCCGGACCTCGGAGAACATGCCCGCCGCCGAGACGGCGAGCTGCTCGGCGGTGCTCCCGATCTTCTGGACCAGCTCCCGCAGGCGCCGGCTCATCGTGCCGAACGCCTGGGACAGCGCGCCCACCTCGTCGCGTGTCGCGTCGTGCGGCACGGTTCGCGAGATGTCCCCGCTTGCGATACGTCCTGCCGCATCGGTGATGCGCAGAAGAGGGCGCGTGATCGTGCCCGAAAGCCAGAGCCCAAGCGCGATCGCGATGCCCGCGACGATCAGCGCCTGCCACATCATGGTCTCGCGTGTCTTCGCGACAGCCTCGATCACGCGCTTGGTCCTCAGGGCCACGGTGACCAGGCCAACCGTGAGCCCTCCGCTCCGGACGGGCGCCGCGGCCGCGACCGTGAAGTCAGTGCGCGTGTCGAGGGGCCCGGGCTGCGGCGAGATGCGACTCAAGGAGCCGTGAGGACCCACGGCCGCGAGTCGATGCCCTTCGGGATCGTAGATGGCCGCCCAGGCGACCAGCTCGTCGCCCAGGGCCGAACCGAGCAGATCGCGCGCGCTGTCGAGTTGCTGGAACTCGAGCGCTGGCGCGACAGCCTCGGCGAGCAGCGACGCCTCCGCCTCGGCGCGCTGGGTCAGCGCCTCCGTCTCCGCCTCGGCGTAGCGCTGGGGAACCAAGACGATGTCGATGAGCGCGAGGAGGCAGACCGCGCTGGCGAGCAGTCCGCTGATCTTTCCGCGAATGGAGAGGAGCTTGTCGAGCATCGATGCCTCTGGCTGGCCTGGCCGGGATTATATGTGAGAAGCTCTCGTTCCGGAGCTTTCTCCGCAGGAGCGGGGCACGCGCATGGTCGACGACCTCGAGGCATTTCGGGACGGATCTGAACAGGAGCGGGCGGCGGTCTCGGTCGCCATCATCCGCGACGCGCTCGTGTTCGAGTTCGAGGGTACCGCCTTCGGCATCGAGGCAAGGCACGTCGAAGGGGTCATCGCATACCGGCCCCCGGCGCCCATTCCCCAGGGAAACCCCGGCCTGCGGGGGGTCGTCCAGGACACGGGTCGGATCATCTCCGTGCTCGGGCACCCGGCGGCCAGGGCGCATGTCGGAGGCGAGAGAGTGGTCCGCATCGTCGTGTGCTCGTCTTCCAAGGGGCTGCTGGGTTTGCCGGCGACGGGGACATCGGGCGTTCAGTCGTTGTCGCTCGCCCAAATTCCTGACTTCCTGGACGTCATCGACACGCCGGGTGGGGCGATCACGTGGCTCGAGCCGGACCAGGTCGCCCGCGTGCTCCTCGGAGAAACGGGCTGAGGCGCGGCGCTGGATCCCCCACCGTGTGGGGCATTGCGCTATACTCGCCGCTCATGGCTGATGCAGCTTCCCGGGGGCAGCCTGACCAGGGCGCATCTGTCCTGGTCATCGATGACCACGACGTGGCGCGCGAATTCATGACCCGCTTGCTCGTGTCGGCGGGGCACACCGTGCATTCGCAGAGCACGCCCATCGGCGCGACCCGAACGATCGTGCGCCAGAACATCGCGGTCGTGGTCGTGGACGTGGAGATGCCGGCCCTTCGAGGGGACAAGCTGGTGGCCCTCTTCCGCAAGAACCCGCGATTCGACAGCCTGGGGCTGGTCCTGGTGTCGAGCGCGCCCGAGGCTGAGCTCGTCGAAATCGGCAGGGCCGCCGGGGCCGACGCCGTGATCCCGAAGGTGGACCTGGAAAGGTCACTAGTTTCGGTGGTTCGCCGCCTTGCCATCCGCGCCCGCGCCTGAGCCCGGGCCTCCCGTTTGAAGACAAGCCCATGTAGGCGCGTCACAATCACTCGAAAGTCGCCCTTCTAATGCGCCGCGCTGCCCTGGTCCTGGCCCTCGCCCTCGCCCTGCTGTTGCCGGGGACGCCCACGCGCGCCCAGACCAACACCGAGGCGGCGCTCGTTCTCCGCGTGCTGTCCTACGATCGGAACCTCCGCCAGCGCAGCCCGGGTCGCGAGGTGATCGTCATGGCCGTGCACGCGGCGGGCAACTCCCGCTCGGAGCGGGAGTGCGGCGCCCTGGTCGCGGCCATCAACCAGTTGGGTCGGTCGATCTCGGTTTCCGGGATGCGAGCCCGGGCCGTGACGCACGCGTGGTCGGGTGCCGATGCCCTGAAGCGGGCGGCGCGCGCCGCACGGGCGACGGGTATCTACTTGTGTCCCGGGTTTGAGCCGGACGTGGACGTCCTGGCCCAGGCGACCCGGGATGCGTCCCTGCTCTCGATCTCGCCGCGGGAGTCCGACGTTCGCGGGGGGCTCACGGTGGGGATCGTACGAGACGGCAGGCGCGTGCGGCTGGTCATCAACGTGAGGGCCGCCCAGGCCGAGGGAGCTCGACTCGACGCGGCGCTCCTGCGCATCGCGACAGTCGTGCGCTGACGTGGACGTGCTGCTTTTCGAGCACCGGGGCATCCCCTGCGCAGTGCCCCATGGTCAGGTCGACTTGGCGGTGGCCGAGCCGGGCGAGCGACTGCTCGATCTCTGGCTCGGGGCGACCGAGGCGGCGGGCGACGAGACGTGGATTCGGATCGGCGGGGATCGGGCGGCCGGGCACGTGGGCTGCCGGCGACTCGCGGTGGCGGTGTTGGACAGTCCCCACCCCCTTCCCGCGCTGCTGCGAGAGGCCCTGGGCCTGCCCCACGTCGTGGGCTGGACCGTCATCGACCAGGACATCGTCTGGCTCGTCGATCTCGAGCGTCTCGAAGCCTCCCGCTAGTACAAGGTGCAGTACTCGTCGCGGGCGAAGGCCCCGATGGCCTCGGCCATGTCGAGAGTGCCGGCGCGCACGTCACGGATGCTCCAGGCCCGGCCACCGGTCGCCTCCGCCACGGAGGGCATTCCATTGAAGGGCGCGTGGAAACCCCGTCCGACGTCGGGGCTCGAGCCGGCGCCACAGAATTCCCCGGCTCCGGGCGCGGCGAATACGCCCACCCTCAGCTCTCCCGCCGTCAGCGCCGAAACGGTTTCCGCGTACGTGCGCTGGACGGGGATGCCCCCGATTCCGAAGACATTGCTGAGCATGAACGGGCGCTCCTCGAACGTGTCATCGGTCACGTGGATCACGATGTGGGTGGCGCCTTCCCGCCAGGGGCAAGTCGTCGCTGCGGTGTACAGCGCGTCGAGCGAGTTCTCGGGGCAGTCGCTGTTGGAGTAGGGGCTGCCGGCCGGCTGGTTGTTCGTCGATGTGAAGTCGCGCCAACGAGCGAGCTCGGTCTGCATCGCGGCGACGGAGTCGAAGGCCGCACACCCGTTGACCGACACCACATCGTCCACGAAGACCACGAGCGAGAACTGCGTATCCGTCGTGAGGGCCTGGGCCGCAGCCCAGATGCTGTCGACGCCCGCTCGCACGCTGTCCACCTCGTCCATCATGGAGGTGCTCACGTCCATCACGAAGACCACGTCGATGGGCTCGGTGCACGGCGGCAAGGGTGGACCGCGATCACCTGGCGGGGTGCGAGCATCACCCACGCTCCCGTCCCTCGACCCGCCCCCGTCCATGCCGGCGCACCACGAGTGGGCGCCGCAGGACGGCTCGGCGCAGTCCACGAGGCCGTCCCCGTCGTTGTCCCGACCGTCGCTGCAGGCCGCTGCCGAGGCCTCACCTCCGCCTGGGTCACCCTCCCGGCTCGAGCAACCCGCGCCGAAGCCCGCCGTGATCGCCGCGACGAGGACGACGACGAGCCGATCCCGCGAGCGGCGCGCATGCATCGTTGCAGTATGACAGATCATGGCGCCGCGCGGCAGCGCCGCGGGCAGTCCCTGAACGGGTCAGGGATGATTGCCGCGGAGCTCGGTGGCGTGCAGGGTGCCCCGGATGGACTCTCCCGCGCGATAGCTGGTGACCCAGATGTCGTACTGGCCGGCGCCCGGATTGGGGATGTCCACCATGGGGTTGGTACCGCCATTGGAGTCGTCGTTGCAGTACCAACGTCCTCGCGCGTCGTTGATGACGAGGGCCGTGTCCCCGCTGCCCGCGAAGTACAGGCGCAGGAGCGAGCCTCCTCCGGACCAATTCAGGATCACGTCGGGCTGCGCGGTCGCGAAACCCACACACCCCGAGCCGAGGCCCATCCTGCTGACGTCGAGGCTGCCACCGGAGGTGACGGCGAGCGTCGCCGGGTCCGGAGTGAAGCCAGCGCGCAGCGACCGGCGGCCGAAGTTCGAGCTGCTGCCTCCCGTCGCGAGTTGGCTCCCGGTGGCCGCGGGGGCGGCCACGGACGCCACGGCTGCCCCGGGGTGCAGGTCGAGCTCGGTGATCGACAGCGTCCCTTGGATGCTCTGGCCTGCGCTGTAGCTCCCGACCCAGACGTCGTACTGACCTGCCCGCGCGTTCCGGATGGTGACCTCCGGGTTCACGCTGCGGCGGCTGTCGTCGTTGCAGCGCCAGCGACTACGCGAGTCGTTGATGATGAGCGACGTGTCGCCATTGCCCTGCGCGTCGAAGAAGAAGCGCAGGCGTCGCGACCGACCCGTCAGGTCGAGGATGAAGTCCGGCTGTCGCGTGACTGAGCCCACGCAGCGGCGACCGAGGCGCATGGCGCGGGCATCGATGTTGCCCCCGGATGTGATCGCCACGTTGTGCGGATCCGGGACGAAGCCGGGGCTCAGGGACGCTCTGCCGAAGTTCGACTGGCTCCCGCCGATCTGGAGCTGCGCTCTCGCGGGGCTCACCAGCGTGACCAGCACCACCGCCAACACCGTCGCCGCCAACGCGGCCCGCGTCATCCTCATCGCCATCCTCCTGTTCGAGGCCGGGGTCCTACGGCACCGGCCGCGAGAGGATAGCACGGCCCGCGGTGTTGAACGCTCGTGTAGAATCCGGCGTGTGGCGATGCTTGAATCGGGAAGGCGCGGATGGCGCACGGCGCTGGTCATCGCGCTCGCGGTCGGCGCGGCGGCGGCGACGGCGGCTTCGACCGGGACCCTCTGGTTGCGCACCACTCTCCTGGATCCGGCACACATGCTGGAGGTTCTTGAAGACGCGAACGCCCACGCGTACCTGCGTGAGCAGGGCCTTCCTAGCTGGCTAGACGACCGAATGCGGGCCTTCGGCGTCGAGGATCTGGCCCAACGCGAGTTCGCCCGGCGGGTCCTGCAGGAGGTGGTGTCCGAGGAAGCGCTGCGGGAACGCAGCACGCTCATCCTGGAGCGACTACTGCCCTACGCCGCTGGCGACACCGAGGAGCTGACCATCCGGCCGCGGCTGGACGAGTGGGTCCTCGCCGTGCCCGACGCGCTCGCCCGCCTCTCGTTCCCGGCTTGGCTGACAGACGCGGTCTTGGTTCCGAAGCTCGAGCCCGCCGTCGCCGCGCTGCGCCGCGAACCCCTGTCCGTGCGCCTGACGGCGGAGCAGACGCGGGAGCTGGCCCGCGAGATCGCACCGGCCCAGTGGATGAATGGTCAGGTCGTGGGCGCCACCTACGCCGTCGCGCGTTGGGCCGTCGGCGAGCAGCGCACCTTCCAGGTTCGGATTCGCTATGCCGACCGGGTTGCCCAGGCCACGGCCGCCTTCGAACGGCTCATGCGGGAGTCGGGGGTGGAGTCCGTTCTGCTCGAACGCGTCGTCGTTCCCGCGGCCGTGCAGGGCCTGGCCCAGCTCGCCCCCTTCGCCGAGCACGGCGCTGACCCGGTGGAGGTGCGCCGCGCAATCGAGCGGCTCGCCCCGCGCGGCTGGCTCGCGGACCAAGTCGCGGGAGCCATCGACGCGCTCGGAGCCTGGCTCGCAGGGCGAGTCGATGGCTTCCTCTACACGATCAACACGGGCGCCCTGCGGGACACCGCAGCATCCGTCGTCGGCGAAGTTGCCCGTGAGACCCTCGGCGAACACGTAACCGACGAGGAGCTCAAGGAGCTGTCTCGCACCGTGCGAGCCTTCTTCCCGGAGTCCACGACTTGGACCGACACCGAGCTCAGGGCGGCGCTCGGAGACGAGGCACACGATCAGCTCCAGTGGCTGAGGGCGACCATCCGCGAGGGCTTCACATACGATCAAGACGTTCTGCGCCGTGAGCTCCGCGATCAGATGGGTCTCACGGACGGGCAGATCGACACGGTGCGCGGCGTGTTGGGCGAAGGGTTCGCGTACACGGAGCTGGACCTGCGGGCGGGGCGCCTCGGTCTCCCCCTCGAGGGCGCCATGGCCTCGGTCCGACGTCTGTCGACTTGGGGCCCGGTGCCTTCTGGCATGGCCCTCGCGCTGTTGCTGGCCCTCGCTCTCGTGTCCGGTCCGGGTTCCCGCGGACGCGCGCAGTGGGTCCTCGGTGCCATCATGGTCGCGGGATTTCTCGCCCTGCTCGTGCTCGCTCCCATCGCTGCCGCTTTCGTCAACGCCCACGTCCTCGACTGGGTGCCGGGTTCGGCGGACACGGATGCCGCCAGAGCCTTCGCCGATCGGCTGGGCGAGGCGCTCGACGGCACCGTGGATCGGCTTCGCTGGCTCGGCGGCGGGATGGCCCTGGGCGCCGGCGTCCCCCTCGGCGTGGTCCTGTGGCGCGGACGCCGCAGGCGTGTGGGGGGACAGGACGGAGCGCCGATGGTATAAGGACGAAGGGCAACGAGCCCCTGCCCGCCCGACACGAGATGAAACGTCTTTGCTTGCACCTCTTCCTGGCGTTGCTCGGTCCCATCACCTTCGGCGGCTGCGGTGACGACGACGGAACAGGCGGCTGCCTGAGCAGCATGGACTGCCCGTCCCGGCTCTGCGTCGACGGCCGCTGCGTCGAGCCGATGGACTCCGGCAGCACTTGCCGCGCAGCGGACTGCGATGATGGCAATCCCTGCGATGGAACCGAGACCTGCGGCACGGACCGATGTCTCGAGGGATCGCCGGCGCCCGACGGAACCTCCTGCGACGCCGACGGGGTCGCGACCACGAACGACTACTGCGCGGCGGGGCTGTGCTCCCCGGGACGTTGCGGAGACGGCGTGACCGATCCGGCTGCCAGCGAGGATTGCGACGACGGCAACTCGACCAATGGCGACGGTTGCGACGCCTGCCGGTACTCGTGCACCGCCGCCGCCGCCTGCGACGACGCGAACGAATGCAATGGCACCGAAGCCTGTGACACGGGCTCGCACGCGTGCACTGGCGGCACGCCGCTCATGGACGGCTCCGATTGTGACGGGGCGATCGGCCTGTGCACGGCGGGGACGTGCCTGCCCCGGTCCTGCACGGCCCCCGAAGAGTGCGACGACGGCAACCTGTGCACAGGCACGGAGGCGTGCACAGCCATGGCATGCGCAGCCGGCACGCCACTCGACTGCGACGACGTCGTTCCGTGCACCGAGGATCGATGTGATCCCGCGGCCGGGTGCAGCCACCGGCTCATCGACATGGACTTCGACGGCCACGCGCCCGCATCTCTGGGCGCCTGCGGGGATGACTGCAACGACATGGCCCGGAGCGTCTATCCGGGCGCTCCCGACGGGTGCGACGGTTTGGATAACGACTGCGACGGCGTGATCGACGAGGACGAGTCGGTCGTCTACTGGGCCGACTGCGACGGCGACGGCTACGCACGCATGAGTGCCACGTCCGTGACGGCCTGCGCCGTGCCCGCCCCGGGCCTGACGGGCTGCGCGAGCGGCGGCACCTGGACCACGCGCACGCCAATGTCCGCGGCAACCGCGGATTGCAACGACGCCAACGCGACGGTGCAACCCGCCCAGACCACAGGCCAGACATCGCCCATCGCGGGTGCGCCGCCCGAGTCGGACTTCGACTACAACTGCGACGGGACGGAGCAACCGGTGATCCCGCCCACGCTCGCCCTCTGCCGCAGCATTTTCGGGTGTCGGCCCGCGGCAATCGGCTGGGTCGGAGCAGTGCCCGGCTGCGGCGAGACCGGCACGTTCTTCACGGGGTGCAACGGCGCGTGTCTCCCCGCCGGCGCCCCCCGGACGATGCCCTGCCTCTGAGCACGTCCCCCGCGCGTCGCGCGACTGTTGACGGGAGCGGGCCGCCGGGGCCCAATGCGCTCGGAGCGGAGGCGAGGCGATGGCCCCCAAGTCACCTGTGGACCGGATCACGGAGCTGTTGACCGACGACGCGCCCGAGAAGCGCATCGCAGCCGCCATCGTGCTGGCCGAGCTCAAGGCACGGGGCCCGGCAGTCACGCGTGGCCTGGTGTCCATGCTCGAGAGCGGCGGCCCTCCGCTGCAGCGTCACGCCCTCCATGCCCTGGCGGCCATCGGCCCTGGCAAGGCGCTCGATCACGTGCTGCCGCTTTTGGGCTCACGGGATGCGGACGTGCGTGTCGCGGCCGTCGAGGCCGTGGCGAGCGTGGGCGAGGCAGCGCTCGCGCCCGTGCGGGCTCGCCTCGAGCAAGCGACGGGGGAAGAACGCCGGGCTCTCGACTCCGTGCTGGCCCGACTCGGGGGCAAGGAGGCCTTCGGCGTGTTGCTCGCCGCGCTCGACACCGACGACGAGGAGATCGCGCGTCGTACCGCCGTGGACATGCGCCAGCAGATTCGAGACGCAGACGCCAAGACGCGTCGCAGCTACTTCGCGCAGGTTCAGAAGCTCCTCGAGAAGCTCGACAAGCGAAAGGACGCGCCCGTGGCGGCCGTGACCGCGGCGGTGAAGGTGCTCGGCTTCCTCGAGGACGACAAGACCGTTCCCGTGCTGCTCTCCTACGCCAAGGGGAGCAAGCGGCCGGCCGCCGTGCGGCAGGAGGCGCTCATCGCGCTGCGGTTCGCGCTGCACGGGGGAAGCGCAGCGACAAAAGTGCTCAATGCGCTCGCGGAGGCAGCCGAATCCGACGACCGCACGCTCGCCCAGACTGCGCTCATCACGCTCGCCGGGATGGAGCTGTCGCCGGCGCTCGCGAGCCGATTCGCCGTGCTTGCGGCCCACCCCGACATGGAGCGCGCGCGCATCGCCATCGAGAAGCTCGGCAGCGAGAAGGGCGCCGAGTCGACCAAGGTGCTCGCGCGCCTGCTCTCGGCCAAGGACACGCGACGGGTGGAGCTCGCTGCGGCTGCGCTCGAGCACCGCAAGGACGCGGTGCCCTACCTCGTGGACGCTCTCGCGGAAACGGGCGACGCCGAGCACGCGCGCCTCTTCCGCCGCATCCTGCGGCCGCATGCGAGCCGGATCACGCCGGCCATGAGGAAGAAGCTCATCGAGGCGTCCGCGGAGAAGCTCGGACGTGGCGACGACGCGTGGGATGCGCCCCTGTCCATCGCGCGGGCCTCGGACCCGGCCAAGACGGCCGCGGCGCTGCGGGACCTCGCCAGCAAGCTCAAGAAGTCCCGGAGACACGACGCCGCGAGGGCCGCGCTGCTCGCCCTCGTCAAGAGCGACGAGGCGACGGACGAGGATCGCTACGCGCTGGTGTCCCTCGAGCTCAGCCGGAGCCGCCTCGACACGCGTCCTGCAGCGCGCCGCGGCGACGACGCGCTGCGGATGCTGGGCGACCTCATGCGCCGGGGCTACGACGTGGCTTCAGCCCTGCGACGCGACCGGAACATCGGCGTCGAGCCGATGTACTACGTGGGCTTTCACTTCGCCGAGGAGGGCGTCCCCCTCGGGGAGGAGTTGCTCGCCCAGGTCGTGGAGAAGGCGGGTCGCACCAAGATCGGACGCGCCGCGAAGAACAAGCTCCACCTCGCCGGGCTCGGCTGAGGGGCGTCGCTCAGTCCCGGGGCGGCAGGTCGGACCGGTGCCCTCCCCTCGAGTGCGTCGGGTTCGTCCCGATTCGCGGGGGCGGTAGGTCGGGCGCGATGCCACCCAACGTCTGCGCCGGGTTCACCTCGGGTCGCGGCGGCGGCAGGTCGGGCGCGATCCCGGCGGTCCGAGGCTCAACTTCCTCGGGGCGCGGTGGTGGCAGGTCGGGCGCGATCCCGGCAGGCGGTGCGGGGTAGTTCTCGGGCCGCGGGGGCAGGGGCTCCGGCTTTGGCGGCAGCGGAGGCGGAGGCTCGTGCGGCGCGATCCCGCCCTCCGTTTCCATCTCGCGCCGGAAGGGCCGCGGGATGTCCTCCGCATCGCAGCCGGGACCGACCGCGCCGACGAGGGCCGCGCCGCCGAGGGCGACGACCGCCGACGCGGCCGCGGCGCGCAAGAATTCGCGTCGGGCGACGGGTGGCGGCGGCATTCCCTCGATCATGGAACGGAGCTGCTGCTCGGAAACGGCAGCCAGCACTGCGCGCTCGGAGGCGGTCAACCGCACATCGGCGAGAGCAGCCACGGCGGCGCGCTGGTCGAGCAGCTCGGCCCGGAAGGCAGCGTCCACGGACGCGAGCCGCAGGAGTTGTTGGATCCCTGTGGGCACGGGCGGCAGGCCGCTTCGCTCCGAGGTCATGCTCACCTCCCGCGTGATGCCGTGCGGCTCACGAGAACGGGGGCCAGGATACCACGGCGCCCCCGTCAGCCGGTCTCTAGGCCCTCGTAGTAGCCCACGGCCGAGTCAAGGCGGAAGGAAGAAGGTCCTGCAAGAAGCCACTTGACATTGGTACCTTCAATAAACCAATATTGGAACCTCCAATGACCCAAACCAAACCGGTCCTCTTCCAACCCCTCACCTCCCAGCGCTCTTCGGAGCGGGTTGCGCAGGCCATCCGCGCGACCATCGTGGAGGGCCGATTCCGACCCGGGGACAGGCTGCCCCCTGAGCGCACTCTTGCCCAGCGGTTCCGCGTGACCCGGAACACGGTGCGCGAGGCCCTGCGCCAGCTCGAGCAGATGCGCCTGGTGACCATCCGCCAGGGCAGCGGCGTCACGGTGCAGGACTACCTGGCCCACGCCGGGGTCGAATTCCTGGGCGTGTTGCTCGGCTCGGGGGGCGACGCGACCGCCGCCATCGTGCCGGACCTCCTCGAGGCCCGGGCCGTGCTCGGCGACGCCATCCTCCGCCACTCCATCGATCACGCCGATCTGGCGCGTCTCGAAGGGTTCTCCGAAGCGGTGGAGGCCTTTGCGGCGCACGCCGCGACGGACCGACCCGATCCCGCCACGCTCCTGTCGCTCGACATCGACGTCCACGAGTGGATCGTGCGGGCGGCTGGCAACCGCGCATTCGTGCTGCTCTACAACTCGCTGCGCCGCATCTACGAGCCTGTAGCGCACGTCTTCGCACCCGCGGTAGGCCAACCGCGACGGGCGGCGCAACTGTATCGCGAGGCGCACGGTGCGCTCGCCCGGGGCGATCGCGAGCGGGCGAAGAAGGTCTTCTCCGAGGTATTCAGCTCGGGATGGAAGGAAGCAGCCAAGGGGGTACGTGATGAGACCTAGCCGAGAGTCCGTTCAACTGGCCGTTGGCGCCATGGGCGCAGCCGTCCGCTGGCTGACGCGAAAACCGTTCATCCTCAATCACTTGGTCACGGTGCGGTGCAACGTGGCCTGCCCCTTCTGCTACGTGAGCGGGCCCGAGCAGCAGGCGTACAACAAGGAGCGCTTTCCTACGCGGTCCGAAATGACGACGGCGGAGGTTTGCGCCTTCTACAACCAGCTCGTGGCCCGCGGTTTTCGACTGGCGGTCCTCGTTGGCGGAGAGCCGCTGCTCCGCACGGACCTGGATGACATGTTGAAAGTGCTACAGGGACACCTATGGGTCACCGTGTTCACGAACGGCTACCTCCTGCCCGAGCGCCACGAGCTCATCCGGCGGGCGAGCAACCTCTTCGTCTCGATCGACGCGCCCGATTCACAGCACGACGAGCTCCGCGGGCGCGCGGGGACCTTCGAGCGCGCCCTCGCCGGCATCGAGGAGGTGCGGCGCTCCCATCCGCAGGTACACGTCACCCTGAACACGACTCTCACGGCCGGCAACGTGCGCCGCGTCCCCGAGATGCTCGCCTTCGCTCGGGCCCAACGGCTGCCCATCGCGTTCCAGCCTCCGTCCTACGAGGGCCAGTTCGCGCTGGGAGACCGGCCGAGAGCCGAGAGCTCCCTCCACCTCCCCGCCGCCCAGGACGTTGCCGAGGCCTTCGTTCAGATACGGGACGCTGCACGGCGAGGGGAGCGCGTCATCGGGTCCCGCGCCTTTTTCGACCACGTCATCGCGGACCGCCGAACCTACCCGTGTCACTACCCCTACTTCGTCCTGGGCCCGGTCCAACCCAATGGCGACGTCGTCGGCTGCGTGGACAGCAAGGTGATCGGCAACGTGCGGAGCTCGACCGTGGCCGACATCATCGGAGGCCGGCCGTTCCGGTCAAACGCCGAAGGGGGCCCGGACTGCCCGGTGGGTTGCCGCGACTGGGGCATCTTCGACCTCTCCGCGCTGCGCGAGCGACGCTTCCGCGCCGAGGACGCGCGCCGGTATGGCCGTGGCCTCGTCCGCGACCGCGCAGGCAAAGCCGTATGGTGGCTCGCCACCGCACCCACCCTCGACCGGCGTTCCCGGCAGCCGGCAGGAGCGCGCCGGAAGACCGAGCCAACGACGGAGCGCGCACGCGGTTGAGCGCGGCCTCGCGAGGGCCATGGTCCGTAGGCCGTATCCGGTTGCGGTGCCCGACCGAAATCGATGTGGTGCTGCGACATGGCGGATCGTCATGTGGCCTGCACCGCATGCGCGCCGCGGCCGGGTGACGCCCCCCCGTCAGGGCCGAGCCGCGGCTCGCCGCGCCCGCCCAGCGACGGTCCCATTCTGCCCGTGAGTACGCGTCGCTTGCGCTCTCGGACAACGCGAGCAGCAGTCTCGGAGCGCCCCGATTGCCGCTTCTGGCATGCACCGCATCGGCATCTTCCCTTCACCGAATTCCTGATCGGCATCCGCCGCATGAGCCACGCGCGTTAGGCCAGAGACCAATGCGCGTCGGGGGTGCGGCGGGAACGTTCGAGAGTGGAGGTGACCCATGTCATACGGTCTTTTTGGTCCTCTCGGTGGAATGATCGGAGTGCTCCTCGGCGCAACGCTCGGCGCGGTCAGCGGCTGGGTCGGCATGCTCGTGGGGTGCGTACTGCTCGGCGGCGTCGGCTACATGCTGATGGCGCTGTTGGCCCTGTCCAACGCGTCCGACGCATGCGGCGGCAAACACCTCGTGTTGTGCCCTCGACGTCGGATGCGTGCCGAGCTCGGGGTCGATTCGCGGGCAGCCGCGTGGGCCCTGCTTCGTGGCGAGCTGGTGCGGATCGAGAGCTGCTCCCTCTGCGGCGAGCCCCCCACGTGTGATCGATGTTGCGAGGAGCCCTTGACCGAGAGCCTCGACAACGCGTGGTGGAACGCCTCGGCGCCGCCCCCGCCAGAGGCGCGCCACCGCGAGCACGACATCGACGAGCCCAGGCTCCACCTCGTGGTTTGCAACTGACACCCGTCGCGCGCGCCGAGGGGCGCGCGGTGCAACGCCATGCGGTGAAGACACCGCCAGAATTCTCGCACCGGCGAAAAGATACTCGTTGAAAGGGTAGTTATGGGGTCTAGCTCACCCAGTAGAGGGTCCCAAAATGCGGCCTTACAATCGCCTCGTTCCGTTGTTCAGCGCGACCGTCGTGCTGCTCATCGCGACGTCGCTGGCCCTGCGGGTGACCGACCCCACACCCTACCCCTACCTGCTCCTCGACGCCGGGCTCGGCGCTGCGGCGATCACGACAGCAATAGCAATATGGCGTTTGCATCGCGCCATCGTCCAGGCGCTGAGGAGCGAGCAGGTTGTGGCGGCGCAAAGCCTGACCTATTGGCGGAGCCTGGCCGAGCTGGGCCGCC
>Ga0214473_10003836_pt1 | contig 18138 bp, 25 predicted proteins | sample RVTome_7_FD_203509 | JGI IMG/M metagenome (GOLD analysis project Ga0214473, IMG submission 203509) | Soil microbial communities from uranium-contaminated site in the Upper Colorado River Basin, Wyoming, United States - RVT98D197 | ecosystem: Environmental > Terrestrial > Soil > Contaminated >... | reverse complement strand
GACCGCCTCGCCGATCCGCAGGCCACACGTCGCCATGGCCAGGATGATGGGGTACTCCCTGGGGCAGACCCGCTCGGCCGCCCCGAGGAGCTTGCTCAGGTCCTCCCCGGTGAGGTAGTCGGCCTGCCGGATCTCGGTCTCCTGCCGTCCGAGCCGTCCCTCGATCCGTTCGACCGGGTTGATCGCGAGCAATCCCAGGCTCACCGCCCGCCGACAGATCCCTCGCAGGATCGCCCGCAGGATGGCCAGGTGCTTCTTGGAGAACCCCTTGCCGCGGATGGCGGTCCACCAGGCCTCAACCCGGTTGGCCGTGATGTCCGTGATCAGCAGGGCGCCAAGGGGGGGCAGCAAGTGCAGGCGCAGGGCGTTGCCGTAGGTGATGCGCGTCCCCTGCTTCCAAGCCGGCGAGTTGACCTGTTCCCACTGGCCCGCGACGTCGGCGAACGTGGGCGCGGCCACGGGGGTCTCGCCGGGCTCGAGGATCCCGACGTCCCCCAGGGCGAGCTTTGCCCCGATCTTCGCGGCGACGGCCTTGGCCGCCTTCTTGGCGGCGTCCCCGGTCCCGATCCGCTTGGCCTTCCGCTTCCCCTGGTGGCAGATGAACACCCACCAGGCCCCGTCCCGCTCCTTCACCTTGACGCCCATGATTACTTCCCCTTCCTGGCGAGGTACTCGGCAATCAGGCGTTGCACCAGGGCGTTGATGCTCGCGCGGCCTTCCCGCTCCTGCTCTGCCGCGTCCCGGAGCTTCCGCCACGTCCCCTCGTCCACGGTGACGCTCAGCCGCACCATCCGCACCGCCTCGCGCTTCCTGGGCATGTGGTCCCCCTTTCCAAGCTACGTTGATACGTTAGTGCGTGTGCGGGTGCTTGTCAAGGGCAAAGTGCGGGTTACCGGCGGAATTCTTCCACCACGGCGTTGACGATCCGGTCCACGTCGGGCACGTGCTTGAAAGCCTGCATCCAGGCGTCAAACTCCGAGCGGCGGACCAGGATCTTGCCGTCAACCCGGTAGTGAGGCAGGGGGGAGACCGGGTGCGTCAGGCAGTCCCGCAGCTTGCGGACACTCATCCCCGAGTACCCGGCCAGTCCCTTGAGGGACAGGAACGGATCCAGGGGAGTGGTGATATTCACCGCCTCAATCACATGCATTGTGGGCACAATCCCCAGAGTCGATCGTCCGGGGCCAGCTCGGCCCCGCACTCGTCACACCTGTCGAACTGGTACCCGTCGCCGGGTGGGCGTTGACTCGCTTCCGGATCTGCGGTAGGGTCAGCGTCCATGGAACGGACCTCCCCGTTCTTCACCCGTCGGACTGGTCGGCCTGGGCACCGTCAGGCCGCGCATCGTATCTGCCTTCGGTGCTCGCTCCCCTTCCCCTCCCCTGCCCCTGAGCACAGGGTATGCGATGCCTGCCGGCGTGACTGGGAGCGGACCCGGTGGACCTGGGCGATGCTGCCGGTGATCGCCCGGCCCTCCCGCGGCCGCAGGGTTGGAAACTGAAAAGGCACCCCCCGGGGGGTGCCCCCCTCGGCCAGCCGTCGGCGATTCGCGGGACTCCCGTTCCAAGTCCTCCGATACGGAACGGCCCCTCCCGTCCCCCTGGAAGGGGGGCCGTCCTTCGCTTCCGGGACTCCCCCCTCCCCGAAAAATCCTTCTCCACCCCGCATTTTCCACCAGTTAGCCACAATTCCACCGCTGGGGCCAGCCGACCGCCCCTACTGGGATAGCCAGTTTCCAACGCACCCCATTCTAACGGCACTCTTCGGCCATCTTCAGCGGTCCTTCCGGGGTCCTTGGGGCTGTTTCGACCCGCCTTCAGGGGTCGTCCGTGGCGACTCCGGGTCCCGGGTCCGTTCCTGCGTGCCCAGCCAGCCAGCCACGCTGGCCTCGCGGAAGTAGAGGGACCGGCCCACGCGGATGTACGGGAGGCCGCGGTTCATCCAACTGGCCAAGACGGCGCGGGTGACGGCGAGATGCTCGATCAGGGCCTTGGCGCTGATGAACTCGGACAGGGTCAGGGCGGGTGACATGGGGCACCTCCTCAAGCAGGATTGTGAGGACATCTTGGACGAGCGCACACGGCGTCAGGCACCACTCCGGGGGCCGGGGGGACAGTTTCAGGGGATCCCAGTTGCGATCCTTCACCGCCTCCTCGCACCGGACCTCCTCCGGGAGCGGATCGCACCGGAGCCCCTGGGACGCGAGGTACACCTGCCACTCCAGAATCCCGGCATCCGCCAGCATGCGGCCGAGGCGGTCGGCGGCGCGCTGCCCCTCTGCCGTGTGGGCCATCCCTGGGGCAACCGAGGGCGTGCCCCTCGTCGTGAGGAAGGCCTCGGCCACGATCAGGGCCACGCGGCGACGGTCGTCGTCGGTCCCCGGACCCGGGCGGATATCCAGGGCGGTCTTGAGGTCCCGGATCGTGCGGAGGAACTCGTCGTGCGGCGGCAGCGGGGGGGTCTCGGCGGGGGGAGGCGTGGCCTCCCGCTTCGACCGAGCGGCCGGCGGGGTCTCGCACCACCCGCAGGGCGTCCGCCGGCCGCTCGGGGTCCGGTGGACGGTCAGGCGGCGGCAGCGGTCACAGCGTTCCCAGGGCATGGAATCCTCCTCTCGAAAAACAAACGCGGCGCGAAGGGGACACCGGGCAGATGGCCTCCGCGCCGCGTCTCGTCGAAGGGGAATCCCCTTCGCCGCGTGTGGTCGCGCTGTGCCCGGTGTCCTGCAGATCGTTCAGGTGCCGATGGTCCTCACCCCTCCTTGCCTACCGCAGGTACCGTTCCCGCCGCTCCGGCGCCTCCGCCTCCGTCGTCGGTGGCTCCACGGGCTTCGGTGTGGGCACGGGGACGTCCGACCCGTCCGGCAGGAGTTGCCCCATCCGGATCAAGTGCGCCCGGAGCTCGGGGCGCATCGGTGCCGCGTCAGGCGCGGGCGGCGTCGGGGAGTTCGTCATCACGCCTTGTCCTTCGCCTCGGCTGGCACCAATTCCGCCGGGAGCGACGGCATCGGTTTCAGAAATGTCTGAACGCGGCCGGCGTGAGTCCAGCACGTGCCGAGGTATTTCCACGTGGTCGGCACGAAGCACGGACCGACGACGCTGACGATGACCTTTTCCACCTCGGCAGGCATAGCTACCGGCTCCGCTCCAAGATGATCTTCCGTCGCTCCTGGGTGGCCTGCGCCTCCGCCAGCAATTCCTTGTGCATGGCCTGCACCCGCTGCAGGACGGCCTGGGCCTGCTGTTCGAGGAGGTGAATGCGTGAATTGCTCGTCTGGTTGTCCCGCTCGCGCTGCTGCCGGGCGGTCTCCACGATCTCGGTGCCTCGGCGCTCGGCTGCGGTCACGATCTCGCCGGCCTGCTGGTTCGCGGCTTCGACGGCGGCTGCCGCGCTCAATGTGCCGCGGGACTTAATCGCCTCGGCATCTAGGTGCGCACCCGCTACCATTGCCTTCGCCTGTTCCTCGATCTCGGCCAGCTTCGCCGTCACCTCGGCCAAGCGCGTTTCGGCTGCGGGGACGCTCAAGATGAGGTTGGCCTCGCGGATCTGTTTCTGGAGGTCGGCGAGTACCCCTCGGGCCTTGCGGATGTCATCGCCGAGACGCTCGATGATCGTGGTGTCGCTCGGTTTCGGGCTGCTTACCAATCCGGTGCTCATGTGCTGCACTCCTTTCGTGGCCGTCAGGCCAGGCCCAAGATACGGGCGTCTTCGATGCTCAGGTGTTCCTGTTCTGCTGGTGCTGGGGCGGCCTTCGGAGCTGGCTGCACAGGGGTGGGGATGGGAGCCGCTGGCGCCGGGGCCTTCGCCCCGAAGTGCTCGCGGATTGTTTCCATGTGTTCGTCGAGGAGCACGCCATACGGGGTCCGGAATCCCGAGGCCTGCCGCAGTGCCCACACGTTGCCGGCCAACTTCCCCAGCCGCGGATCGTTCCCGTCGATGCCAGGGAAGCGGCTCTTGATCGTGTGCCAGAGTTGGTGCCCTTCCGCTTGCCGGAAATATCCCTGCGCCTCGCCGACTTTCGCCTGGGCTTGCCCCATGGCATGGAGTGACGCCCGGGTGTCCTGTTCCTGCTCGGTGACGAATCGGGTCACGCTCTCGGGGGTGATGCCGCCCTCCTGCCAGGCGCGTTCTGCCTCGCCCCTCCGCGTGGCGACTCGCTGGCCTCGGGTCACGGCTTCCTGATAGAGCCCCTGAGCTTCGGCCTGCGCCCGCTGGCCCGCCTGTGTCGCCCGCTCGGCTTCGTGGAGGAGGGGCGCGACGTCTCCCACGGGCTGGGCGACAGAGACGGGTGCTGAGGCCGGAGTGGGTGCGGGAGCGGGGGCGGCTGGGGCTGCAACCTGCGGGGTTGGCTGCTGGGCGGCGAGCTCGTCTGGAATTCCAAAGATGTCGCCGCGTCCCTCGCTGTCGGTTTCGATGGGGGTATCGTCCTCACTCGGCATCCGCTGTTCGCCGTCGTCGAAAATCGTCGCCCCGCTCGTGGGGTCAACGTAAATTCTTCCGTCTTCTGGCATGGGACTTTCCTCCTGTGTGTGGGTCAGAATCAGAACAACTCGCTTGCGTCCTGTCGCCGCTGCCGGGCCACTGCCGCGTCCTCTCGAATTTGCGCGGCCATGGCGGCGGCGGATGCGGCGGCACGGACCGGCCGCTGGACCTCGTCGTCGTGGGTGCGCCGGGCGGCTTCCGTTTCTGCCTCGGCGATCGCGGTCTGGTAGAGGCCCACCACGGCCATATCCAGATTGTCCAGAGGGATAGGCGGGTCGAGGGTTGGCCCCTGCACTCGCCAGCCAGCACCGCTGTTGTAGATGCGCTCGGGCACGGGCAGGGCGGCCCACTCGCGGAGGACCTGCTCGGCCCCTGTGATCTTCAGGCGGGCCGCCTCGCGATCGCGGCTCTCGACCTCCAGCCGGGCACGTTGTCGTTCCACGATCTCCTTGGCGATCCGCTCCGTCTTGATGGCGTTGCCGGTGGCGTCCACCAAGGCCTGGTACGGCTGCACGCGCTCCGCGCACTGGCACGCGAACAGAATCCATCCGGTCGGGTAGCGCGTGTGGCTGGTCTCGCCGTCGAGGCTCACGCTGACCTTGTCTTCCTCTAAGCGAACAAATCGCGTCTCGCCGCAGGTCGGGCACGTTAGGTTCCGGTCGTCCATGTTCATCTCCTTTCAGGACTCTTTGCGCCAGAGACAGTTGCTGACCCCTGGCCTGGCGATACTTGCGAGTAAGGCCCAGCCCGCACCCGGACTGGTCTTGCTCCACATGAACGTCACGATCCTCTCCGCTGAAGGCCGCCGCCGATCGCGAGGCAGCATCGTGGTCATCGGCCTTGCCCTCGCTGCGCGTCGAGTGCCTTCCGGATGACATCGGGGATCAAGAGCCGTTTCCACACCGGAAGATTCTGGAGCCGGAGCGGGGCGAACACGTCCGGGCGCTCAGCCGCGGCCTGCTGGCGCGCGGCGGTGCCGATCCGACCGAAGAGGTTCCGGAGGATCGCCTCCTTCTGCGGATCGGGGAGCGCCTGGTACTGCGGGCCCTGGAGGATGCGCGTCACGATGCGCTCGCTCAGGATCCCCATCTTCCCCGCGATCAGCCGGTCGGCCTCCGGATCCCCGGTCCGTGGGGCGATGGTGGGGAACTCGATGCCCAGCCGATCCACCTCGGCTTCCACGGGCGTCTTGGTCCGCAGGGAGAGGCCCGTCGTCTGCCGGAGCCACGGCGTCTCCACCTGGGGGATGTCGGCCCGCAACGGCGAAGGCCGAGGGGGGAGCTCCTGGGAGAGGATCGGCACGTTGGCTTTCGCGGGGCCGAGGAGCGTTCCGCGCACGTCACGCATCGTCGCCTCCTCGGGGGAGCCGCCGGCCAACGCGTCTTTCAGCGTGCGAAGGGGGACGCTGAACCCGCCGAGGTACTGCGCCAGGAAGTCGCGGAGCAGATCCAGCTTGCGCTCCATGGCGCCCGAGCGGATCAGGTCCACGGCGACCAGCCCCGTCCCGGCAATCCGGTTGATCGACAACAGCCCCTGCGCCACGTCCTGGACCGTCATCTTGCCGTGGGTCTTCAGGGCCTGAAGCAGGTCTGTGCCGTTCCTGATGCTGTCCGCCCCTGCCTCACCCATGATCTTCAGGGCTTCACCGAAAAACAGGTACGTACTCACGGGAGCGAACGGTCGTGCGTCCAGCGTCTTGTCCCCGACCTGGATCTCGTACCACTTCGGGCCCGCCAGGTCGGAGTACCGGACGGCCAGGCCGCTGGCAAGCAGGCCCGTCCCGAGGGAGGCGCGCGAGAGGATCTCCGCGCGCTTGCCTGCGTTGGCCAGGTTGAGGACGCCTTCGGGCGTCTTGCCCAGGAGCCGCAGGTAGCCGGCGGGCGAGAAGTCCAGCAGGAATTTGTACGAGTTCATTAAGAAGCGCGGGAACGGATTGATGGTGGTCAAGGGCGGGAACGCCTGGTACATCCGCATGACCGCGTCCCCGAAGGTGCCCTTGCCCGGCGTGGCGGCGAAGGTGCTTTCCAGCGCCCGCTGGGTCGCGGTGGTGATGATGTCGGCGGGAATGGTGCGCGGGTTCGCCAAGGTCGTGGCCACGTCCAGCCCCCGCTGGCGGAGCTCGCCCCGGATGGTGGCGTCGAAGATCGCCCGGCGGAAAAAGGATTCCTGCATGCTGTTCAACGTGTTGATGACGCGGGTCCATTTGGTACCGAGATTCACCTCGCCGGCCGGGAGGGCGCTGAGCTTGGCCGCGTCGAGGGGGAAGGCCTCCAGCGCCCGGGTCAACTCGGCCGTCTGCCGTCCTGGGAAATTGCGGAAGAACGAGGCAAGCAGTTCCGGCGCGTTGCCCATCCCCTCGCCCTTGATGCCCCCCTGCAAAGCCTGGTCGAGGACCTCCAGCGTGTAGCGGCCGGTCTGGGAGAGAATGTTCCGGGCGGTCGTCGCCGTCTGCGCAACAAGTGAGGCCCGTCGGAAGTTGTCGATGGCGACGAACCCGGGCCAGCGGCCGGCGCCGTAGAGGAACATCTGCCACAGGGTGGTAGGCGGGAGGTGCTTCGTGAGCTCCGCGAGTGCCCGAGCCGCCTGGGGATCTGAACTGGCGATGCGATCCAGGTGCTGACGGAGCGCGGAGAGCTGCTGGAGTTGACGCCCGCTCGCGCTGACGGTGTCGGCGTATTCCCGCACGAACTCAGGGAGGCTCAGGCCGCTCCGCTCCAGGACCTGCGGAAGATCGGGGACGTGGATTTGCCCACTGCTCAGGGCTTCGGCCACCTGGCGGAAGAGGCGTTTCCCCTCGGCGGAAGCCTGGGTCTGGCCGAGGGCCTCTGCGGTATTCTTCGCGGCGGTCGTGATCGCGCGGGTTGCTTCCTCGGAGACGCGAGGAGTCAGGAGCGGCTCGCCGATGACTGGCGCTCCGCCGGTGAGTGCCGTCTCAGGGGCTGCCGCAGAGATGGCTGGTGCGGCTTCGGGGGCCCTGGGCTGCACAACCCGCCGGAGAACTTCGGGCATCGCTGGCCGTGCCTCTGGGCCACGCATCGCCAGTCGAATGTCCTCATAGGCCTGCCGGAGCTGCCGGGGCACCGGGAGTCCAGCGCGCTCGAGGGTGCCGATCTGCTCGGCGAGCTGCTGGCCTTCGGCCTGGAGGGAACGGAAGTCCCGGGCGACGTCGGTGATCCCGGGGACTGAAGGGCCAGGGGGCGGCATGATCTCTGTCGGCGGAACGGGTTCGCGCAGGACCTCGGCCACAGGCTTTGTGGCCCGGGCCCGGTCGAGGGCAAGCGTTTCCTCGTGGAGTCGGCCCAGCCCCACACGACTCAATCCGCGGGTGACGGGCGTGGCAGGCACGCGCACGAATGGCAAGCCGACTCCAGCGGCCATTTCACCGACAGCACCGACAGTCTTGGCCGTCTCAGGACTGACGAATCCCTCGGCCGCAGTCCTGATGCTTTCCCCGATAGGCGCGAAGATGGGCTCGAAGGGAGCGCCGACCGCTCGGAGTGCGGTCCATCCCACATCAGTTGCGGTGACTGGCTTCGCCGTGCCTTTCACCACATCGGACAGACCACCCTGGGCTTCGCCAAGGGCGAACTTCCGAATGAGGCTCGGGAGGCCGAGAACGGCCTCGCCACTCTCGCGCAACCGTTCCACAATCCGCTGGCCGGTTCTCACCGTGGGCTCGAAGAACTGGGCCATGGCCGACGGCTCCGCCGTTATGCCGAGCATGGCCTCCGCCGTCTGCCCGGACCCGCTCGATGGGGCGCCGAGAAGATCATCCGCGGTCTGGCGTGCGGGGGCGGTGATGCCGAGGAGTTCGTCTGCCGTGGCCACGCTTACTCCGATACGGGCAGGCTGGGGTCAATGCCCTGATTCACGAGGAGCTGTCGCGCCCGTTGGGGATCCCCAGCGGCTTGGCGCTTGGCCGCTTCCACCTCGCCCCGAGTCGCGGCGCGACCGGGCGTGTTCGGGGTGGTGGCGTTCTTCAGGGCGTCATCGAGAAACTGCTTGATCGGATCCGTCCGATTCAGATCGGCCAGCACGTCGCCGGCCTGCTGCGGCGTCATGGCCGCGATCTCGGGATCGGTGACGGGGAGGTTGCGTGACCGCTTGACCAAGTTGGTCCGGTACAGCCCCAGGTTGAACTGCTGCTGCTCATGGACGCGGCCGAGATTACGCTGGAACTTCACCCCGCCCGTGTCGTCCAGCCCGTAGATGATGCGATCGCCTGCCTCGTTGGTGAACGATCCGGTTGTAATCTTCGGCTCCCGCTCCATCCTCGGCTCACCGACAAAGGCCTCCCGTTCCGGGGCGATCCCGAATTCTTTTGTCGCCGTGTCGATCGCGAATGCGTCGGCGATGTGATGCGGGGTGCCCTTCGCTCGCTCCCGGGAATACAGCTCACGATATTTTGCCGTGGCCAGCCGTTGGAGGTTTTGCTTGCGCTCGATCTCTCGCGCCTTTTTTTCCTCGCCCGCTTCCGTCATGATCTTCTCAAACGACTGGCGGGGTACGTTCACCTGCGGCAGGTCCACAGTCATGGGGGAGACTTCCTTGGAGAACTGAGGGAAGGCTTTGTGTGTGGCTTCGGCTTCTGCGGCCGGATCCCATCCGGGGGCATAGCCTGCGACGGGAAGCCTCCCGCCTGCTGGCAGTCTTGCCCGCTCGCCGTACCCCGTCAGCGCGGTGACCTCCTCCGGCGAGATGTCTTTCTCCCGGGAAGAGGCCGCCTGGATCAGTGCTGGAATGAACTCGCGTTGGGCAGTGATCTCCCCAACCCCAGGAACATTCACCGTGACCGGCCCGTACTTGAGGTCTGACTGCCGGCGAGTCTCCGTCAGCCGCTCCCGGTCCAACCCTAACGTCTCGGCCCGGTACCGTCGCAACTCCTCAACCTGGGCCAGCCGATCCGCCCGCTCCCGTTGCTCAGGGCCCGACCCGATGGCCGCCAAAATGCTGGCGGGCAATCCGACGTTCAGAAAGTTCACCCCCATGGTGTTACCTCCTCGCCTCGCGGGCGTGCGCCCGCTGCTCGCCTGCCAAGACCCTCTCGGCGGTGTGTTGGCTTGCGCGGATGCGCGCCTCGATGTCCGTGTGAAGTTTCGGGCCGTCAAACGGGGCCCCGCACGTCGCGCAGATCCCCACCGCATTGATGCGCGAGCGGAGCTCGATCCGATCCCCCACCACCACGGTAAGCCACTCGACGGCATGCCACGGAAACTCGGCGCTCCCGCACTGCGAACACGTCAGCGGGCTCACAATGGGCTCCGACGTCGGGCGGTACTCACCAGGCATGTCGCGCCTCAGATCCGCAGTCGCTTCGAGATGCTTGCCAAGGGCGTCAACCGTTTCACCGCGAATTGGTTGCCGCCACCATAGGTCAGCTCGAGACTCAGCCGGTGCCCGAAGAGCGGTGCGCCGAGATACTGCAGGTACTCGCTGAACCGCGATCCGCCGACGACGGTTTCATCGCCGACGGTCGTCGCATCCCCGACAACCGGGGCCGAGACCATCATGGAAAGCACCTCGGTCGCCGTCGCGGCCGCGTCATCCAAGAGAGCCCGCACCGCCACATTCTCATCCGCCGTGGGCTTCGCCCCGACCATGAAGCCCGCGAACGTCTTGGCGTAGAGCGGATTGCCGCCGTCGAGGGACTTGGTTTCCAGCACCGCCGTGTAGGCGGTCCCGAAATCCTTCCACGTATCGGCCGGGTCCAGGGTGTTCACGTACCCCGCATTGCCGTCCACCGCGATCAGCTCGTTCGCGTCGCTGCCCTCGCTCTGGACCATCATGGCCCCGATGTTCCGGCCATTCATCGGCCCCCACCACTCGATGCCATAATCCGGCTTCTTCGGGTTGTAGCCCCGCAGATCCGCCCACCACTCCTTCGTGGGCACGGTCTGTCCCGACGGCACGAAGGCGATCCGCACCCAGCCGTCGATGTAGACGGCGCTGGCGAGGTTGCGGTAGGCTCGCGGAATCGTTTCGAGATTGCGGATGGCGTCCGAGACCACCACCGGCCGCCCGTATCCCACCGGGATCATGAAGGCGACGAAGTCGGTCGTGGCGTCGTAGCCCAGCCCGAACAGCCCATAGGGCGTGTCCGTCATGGCCAGCGGCGACGGGGACCCCAAGCGATCCGTACCACGGTCCAGGCTGTACCCGCCCGCGATGTCCTTGAAGTCGCCACGGACGATCCAGGTGCTGCTCGGCGTGAAGATGGCGAGGTCGCCGAACACGCCTTGATCATCGTCGCGGCCAAAGACGGCTGCCGCGCTGATGTCCTCCGGGTGCTCGATGAAGATGTAGTTGTCGGCGGGGACGTCTTCCGTGAAGGTGTTGGTGTAGTACAGCCGCTTCGGATTGGCCGCCTCCCCGAAGAACGTCAGCCGAGACCGATAGACCGGACCGGGATACGCCACGGGGGGAGCGGGACTGCCGCCGATGTCTGCCCGCGTGGTGCCATTGGCGCTCTTCTGGACGGCCTCCGTCGCATTGCCGGCGTAGAAGTTGCCGGAGAACTGACTGAAGAGCCACTGTTTGGTCGCACTCAGGGACGTGGCCCCGGTGATCTCGGTCAAGGTCCCCGCCGCATCCGTCCCGTAATAGAGCTTATCCCCGCCAGCCAGGTTGAAGACGGCAATCTTGCGAGCGGTTCCACCGGACGGATAATACCTGGCAATGTTCCGCCCCACGCCGCCGCTGACCTCGCTGCTATTGAAGCGGGCGGCCCCCAGCCGCGTCTCGGCCACACCCCGACCAGGGGCCCAGAAGTTCTGCGCCTGCCAGAGCTGCCGCCGGGAGATGGACTGCTGATCCCCCAGGCGGCTCACGCCGCGGAAGGCGTCAGCGATTTCCAAGGGCTTCGGGGCTGGCATCAGCAACACCCGCCTTTGAAGCCGCACCGTTCACAGCGAGGATCCGGGCTCGTGGTCTCGGTTGACCAGCCGCATTGTGGACAACTCCACCCAGCGGGTGGGACCCAATCCCACGCCGTCGCGCACGGCGGTTGAGGCGTCGTGGCCGACGGATTGGCCATTACTCCGACCTCTGGCTTTCCGAGAATGTGAGGCGCGGGCGATCGAACGTGGTCGCGATCTCCCCCGTGGCGCCGTCCCGACTTTTCGCCAGCGTCATTCGCGTTTCGATCTGAGGCTTCGTGATGGTCTCCTCCGGCGTCCACAAGAACAGCACACTATCGGCTTCCTGCTCGATCTCTCCCGACTCCCGCAGGTCGGCCAGCCGCGGCCGCTTGCTGTCCCGGCCTTCGACGGCACGGTTCAACTGGCAGAGCGCCAGGACGGGAATGTCGAAGTCCTTCGCCAGCCCCTTCAGCCCACGGGCCACGTCCCCGATCTCCAGGGTCCGACTGTCGCGCCGGCCTCCTGCGATCTTGCCGATGTGGTCCACCACGACGAAGCGAATCCCGTACATTGCCCGATCCCCACGCACGCGCGCCAGCACACTGGCCAGGGTCGGTGCGCCCGCCGTGCGGACGTAGATGCTGGACGCGGCCAGTTTCTCCACGTCCCAGGGATCCGGACTCATCTTCACGGCATAGGCACTCGCGCCGCTGTGGATGGCGAGCACCCGGATGGCAATCTGCCGCCCCGTCTGTTCGGCCGAGAAAAACAAACTCGGGACGGGTGGTGTGCTGAGGGTGTGGCGCGCGAGGATGCCACAGGCCAGGGCCGTCTTCCCGATGCCTGGGCGGCCGGCCAGGACGGTCAGACAGCCCGCCTCCAAGATGGGGGTGGGCGTGTCCCAGAGGGTGAACCCGGCGGAGAGGGTGAATGGCGGATCGTTCTTGTCCAGGGTCGCGGCCAGTTTCGCCGGAGTCAGGAGGTCATCCTCCGTCCCGGCCTGCATGGCACCGAACAGCGTCGCCTCGGCCAGGGCCCGGTACTCATCCAGCGATCCCTGGTGACCATACCCGGTGGCCGCGATCTGCTCTGCGGCCTCGATGATGCGCCGACGGATGCCGAGGTCCCGGATCTGTTTCGCGTGGTGGCTGACGTGTGCCGCGGTGGGGTGCTGTTCGACCAAATCGGACAGATATGTGGCGCCGACCTCGAACAGCTTCTCCTGTCGGCTCAGTTCTTCCCCGACTGAGGGGAGGTCCGGCGGGATGCCGCGATTCACACAACAGAGGGCGGCCTTGAAAACCAGTCGGTCCCGGTTGTGGTAAAAGTCCTCTGGGGTGAGGGTCGCCGCCGCGACGGCCGCCGCGCCATCGTCCTGGAGCATGGCTCCGAGGAGGGCGCGTTCCAACTCGCTGGAGTGGGGGAGGATCCGCTCGGTCATGTCCGATAGTCCCCTTCAACCGCCAGGAAGTGGTCGTGTTCGACCGGCGCGCCCAAGGCGGACGCCACCGTGAAAAGCACGGCCCACGCCACGTCAGACTCGCGGTCCCGGTCCACGATCGCCAGGCAGGAGTCGAGGATGGCCTTCCCCTCCTCCAGGGAGTCGCACCGTTCCGCGAGGGCCAACAGCTCCGCCATGGTGCAGTGGCCGTACTTCGTGTTCCGCCGGGTGAGGCTCTTGGGATCCCGGAGGCCAAGGCGCCTGCGGATCGTCGCCGTGTTCTGGCTCATCAGACCTGCTGCCCCTCCTCGGCGGCGAGCCGGACCAGCAAGGTCCCGGATGCCGCGAGGATGTGTTCCAAGCCGTACAGCCGCTTCCGCTCGAACATCTCCGGAGGCCGCCGGAAGAACGACCGAATCATTCGCTCCACCTCTTCCACGGGCCGGCCGTTCGCCAAGAGCTGCTGGGCGATTGCCATGTACTTCTTCCAGGGGATTACCGGATCCTTGTGGACCGTCTCCCGGAAGGCCATGATGTACGCTTCGACCACCCGCCGGAGGTCGGGATTCGTGGCCGCCTTGGGCTTCCTCGGCCGCTTGGCGGTGTGGGCATTCCCCCCCGCGGGTGCCCTGTCACCCGCAAGGTTTCTTTGTTTACTTGTTCTGATTTGTTTAAGAGTGGGCATCGGATGGGCATCGGATGGGGAATCCGATGGGGAATCCGATGGGGAATCCGATGGGGAATGCACCCCCGCTACCTGCTCCACGTCCCCTTGGTAAAGGTCCCAATTTCTTACCGTCACCAGCGTAAAGCCAGTCTCAGTTTTCCTGCTGGTTCGGATGGCCACTACGTTGTCCCTCTCCAGGACACGAAGAAAACTCCGAACGGTTTTGCGGTCCCATCCCCACCGGGAGGCCATAGCCCCCTGGGTATCGAGGATGTCTCCCCGCTTCACCTGGATCGTTTCAAGGCCCCAGAGTTGCTCCTGGTCAGCATAGGCGGCCGCCATGAGCAAATCCAAAAACGCCTCGGCCTTGCTAAAGCGACGTGGTTCCCGCCAGAGCTTGTTCTCCCGAATTTTTCTCCACAGGCAGATCCAGCCGCTCATCGCTGCCCCGTGCTCACCGAAGGCCTCCGGTGTGGCCGCCCGGGTGCATTAGTTCGCTTTCCGGGGCGGGACGTAGCGAACCAGCTTCAGGAGGTCCGCCTTGGTGAACATGATCTTTTGGCCGACTCGCCAATGCCCAATGGCACCGCGGGCCACGGCTCTATACAGGGTGTGGCGGGGGAGGTTGAGGAATTTCGAGGACTGCGTGGTGTCGAGGAGGTCTGGCATCGGGGAGCGCCTCCGGGCCGAGACGGAAAACAAAAACCGCCGCGCACCCTTGTTAGGGGTTTCTGCGCGACGGTTCCTGGGTCCGTCCCCGCCCGAGCGTTCTTGGCGGCTCCCCGCAGTGCGGGGTTATGCAGGTAGTTTCTTTACCGCGTGATCTTTGGCAGCAGCCCCACGGCTGCCTTGATCAACCTCCGCATGAGCCGGGTCTGATCCCGGCCCGGGAGCGTCCGGATCCCGAGACCAATGCGGCCGACGGTTCCCTCACCCAGCACCCCATCCACCGCATACAGGAACCGGTCGGCGAAATTCTCCAGGGTCAGTTCCCCTCGCGCGACGAGGGCGCGGGCGAACGGCGCCGGGTGCCGCTCGATGAGATGCAACGCTTTGTAGATGTGCGGGACAGTCATCATGATTTCTCACGGTAAGGAACTGTGTGCTTGGCTGTCAAGGAAATTCGTTCGGTGAACGAAAGAAAAAACGTCGCCGCCCCCGTTTCTGCAAAAGGACCGCCCCCGGAGGATTCCCCGGGGGCGTGGGGCACGGTCGAATCGAACAGCTTACGACAACTTCCGGTGTGGCATATCCGACGTAGGCACCTTGGGGACTAGGATCCCTCGGCTGCCCGGGACATCGGGTCTCGTGGGCTTTGGCACTTCCTGGTTACGTGCGTCGCTCACCCTGTCGAGGCTGGCGATCGCCTGTTCCGCGGCCTCGGTCAATTCTTGGAGAAACCCCGACAGGGTGGTTGCCGCCTTCACGCGAAGGCGCCTGGACGCATCCACGAGCGGAAACTGAGAGATAAAGGTCTCATCGCCGCCGATGTCACCGTCCTCGTCAATGTCCCTGCGGTACTTTGACACCATGAGCCGCCACTTATCGCCGTAACGGCCATATGCGAGGAAGTACGCATCGTCGAATCTGCACGCCGTGCCTTCCTCTGGGTTTTCAATTTGGTAGGTGTCTTCGTAGAAAAACGGATCCTTCGCCCGATACTCGATGCCGAGTTTTATCTCGGCGAGTTCGGCCTCAATGGCCTTGAGTTCGTCCGTGTATCGATCGGAGGCCTTGTTGAGGCGGTCGGCGGCGACAGCGAGCTTTTTCAGGTGGGGCCGTGTGGATTCGAGCACCATTGTGGAGTCTCCCATGGCATTCCTCCTGCCCCGATCAGGGGCCCTGTAATGTTGGGATCGTTCAGACCGTGCCCGTACCGAGTTCCCCCGGTACGATCGACAGATTACCGGATGGCGTCCTGTTCGTCAAGGGGAAACCAGGGCATCCCAAAAGAAAGCCCGCCGACTCGGGCCGGCGAGTTCTGGCGTGGCGTGATCCGGTAGGCCTGGTGCTGCTAGCCTCGGGGTGGTGGATCGTGAGTGGTGATCCGATCAACGCGGTGGATGGTGAGCCACACGAGGTCTTGCTCAAAGTCTCGCTGACACCACAGCTTCAGGCCGTCCAGATACGCCAGAAGGGGGGCACTGTCTGGCGTCATAGGGGCGTCTGCGAGTATGAGCAGATTCTTGTCGCCCTTGACTTGTTCAGCGGCGTCGTCAAACCACCATCCGTCGAAGACTGGAGGAGCTTGGGCACTGACGGTGACACCGTCGCACAGGCGGATCAGATCCGTCAGGACTGCGTCAACCAAGATGTGCTGTTGAATGGTGGTGGGGGCAGGGAGGAGCAGCGTGATCCGACTTCGGAGCTCCGTCGGCATCTTACCGCGACTTGGCCCAACGCTCTGCTAACTGCCCAAGGACTTTGTCGGCCTCGGTTTTGCTGACAGTCGTTCGCCTGCCCGCTGAGCTTGTGGCATACTGTTCGAACGACCCATCGGCCTGAAACTTCTCGAAGAGTCGGCGTGATTCAGCGGGGAGGTGGCCAATTTGGCTACTGGCGAGGACGATGGTCCGAAATCCGGCGTGGATAAAAGGCACCTCATCCTCGGTGAGGGCCTCACAGAACGTACCAAATTCTTGCGGACGCCTAAAACGCAAGCTGACCCTTGCCGGTGTTTTCATGGCCTATTCATCCTTTGTCCTACAATCCTGGACTAGGCAACTTGAGGCTATATGACCGCCCCTGGCGGTGTCAAGCGGAAAGGCCAATCGTACTATCGTGCTATATCGCCGGGTCTACGCCTAGTTACACGCACAGCAATGGTAAGACATCCCCCGGTCGATAGCGTCAAGGCCCGGAGGGATATTGCCGACGTGATATTGCTATCACCTCCGCCCGTGGGGCTCAATCCGTCTCTGCCGATTCCAGCGCTAGCGGGGGCAGGGCGGATCCCCCGGCCGGCCGGCGCCGCCGGTCGGGCAGGCTGACGTTGGCCTCTTTCAGGCGGAACCGCACCAGCGCCTCGGACACCCCCAGGCGGTCGGCGATGTCTCGACAAGTCAGGCCCGCCTCCACGAGCTGGAGCATTTCGGCCGTCCGCTCTTCCACACGTTCCCGGCTGGCCCGCGCACGGGCGTGCTGGATCCCCTCCTGGACCATCTGCACCGAGAGACAGTCCTGGCCCCTCCTCGGGAGCGTCGGATCATAGCCGGCGATCTCGTGGACCGCCGCCATATGGCCCGCGCCCTGCCTGCGGGCTTCGTTATACCTCTCCAGCCAGGCGTCTTCGTCCCGCTCCAAGCGTGTCCACCCCTGGGCGTTCTCGACCGCCAGCGCGGCCTGCTGCTCCTGTTCGAGAAGCCGCGACCTCTGCATGGCCTGCACCCAGGATGCGGCCCGTTGGTGCAAGTCCTCCAAAAACAATTCGGCGACTTCCGCTGGCAATTCGATGGCCACGTGCCCATTCCCGGTCGGCGTGATCTGCACCCCGAGCTCCGGCACGAGTTGTCCGAGGCCCCGCACCCGGCGCAACCGTGTGATCGGGGAGAGCACCGGCAGGGCGGGGACGGCCGGGGCCTCATCCAGCCGGATCATGACTCGTCCGCGTCGGGGAGGTCCGAGTGCTCTCGCGGCGCCGCAGTGAATCGGTCCCGGGCCGCCTCCCATTCCTCCCCTTCCATTTCGTCCGTGGTGCGGAGCCACACCTCGGAGACCAACACGGTGGCCCCTCGAGGGATGGGCAACACCTCCCCGGCGTGCATAGCGCGAATGTCGTCCAGCGACAAGATCAAGTCTCGCTCGATGAGTTCCATGATGTCCTCCTTGGGCGTTTCGCCCGTCTGTCTGGTTAGGTGGTCGATCGGCTGGCCGTGACCAGGATCATCAGGAGCACGCCGGCCACAAAGCCGACCGTGGCCGCGAGCACTAGAAGCAACATAGCGACCTCCTCCCCCTGCCCGATTTCCGGGCGATCACGTCAGGGCCAGGAGCAATATTACGGCGCGGCCCCGTAATATCCTCCCGTCGCCCCCTGTGACCTTCCACACGCCACCCCCCCGTCCTGTCGCTCAGTTGCCTGCTCCTCCACCAGCGAACCGAAGATATTGCCAATGGCAAGCCCCGCGCGCGTCAGAGTCGGAGTCCGAAGTACTACGGTAGGAAGTATAGTGTACAACCTATCGAATAGAGTACTCGGAGACGGATGTACTACAGGCTGTTCCCGATACACCACATAGGAACCGATTTGATCGTAGTGACTCGAAGTACTTCTGAGGGAGAAGAGCATACAATCGGAAGTGCGCCCCAAGGTGATAGCCTGAACACATAGCGTCTCCCGTTCAGGGAAAGCGCCGGGGTAGAAGCAGGTTGAAAGTGTGGCCGTGAGCGGTCGGACGTGGGAAACCGATAGCGTGGGAAGCGGGGTTGAGTGGGGGTGTCTAATCGTGGTGTCACGTCATCGACTCCGCAGAATCCAGTTGCGCCTGGGTTGCGTCCTGTGCTATGAAAAGGCACCTTTTGCAACCCCACACCCCTTAAATACCTGGCCTTTCTGGCCCCCCAAGTAGAAAAGACTTGACAAAGCCCCGGGCCATCCCTAGAGTACGGGCGACTTCGAGCAATCCTCACATCTGCCCGCAGAAGGCATCCACCCTCGAGGCTTCGAAGGTCGATTTCACCCGCAATTGTATCGG
>Ga0214473_10003835_pt1 | contig 18139 bp, 14 predicted proteins | sample RVTome_7_FD_203509 | JGI IMG/M metagenome (GOLD analysis project Ga0214473, IMG submission 203509) | Soil microbial communities from uranium-contaminated site in the Upper Colorado River Basin, Wyoming, United States - RVT98D197 | ecosystem: Environmental > Terrestrial > Soil > Contaminated >... | reverse complement strand
AGGGCTTGACCATGTAGTCGTCGGCCCCCAGCTCCAGCCCTACCAGCCGGTCGGACTCCTCGCCGCGGGCGGTCAGGATGATCACCGGCACGTTGGATTCTCTCCGCACGGCCCGCAGCACGTCCAACCCGTCCCGATCCGGCAGCCCCAGATCGAGCACGGCCAGATCCGGGCGGGTCGCGCGGAAGTCGGCCAGCGCCGAGGCGCCGTCCAAGGCGATGTGCACCTTGAAGCCGCCCCGCTCCAGGTAGTCGCGGGCCAACTGGGCGATCTTGGGTTCGTCTTCGACCACGAGGATGCTGTGCATGGCGTATTCAATTCAACCGCGAAGGGGGCGGGAGCGCAACGCGGCGGCGGGCGCATATGCCCGGAAGCGGATCCCTCCCCCACCGTGGGGGAGGGACGATCGCTTCCCATTGGGGCGCCGGGCCCGCTACTTCTTCGCGTCGGCCGATTGCTCCGGCTGCTCGCCATGCATCTGGCGGTGCCACGCCTCGGCCCGCTCCTTCATCCAACCCGGCCACTCTTCGTGGCCATGGTGGCCGTGCCTGCCCCACCCGCCGGGTCCCCAGCCCCACCGCCGCGGCCAGAACATCATGCGCATGGCCCCGAAGATGAGGAAGAAGAACAGCAGGGGGACTAGACAGCCGAACGGGCCGAAGCCGAAACCGAAGTGGCGGAACCCATACGGCCCGTAGTAATACGGAGCCACGGCCCCCGGCTCAGCCGGCGCGCCGCTCGCCCCGCCCTGGGCCAGCCCGTTGGCGACCCCGGCGTGATAGGCCCAATACCCCAACGCCGCCGCGCCGCCAACGATCGCCAGGACCAGCACGATCCCCACCACCCATCCGAACGGTCCTCTTCCGAACATGGAAACCTCCTCTTGGGTCTTCATGCCCGGAATTCTGGCTGATGATTGTGGACCGGTGATGGAGGCCGGGTGGAGGGATTGCGGACCTCCCCTACTCCTCCACCCGCAGCTCGACCGGTTCCTGCACCCCCGCCTTCTGCGGGTTGTAGTAGTCGTAGGCCCGGCTGGCCGGCGCCTGGGCCACCAGCGGGAACTTGGCCTGCAGCCGGTAGCTGAAGCTCAGCGGGTGCTCGAAGCTCAGCCCGCCGATGTACACCAGCACCTGACGACCGGTTAGCTCGAAGCGTTCCACGGTGGGGAACTCGTAGTCCTCCGGCACATCCTCGAAGCGGCCCACCAGCGCCGTCAGGTCCTCGGTCTGCACCGCAAATCCGGGCGGGATGCCCAGGTCGATCAGGGCCCACTCGGCCCGGCCCGGCTCATTGAGCGTCACGGTCACATCCACCGTCACGGTGTCGTCCACCTGGAGCTCGGTGCGGTCGTACTGTACGTCGATGGTCAGCGGCTCCTCGAAATCCGGACCCTCCTGCTTGGCCACCTCATCCCACGGCAGGTAATAGCCGCCGGCGATCTGATACATCAGCTCGCCCTGACCCTCCATTTCGATGTCGACGGTGTTGGCCGCCCCGATCCGGATGTCGTCGTAGACCAGCAGTTGCACGACGTCGAAGTTATCCCGGGACACCTGCACGGTCCGCACCTGCCCGCCGTTCAGCCGCACGGTGACCGCTGCATCCATGCTCTCCGCCCCGGCCTTGACCGACTCCAGCATCGACTTCAGCGACAGGACCGTGGCCTGGGTGCTGTACCAGGTCCCGAAGCTGTCCTTGCTGCGGATCAGGTAAGTCAGGGCGGCGTTGGCCACCTCGGGATGCCGCTCGGCCCGCAGCAGCGCGAAGGCTGCCAGGCCGGTGGTCTCGATGCTGCCGGTATCGCCCTCGGCCCCGGTGAAGGTGGCCACCGAGCTGGACCAATAGGCCGCCTCACCCTCGTATTGGGCCATCCCCGCCAACTCGTCCAGCACGCCCTCGGTGAAGCTCTGCAGTTCGCCCGCCTGCAGGTCCGCCGCCACCAGCGCGTTGGCGACCAGTGCCAGGACGTAGGCGTCGCTGGCCTGCGAGCGGTGCTCTTTGAGGTAGTCCAAACCGGCCTGCAGCCGGCTGTCATCGTAGAAACCGGCCTCGATCAGGCTCCACACGATGTAGGCGGTCACCGGAAGATGGTCGTTCTCCAGGCTGGACCAGGTGGTCTCGTGCACCAGCCCCTGGTCGTTCTCCCAGGATCCGTCCCCGCTCTGCTGCCCCAGCAGCCAGTCCGCCGCCCGCCGCACCAGTTCGGGGTCCACCGGGTGCACCGCACCCATGTCGGTGAACTCCTGCAGCCCATAAGCGGTGAGCATGCGGTCGGCCGGCGCGTCGCCGAACAAGCTGAACCCGCCTCCGTCCACCTCGAAGGTGGTCAGCCGCTGGTAGCCCAGGTTGATGTACTCCTCGGCGGTCAGCTCAACCTCCGGCGCGGTTTGGCCGGTGGTCTGGATGTAGTCCAACGCCAGCACGTTGGGATAGGTGGTCGAAGAGGTCTGCTCGAAGCACCCGAACGGCATGCGCAGGATGCTCTCCAGCCCCTCCACGACCTGGCTGACGACGCCCGGATAGATCTTCACCATCAGCGTCTGCGTCCCTGCGATAGCTGCGGCCGGGATCTCCACGCTCTGGCTGACGCCCGCCGCCGGCAGCCGGTCGGAGAAGCTGTAGGCCTGCTGGGCGCCGTCCGGGTAGACCGTGACCTCCTTGCGGATGGCGTCGGACAGCCGTGAGCCGAAGGCGGTCACCTGCAGGCCCCGGCGGCCGAAGCCGGTCGCCTTGATCCGGAAGTAGGCCACCTGGATATCGTTGCCGCTGATATCCAGCGTGATCTCCGGCTGGCCGAGCAGCTCGAACCAGTCGTCCGGCTCCAGGACCAGCCGCACAGTCTGCGGCTGCTCCAGGTAGTTGAAGACTCCCACCGGCACGCTGATTTCGTCGTTCTGGGTGAGCGCCAGCGGCAGATCCAGATCGATGAAGAAGTCCTGGAAGACCCGGATGCCGGCGGTGGTCGAGCCCAGACGGCCGTCCTGGGTGGAGGCCAGGGCCGTCAGCCGCCAGGTGGTGATGCTGTCCGCCAGCGGTATCTCCAGGCTGAGCCGGCCGGATTCGTCGGTGACCTCCTCCGGCAGCCACAGCATGGTCTCGGGGAAGAACTGCCGCAAGCGCGGCGGCTCGCCGGCCTGGCCTGTTTGTTTCTCGTCTTGACCCGGCATGGCAGTGGCCATCGGGGCCGGCATGGGCAGCGCTTCCTCGACCACCATCCCCGCCGCCCGCATCATCATGTCCCCCTCGGCGAACTGGGCCCCTCCCACCGCGCGCAGCGAATTCACGCCCAGCGCTGGAACCGCAATCACCACCAGCACCGCGGCCGCGGCCGTGAAGGCCGCCGCCGACCAGCCCACCTGCCGCCGGGCCAGGAAGCCGGCCGAGCGGAACAGGTAGGCCAGCGGGATGAGCAGGAAGGCCAGCAGCCCCCAGAGTGCCGTGGACTCGTCGGGGGAGGCGCCTCCCAGGGAGACGGCAGCCACCAGGCCGATCAGCACCGGCACGAAGGCCAGCGTGAGCAGTTGGGCCAGCCCCATCGGCCAGTCCTTGTCGCGCGTGGACCGTGCCCCCAGGGCGATGAATCCGACGATCCCGGTGCCCCCCAGGCACAGCAGGACCAACGCGAAAGCCTGGCCCACACCGTAGCTCAGCTGGCTGAGCAGGTAGCTCAACCGGTCCAGCGGTCCGCCGCCCACCCACTCCGGCAACGGAACCACGAAGAACACGAGCGTCAAACCCAGCGTCACCGCCAGGAAGATGGTCAGCCCGCCGCCCAGCCCGCCCCGCCGCACGACGCTGGCGATCATCAAACCGGCGATCGCCAGCGGCATCAGCAGCTCGAGGCCGAACAGACCCTTGGCGAGTCCGCCAAAGAAGGCCGCCTGTCGCTGATAGGCGCGGGCGATCTTAGCCTCGTGCGAGTTGAGGTTGAGCGAGAAGGGCGTGGACCCCGCAGCCGCCTCGGCCAGCGAGGCCTGGGCCGCCCCTTCCATGGCGGTCAGCAGGACCGGATCCTCGGGCACCTCGCCCAGCAGGTCCGGCACGCTGAATCCGTGGATGTCGTATTTTGGCCGCAGCAGCTCGGCCTCCAGCAAGAAGTACAGCTTGGCGAAGCCGGGGTCCTCCTGCGCCAGCGCGAATACCGACTCGTCCACCACCGCAATCCCGAGGGCCGACTGCGCCCCCTCCCCGCCCTGGCCGGCCACGCTGAAATCCAGCACGGCCGTACCGCCCGGCAGATAGGTCTCTTGATCGGCGGCCACACCCAGGGTTAGATCGCTGGGGGCATCCACCACCACCAGCCGGGTATCGCGAGTGATGGTTCCGGAGGACAGGATCTTGTAGGCGTGCAATTCGAGGGTCCCGAACAGGTCCGGCGTCAGATCCACCGCCGCCTGGCCCCGGCCATCCTCGACCTCGATCGAGCGGGTGCTGACCGTCTGACCCTCCCGCACGATGTCCAGGTACACCTGCCCGGAGGGCACGTTGGTGAGCAGCTCCAGGTTCATGGTGTCGCCCACCTGGTAGGCGGCCCGATCCGGCCGCAGCAGCACGGTCTCGCCGCTCCACTGGCTCTCGAAATAGAACTGCGCATCGGCGGACGCCCCCAACTGGTCCCGGGCGGTGATCTGCAGGTCGGCCCAGGGCACCTCCGGCGTGAACCGGTGCTCGGCCAATCCAAACTCGCCGGTCTGCAATCGGGTGGGAATGCCGTTGACCAGCAGGTTCAGGGTGGTCTGCGCCGGCGCCCCGTCCGGATAGGAAGTCAGGATGTAGAGGATGTTCTCCACCCCCGGGCGAAGCTGGCCGCTCTCCGGGATAGCTTCGATGACAATGCGGCTCTGCGACACCGGCAGGGAGAAGCTGGAACTCTCGGTGTGTTGCGCCAGGTCGGTGACCGCCGCTTCCAGGTAAAACCGCCCGGCCCCACCCTCCAGGTCGCTGCCCGCCACGTAGTCCGGCAGGGTGAAGTCGAACTCGAAGGCCCCGCCGGCGTCGGTGGTGCCCTCCAGCGTGAAAGCTTCCTGACGCTCGAAGTCGAAGGTGAACCCGGTGATGCGCACCTGTCCGCCTTCCACGGTCTTGCCGTAGAAGTACTCAGCGGTGATGGAGCCCTGCACCCGCTCGCCGGGCAGGTAGAAGCTGCGGTCGGTGGCCCAGGTCACCTCGAACTTGGGCAGCACGTAGTGTTCCACCGTCACCGTGCGCTCCGAACTGGTGTTGCCCATCTGGGCGGTGATCTTGTAGTTGCCGGTATTGACCTCGTTCGCCAGCTGGAAGTCTTGGGCGGCAACCCCGTAGGCGGAGGTCTCGACCGTCTGGCGGAAGACCTTGTTGCCTTTGCCGTCGGCGATGATGAACTCGATCTCGCTTCCCGAGGCCGGTACCCGGTCGAAGCTGCTCAGCGCCAGCGCCCGCAGGTGGATCACCTGCCCGGGCTGGTAGATCGGCTTGTCGGTGGTGAGCAGGATCTTGAAGTCGCGGTCCAGGGTGACCGCCTGCTCGAGGCGGTCGCCGCCCTGGGCGGAGGTCGTCTCGACGATCAGCGTTTGGGCCGGATCCAGGTCCGCCGGCACGGAGAAGACCACGTCCGCCGCGCCGAGCTCGTCGGTCGTTCCCTGAAAGAGCTCCACTGGCCGGCCGCCGGCAGCGGGCCGCAGCGCAACCGTGACCGCTGCGCCGGGGATGGCCTGCCCCCCGCCCACCTCCCGCACCAGCACCCGCAGCGCCGCCTGGCTGCCCGGAACGTAACGGGACTGGCCCAGTACGATCGTCTCCAGATCGTCCACCGTCTCCGGCAGGTTGGCATAGTGGATGGCCAGGCCGACCAGAACAGCGGCGCCGGCGATCAGGGCCAGGGCGCCGCTGAGGATCCATCTGCGTCGCATCGACATGGGGGGCTCCTCAGGAAATCACATGCAGGATATTCCTAGGACGCCATGTGGGGCAAGTAGGTTCCAGGTGGGAGTTGGCTCAGGTGAATCCCGCCGGAAGGCTGCGCAGGTAGCCGGCCGCTTCCTCCCGGCTGCGCTTGTCCAGCTTATCCAGGATGCGATGGACGTGGTTCTTCACGGTGCCGACCGCCAGCACCAGCCGCTCGGCGATCTGCTGGTTGGTCAGGCCAAGCGCAATCAGGTCCAGTACCTCTCGTTCCCTGGGGGTGAGTTCCAGGTAGCGGCGGCCGACGGTGTCGGCGTCGCTGATGGAGGAGGTCAGCTCGACCAGACGCCTCATGAGCATCGGTGCCACCCCGGGCGCGATGTGGGCTTCGCCATTGCGGGCCGCCCGGATCGCCGACAAAGCCTCTTCGATCGGTTGCTCGCGCAGGACCAGTCCGGCCGCGCCGGCCTCCGCCGCCTGGACAACGGCGGCCTCCGTGCGTGGGATGCCGGTCACAACCACCCGCACGGCGGGGTGCGAGATAACCGCCTCCCGGGTGAATGCCAGCGCTTGTTCCTGACTGAGCGAGGGGCCGGTCACCACTACGTCGAAGCGCCACAACTCTTCCAGCGCCTGCATGGGGTCGGAGAGGGCTTCCACTTGCTCAAAGTCAGGATCTTCGCCCAGGACCCTCAGCCAGAGCGTGCCGAGCAGTTGAATCGGCTCCAGCAGCAGTAGGTGCGTTCGCTTGCTTGGGCGATTCCCGTTCCCGTCCATGTCCTTGCCTTCGCTTCTTCTCACTCAGAAGCCGGGTTCTTGATCGAAATCGAGTGGGTTGGAGGCCACCGCGGCCGCTGCCTGCCGGTTGCTCACGTTCAACTTGGCCAGCAGATGGTGGACATGGTTCTTGACCGTGCCGACCTCGATGCACAGCTCCACGGCGATCTCCGCATTGCTCATCCCGCGCTGTAGCATCCCCAAGACCTCCCGCTGGCGCTGTGAAAGCGGCGCGGTGGGGTCGGGAGAATTGCCGTCGGAACCTTTGGCAGCCCGGTATCCGGCCAGGTTGGCAATCCGCCCCATGAGCGCCGCGGCGATATCGGGGCACAGCACAGCCTCCCCGCGCAGCATGCCGCGCAGTGCCTCGGCGATGGCACGCACGGATTGAGACCCGCGGACGTAGGCGTTCGCTCCGGCTTCGATGAATTCCAGGACGCCCTCGATGGCCGTTGCCAGTCCGAACACCAGCACCCGGACCCCGGGGTGACGCTGGGTGATCTCCCGGGTCAGCCGCAATGCTTCTCGGGGAGGCAGCGTCGCGGCGTTGATCAGCACGGCCGCATAGCCGCCCTCCAGGCGCTGTGCCAGGGCATCCTCGGCCGTTTCGCACGGAGAAATTGTTCCGGTCTCCGGGTCATTGTGGAGCTCGGTGAGCAATCCCTGATAGAAGTGAACCCCGCGATCGATCAGCAACAGGTTGTTCAAACTGCCCTCCGGGCGACGGGAGCGGGACAACTTTTGATCCTGCAGGGCTTGCATCTGGACGGAGTGACCTGGCCTCAAGTCGTGCCTCCGTCCGTCAGACGCTGGACGACGGCGAAGGCCTGGTCAAACTCCGAGGACTTGTCAAAGAAGTAGTCTGCACCGCTCTCCAGGGCCAGCCGGCGGTAGGAACTGAAGGCGTAGTTGGTCAGCACGATCACTGTGATACCGGGATCGACGGACTTGGCAAATCGAATGAGCTGGAAGGAGGCCCCGTCGGGAAGGATGAGGTCGAGGATCACCACCTCCGGCAGCCCCAAGCGCAGCGCCTCAATCGCCTGCCCCGTCTGGTTCGCCTCTTCAACCTCCACCCTCCCCTGTTCGATGAGCCTGGCACGGAGCCGGTTGCATACGAGCTCTGAATCATCGATGATGAGCACCTTCATCGGCGTTGGCCCTCGGCGATGGGATCTCCTGTCGTCAACACGCCAGCAAGCCTAGCTCAGATCCGCGGGGCGCGGCAGCAGTGAAGCTCGGATAGATCTGTCAGGTGCGGCCGGATGTGCCTGTCAGGTTTTGTCCTACAGGCGGGCAGGGCGCTGCGCCGCCGGGACGGGAGGGGATGTGGTGGGTTACGGGATCAGCTGCTGCTCGAGCACGTAACGGGTCAGCTCCACATTGCTGTTCATATGCATCTTGTCCAGGACCCGCCGGCGGTAGGTGCTGACCGTCTTTGGGCTCAGGGCGAGTTCCTGGGCGATCTCACTGGCCGACTTGCCGGAGCCGATCAGGCAGAGGATCTGAAATTCGCGATCCGAGAGCTGCTCGTGGGCCTGCGCAGTTCGGTCGCCGGCCAGCACTTCGGCGAGCCTTTCGGCCAGGTCGAGGCCGACGTACTTGCCGCCGGAGACCACCCGGCGCACAGCCTCGACCAGCTCCTGCGGGGCGCACTCCTTGGTCAGGTACCCCGCCGCACCCGAGCGCAGCACGCGCAATGCGTACTGGTCCTCGGAGTGCACACTCAGCACCAGCACGGGCAGCTGCGGCTTCTCATGCCTGAGCTCCCGCAAGATGTCCAGTCCGCTGCCATCCGGCATGGTGATGTCCAGAATGACCACATCCCACTCCCCCTCACGGCTCAGCCGCAGGGCTTCCGCCACCGACCCGGCCTCCCCTATCTCCTGAATGTCGGGTTCCTCGGAGAGGATTTGCCTGAGGCCCTGCCGGACCACGGCATGGTCGTCGGCCACCAGGACCCTGATCACGAGAAGGCACCTTCCATCTGTCCGGCGCGGTTCAACGGGAGGCGAACCCGCACCCGGGTGCCCTCACTTGGGCCGCCCTCCAGCAGCACCTCACCCCCCAGCAGATGGGCGCGCTCCTGCATCCCCAGGATTCCCAGCGAGGGTCCGCCGGCCTTTGCCTCGCCGCGGATACCGATGCCGTTGTCCTCCACCTCCAGGTGGAAGGTCCCGTCGAGGGTCTTGAGCCGCACCTTGACCTGGGTCGCCTGGGAGTGGCGGGCCACGTTGGTGAGGGCCTCCTGGAGAATGCGGAAGGCGCCGGTGGCCACCCGGCGATCGACCTCCAACTCGTCCAGGTTGCTCAACAGGCTGCAGGCGATCCCGCTGCGCTTGGTGAACTCGCCCACCTGCCACTCGATGGCGGGGATCAGACCCAGATCATCGAGCACGCCGGGCCGCAGCTCGGTGGCGATTCTGCGCACCGCCTGAATGGTGACGTCGATCAACTCCGACATGCCGCGGGCTTTTTCCAGGAGCCGCTGGCGGCCCTGGCCGTTCTCTCCCCGGGACAGGCGCTGCTCGATCCAGGCCACGTCCATCTTCAGCCCGGTGAGCGCCTGGCCAAGCTCGTCGTGAATTTCCCTGGCGATCGTGCCTCGCTCCGACTCGCGGGCCTCCTCCAAGTGGGCCGAGAGCCGGCGAAGCTGGTCTTCGGAGCGCCTGAGCTGGTCCACTGCCCTCACCCGTTGGCTGACATCCCGCACGATGGAGAAGTCGCGGGTGCCTGACTTGGACTCGGACACCTTGACCGAGAATTCGATGTTGCGACGCTGGCCGTTCTTGTGCAGGATGATGGCTTCACAGTGCTGGGCGGCCCTGCCTTCGGCCGCCGCCTCCAGGTAGCCCTGCACCTCCGACCGCTGCCCGTGCTCCACCAGTTCCAGGATGTCGGGCAGACCCTCCAGCTCGGCGGGGGTGTAGCCGCAGATCTGCGTGAGAGCCTCATTGGCGTAGACGATCCGGCGATCCTGGGTAACGATCACCCCCAATCCCAGATCGCTCTGCGCCTCCAGCAGGCTTTCGTACAAGCGGCTCTGACCGCTCAGGGCCTCTTCCATCGCCTTGGCCGAAGTGACATCCTGCCCGGTTCCGACCATGCGTATCGGCTTGCCGGTGGGATCGACGATCACCTGCCCGCGGCCATGCAGCCTCCTCAGCACTCCCTGCGGGGTCAGGAGGCGATGTTCGAAGCTGAACGGCAGTTGGTCCTGGTAGGCCTGTTCCATGCGCTGCTGCAGCCAGCCACGGTCTTCAGGATGCACCAGCTCCATGAAGCGCGCATAGCTGATCGAATCCTGGGCCGGGTCCAGGCCATAAATCCGGTACAGCTCGTCGGACCAGGACAGCCGATCGGCCTGGAGCTCCCAATCCCAGTTGCCGATCTGGGCGATGCGCTGGGCCTCCTCGAGCTGGGCCGTGCTCTTGGATAACTCCTCCTCGGCCTGCTGGAGTTTGCGGTAGGCTAGAGCATTCTGGATGGCAATGGAGGCCATCCCCGCCACCGCCGCCAGACGTTCGCCATCGGAAGCCGACCAGGCACCCTCCGAGCGCGAGTTGTGAAGCTCGAAGAAGCCGATGACCTCTTCCTGGCTGTCCAGAATCGGCAGACAGATGGCGGAACGAATGCCGAAGCGTTCCCGGAAGGCCGGATCGATTTGGGCATCGGCCCGCGCCTCCGGCGCGGCGTAGAGTTTGCGATTCTCCAGCACCCAGCCGGCCAACCCTGCACCGGGTGGCCACAGGCACTCCGCTTCCAGCTCGCGCCCCTCGGAGAAAAGCTTGCGGATCGCAAGTCCCTCCGCAACTCTCAGCCCCGCGCACCCACCCTGGGCGCCCACCAGGCGCATGCTCTCCCGGACGAGCTCATCCAACAGCTCATCCGGATCCAGACTGCGGGTCAGTTGCTGGCTGATCAGCAGCAGCCCACGAGCGCTGTCTTCTGCCCGTACCCGCTCCACGACCTCCGCCTGCAGCGCCCGATTGGCCGAGGACAGCTCCTGGGTCCTCACCTGAATGCGCAGCTCGAGCTCCTGGCGGGCCTGTCGTAAGATCTCCTCCCTCTGAGCACGATCGATGGCGTCGGCCAGGACGATGGCCACCGAACGGGCAAAGTTGACCTCATCCTCAGAGTACGGCCGGGGGCGACCGGCGTAGGCAGCCAGCACGCCAAGTGGGCGGTCCCGGCCTTGTAAGGCCACCCCCAATCCGCTGCGGATACCGTGCCCGGCAAGCCAGGGCGAGGCGCGGAAACGGGCCTCTTCCGAGAGGTCCTCAACGATGACCGGCCCGGAGGAGTAGAGCGTGTAGCCCGGATGCGTGTCGGTTTCTGCAGGCAGTCCGACCTGCAGCAGACCGTCCTTGCCCCAGCCCACTCCGGCCTTCAGCAGCAGTAGTCGTCCATCCGCCGATGCTTCAAACCAACCGGAGAACTCGACATCGAGATCCCTGGCAAGGACCTGGACCGATTCCGCCATCAGAGTGTCCAGATCCAGACCGGCCAGGGCCCGCATGCCGAGGTCGGCCACACTGGCCTGCTGCTGCGCCCGTCGCCTGGCTTCGAATTGAATGCGCTTGCGCCGGGTGATGTCCAGGCAATACTCGATCCTGCCCCCTTTGTAGTAGCCCTCGGAGATGGGCTGGCTCCAATACTCCAGCCACTGTTCCGGCTGAGGATCCGAACCATGCAGACGGACTTCGTAGGCTTCCAGGTGGGTCAGGTCGTCATAGCTGGCCAGCACCGCCTCGACAAAGGCTGCTGTGCCCTCGTCGCCGTCGGCTCGAACCCGGGTGAGCACTTCCCGGGCGCTGCGGCCCATCACGGGTTGGTCTTGGAGGCCGAAGCTGGCCAGCAGCCGGTCATTGGCCCACACCACCGTTTGCTGGCGGTCGAGAACTATCAAGCCGACACCGGTCCGACCGATGGCGTGATCGACGATGGACCGGTAGCGCTGCTCATCCTGCTGGAGTCGGACAAAGGCTTCCGCTCGGGTCAGGAACGAGCCGAATTGCCGTCCCAGATCTGTGAGCAGCCGCCGCATGACCGGGTCGAACTCCATCGGCGCGGTTGCACAGAACACCAGCGCGCCCGACCTCCCGTTGGCCTCCCCCCGATCCGATAGCGCCACGCCGATCGCCGAACGGAGCCCCAGTCCGTCGGTTTCACCAAGCCAGCCGGCGGATTCGGACGTGCGCAGATCGTGCTCCCAGCGAGTCTTGCCCTGGGACCAGACTTTCCCCGGCAGTCCCTCCCCCCTGGCGAGCCGGAGCTCCTGATGCCGAGCGAGCAGGTCCTTGGCCCGAAGCGACAGGGTCTTCCAATGATCCGCCAACTCCAATTGCTGCCCAGTCTCGTCGACCACCCACAACTCAGCCAGGGCAAAACCTAGCCGATGGCTGAGCAGCTGCAGCAGTGCCTGCGAGGTACGTTCAGGGGTCTGGTCGTTGTGAAGCTGCCGCAGCGCTTCGATTTCCAGGTCCTGATAGAAGGCACGCCAGACGGCGGACTTCTCACCGAGGACCTGTGCCCGAGGGCCTGGATCCGGCCTCCATGGCGATGGGGCCGAGACTTCATGCCCGGTTACGGAGGAGGGATCATCCGAGCGCTCGAGATGGCGCTGCAGGCGAAGAAGCAGCGCATAGATCAGCAGGGCGCTCAGGACGAACAGGAGCAGGGTCAGGCCGAGGAAGAACGTCCGCCCATCGGACTCCCGCCCTTGGCCCTGGAGCAGGAGACGATCGGCGAGCCCGACCGCGGATGCGGCGGCCCCCAGATAGAACAGGCTGAACAGGAGGGCCCTACGCCGGTTCCCCCCAAGGGAGAGCTTCCGAGGCGACCGCGGCATGCTGCATCTCCTGGCACCTGGGATTTTCGAGGGTGAGGCGGGTACTGCGGGCCTGCGGTGGTACGCCGGAGGACAGCTCCTTGGGAGCCGGCCTCCGCCGGTGTTTGGCCGGGGAGTGTTGAGGTGACTCCCGGCCTGTGTCCCAGGCTGCTCGCTGCCTACTCTACCATAAAGCGGAGTGGGTTTGTCTGGTTTAGCCTACGGTTGACCTGCGCATCCTATCTCCGATGCGGGTGGCCCACATAGAAGCTGGCCTAACGGCTGGCGAGCTCCAACTTCTCCTGCAGCCGCTGCACCTGCTCCCGCAGGTCGAAGTTGCCCTTCAATTCGATCTCGGCTGCCAGCGTGGCCAGCTCTTCACGCCACACCTTCAATTGCACCTCCGCGTTGGCCTGGAAGGCCTCGAGGGTGGGAGCGGTCGGGGGCCGTTCAAGATTGGCCTCGGCTCCTTGGGCGGTGCCTCCCAGCCCGACTACGGCCGTAACGGCCGCCACGATCAGCGCCACCACAAGCCACGGCAACGGTGACTTGAACATGTGTCCTCCTTTGGCAATCGCACTTCATCGGCCCACCTCCACGCTCAGGAGGATTCCAGGTCCTGCTTGGCTTCTTCCCAGGCCGGTTGTGGAGTGACCTGCGGCCCAAATCTCAGCAGCTCTTGGGCGATCATCTCGGGCGTGGCCAGGCCCGCCCAGGTCGATGCAGGCGGTCCGCATGGCCGAAGCGACTTGGCGAGTCAGTCCGGGCTCGGCGCGTCGCCCGATCAGCACGACCGGTACCTCTCGATCCTCTAGTTCGTCGGCCAGTGCGGCGAAGCTTTCCACCGGCCACACCCCCTCGGCCGAGATGGTCGCCGGCTGCAGACAGGCGTACTCCAGCGTCTGGAGGCCGTAGAGTCTCTTGAGCCGGCCACGTAGTTCCAGGTCTTCGGGCTGAAGCGGGAACTCCAGGTCCATTCCCTGGGCGGGTATGCCCAGCGCCTCCAACAGCTGCAGCGGCCGGTGCACCTCGGGCAGGTGCCACGGATAGATCAGAAACCTCTCCGGGTCGGGGCAATACTGACCGCGCAGAATAGAAGCCGGCGGTGTGCCTGGCCCCCAATAGGGCGCTCAGGGGGTTGCTGATCAACCCGCAGCCATGCAGCTGGATCGCCATTTCGAACCGGCGATCCTGGGCCTGCTGTAGGAAGCTCAGGACCGAGTCCTCATCACCGACATATGTCACCTCGGCTTCCGGCAGGGCGGTCCTGAGAGCCCTCAGAGCTGGGGTGGCGGTCAGCAGCCCCTCCAAGCCCAGCGGCCGAAAGATGGCGATCCGGCCCAGGTCCAGGTGATGGGGTCGGGTGGCTAGGTCGACGGTTGAGATCGCTGCGGTTTCCATGATTCCCATGCTCCTCCTTTGGCGATGTCCCTGCGAGTTGCCCCCCTCGGCAGCCTCAGGCTAATCCGAACCAGCCGCAGCACACCATATATCCCTGGAACGGGGGGTAGAGACCTGGATACCGAATACCGTGTGGCCGTGGGCGGCCTCTCCGGCAAGATGTATCCCCGGCCATACCCCATGGGCTAACCCGGGTACATGCGGCCTCCGGTGCACGGAAGGTACTCTGCCGAGGCGCTGGGATGTGGGCACTGGTTCGGAGAGGAGGTGAGAGCTGTCTGGCACACCCCAGCCTGGTTCCTCGATCTGTACCTCACGAAACGTTGGAAGGATCCTTAGGAGGAAATCGCATGTCCACAAGAAAGCCAATACCGGTCGCTGCGCTCTTCATGTCGCTGGTCGTGGCCCTGGCCGCGGTCGGCGTGGGCTACGGTCTGTGGTCCAAGACGCTGTTCATTCAGGGCAGCGTGAGCGCGGGCGACCTCAATGCCGTGTTCCTCAACGCCTTCACCGATGACGATGGCGTGGTGGTCAATGCGGAGAAAGAAGGGCAGGACTCGGGGCCAGATCCCATGGCGCCCGGGCCGAATCCGGCCCGGATCCCGGACAACCTGGCCTCCTGTACCGCAGCGGTGGCCACCGCGGAGCAGGATTTGGATGCTGAGGTAGGCATCCAGACCGCCATCCTCAACATCGCTCAGGGCTACCCCAGCTACTGGTGCACCGGCTGGTTCGAGCTCTCCAACACGGGCACCGTGCCGGTGAGCCTGGAAGCGGTGCAGATCCCGCTGCTGGGGTCGACCGCGAGCATCGGCCGCTGCGAGGCCGCCGAGTTCACATCGGTCGACCTCAACGGTGACGGCGCCGCCGACATCGAAGTCTGCTCCATCGGCCTGCCGGCCGAGGGCAAGGCTCAGATCGAACCTGGAGCCCTGGCCCCCTTCCAGTTGGGTGTCGCCACCCATCTGCTGCAGGTAGACGCCAACCAGGGTGCCAGCTTCGCCTACACGGTCCACCTGCTCCTGCAGCAGTCCACCGAGCCGGGGCCGGTGCCGACCGGGACCGTCGAGCCGGAACCAACTCCGGTGCCGACCGAACCGGTCGAACCGACCGCGATCCCAACCGAACCGGTCGAGCCGACAGTAGAACCGACCCTGGAGGTCTGACAACCCTATAGTCGTGTTCTCCGGGGAGGGGCCGTCCAGGCCCCTCCCCGCGGAGGGACCGCATGCCCCCAACCGATCTCAGCCCCGAAGGCTCCGCCGCCCGGATCGAGCGCGCACCGATGGCCATCCTGCCCGGAGCGCTCATGGCCGCCTGCGCCCTTGCTGTGTACTGGGTGGTGACCGTGATCCGGACGATCAGCCTGCCGGCCGGGCTGAACTTCTACCTGGTGCAGCCGCTGTTGTGGCTGTCGCTGGCGGTGGCGGGGTTCTTGGTCTGGCGCCTCGCGCTCCATGGCCGCCCCAAGGCCCGGCCGCAGCTCATTTTCACCGCGATGCTGGTGGGAGCTTTCCACATCGCCTGGTGGCTGCTGGCAGGACTGGCCTTCGGCTTCGGGTTCTCGGCCTTTGCGCACACCCTGCAGGCCGTTGTGGGCAACCTGTTCTACGCTGGCAGCGTCCTGCTGGGGCTGGAGCTCACTCGGGCGGTCATCGTGGGAGGGACATTCCGCCGCCCGGTCCTGGCCGTGTTGGCAGCCTCGCTCTTCCTGACCTGGCTGCGGGTCCCCCCGGCTCGCTGGGCGCTCGCCGCCGAGCCGGGTGCCCTGGGGCCATTCCTGGGCGAGATGCTGTTGCCCTACTTCGCCGAGGACCTACTGGCCTCCACCCTGGCGCTTTTGGGAGGCCCGCTGCCCGCGTTGATCTACCGCGGCATGCTGCAGGGCTATCAGTGGCTCTTCCCCATCTTGCCCCAGCTGCCGTGGACCGTCACCGCCTTCGTCGGTACGCTGGCCCCGGCGTTGGGCCTGGTTCTGCTCCAGGCCACTCGCGGGTCCACCCGCGCCGCAGCCCGTCGCGACCAGATCGGCCCCTGGCCATTCCTGGGGATGGCGGCAGTGGCATTGCTCTGGTTCAACGTGGGCCTGTTCGGTGTGCGCCCGACCCTGATCAGCGGTTCCAGCATGGACCCTGCCCTGCAGACCGGGGACGTGGCCGTGGTGCGGGAAGTTCCCCCGGCCGAGGTCCAGGTCGGAGACATCGTCCGCTTCCGCCACGAAGGCGTGCATGTGATCCATCGGGTGGTGGAGGTGCAGCAGGCACCGGAGGGGCCGGTCTTCATCACCCAGGGCGATGCCAACAACCGGCTCGATCCGCCTCTCCCGGCGGAGCGGATTGAAGGCAAGGTCGTGTTCGTCATACGCAAAGTCGGCTGGATCGCCATCGGTCTGCGCCGGGTGGTGCAATGGGACCGCTGATGCAGGGGCTCAGGCGGTGGGTCGGTCGCTGGTGGCTGGCGGTGGTGCTATTGGTGGCCGGACTGCTGGTCCTCACTCTCTCGATCAGCCAGGGGCTTTGGGGGCAGATGCTGGCCCTCTCCGGAGTCATTGAGTTCGCGGACTTTGAGCTGACGGATACCCCCAGCCCAACCCCAACGGAAACGCTGACCCCCACGGGCACGCTAACGCCCTCCGCCTCCGGGACCCCCACAGCAACCGAGACGCCCTCGGCCGAAGCAACGCCCACTCCCACGGAAACGCCCCCTACTACAGGGACCCCCACGCCGTCGCCTACCGCCGGCGAATCACCCCAACCCCCCTCGCCCGAGCCTGGGTCGCCCACCCCGACAGACCTCGGGTCTCCCACACCGACCGCCGCTCCCGAAACCGTCCCCACCCCAACCGAGGCGCTCAGCCCTGCAACGAGCAGCTCTCCCTGAAGATATATCCGGCGATCGCACCTGAACTGATCCTGGGACCCCTGACCCGAGGGCTGTAGGGTATAACATGGGGCGTGCTCGCCCGAAGACTCGGCCGGAGCGGAATCGAGGTCGGCGCCCTGGGGATGGGCTGCTGGGCGATCGGCGGGACGTGGACCATGACACAGCCCGGCCAGAAGCCTTTCGGGGCCGGATGGGGGAAGACCGACGATGGCGAGTCAGTCCGAGCCATCCACGCCGCGCTGGACGCCGGCGTGACGCTGTTCGACACGGCCGCCAGCTACGGTGCCGGGCACAGCGAGCGGATTCTGGGGGAGGCGCTCAAAGGCCGGCGCGACCAGGCGGTGATCGCCACCAAGTTCGGCCACCTCGTCAACGAAGCCGACCAGACCGTCTACCCGGATGACACACAGATCTTGGCCAATGTCCGCTCCGATGTCGAGAACAGCCTGCGCCGGCTAGGCACGGATTGGATCGACATCTACCAGCTGCACCAGGCGGCGTACGATCCGGAACTGGCTGTGGAGCTGCGAGCTGTGCTGGAGGAGCTGGTCCGGGCCGGCAAGATCCGCTGGTACGGCTGGAGCACCGATCAGGTGGACCGGGCCGAGATCTTCGCCGAAGGGGAGCACTGCACCTCCATCCAGTTCAAGCTCAACGCCCTGCTGGACAATCCGCAGATGCGCCGGTTGTGCGCCGACGCCGAACTGGCGGGCATCATCCGGGACCCACTTCACCGGGGGATGCTCACCGGCAAGTTCACCTCGGCCACGACGTTCCCCAAGGACGACATCCGCTCTCGGACCGACTACGGCTCGGAGCAGATCGTCAGAGAGCTGGAGACCGCCGAGGCGCTGCATGAGCTGCTACGCGCGGGCGGTCGCAGCATGGCACAAGGCGCCCTGGCCTACATCTGGGCGCTCGATCCGCACCTGATCCCCATCCCCGGGTTCAAGAGCGTCGCCCAGGTCCGGGAGAACGCCGGCGCCATGCAGTTCGGCCCGCTGGAGCCGGAGGCGGTCGCCCAGATCCAGGCGATCGTGGCGGACCGCCAACCCATGCAAGGCTAGGCTGCACGCCCTACTTCGGCCGGTGAGCGCCGCCGGCGCCCCTGGGCATTAGTGCCCGGACCCCTCCGGCACCGGCGAGTAGATCGACTCGTCGTGCTCGCCGGCCACGATCAGCTGCCCGGCCGCACCGTGCCCCGCCCGGAACAACGCATGGTCCACCAGCAGATAGACCCCGGGCAATTCCAGCTTGAACTCAAACCCGGCGAACGAGCCTGGCGGGACATACCAGGTCTCCTCGTTGGCGACGAAGGTCTCCGGCGCGCCGGTGAACACCTTGTCGAAGATCTCCCCGATGATG
>Ga0214473_10003834_pt1 | contig 18140 bp, 16 predicted proteins | sample RVTome_7_FD_203509 | JGI IMG/M metagenome (GOLD analysis project Ga0214473, IMG submission 203509) | Soil microbial communities from uranium-contaminated site in the Upper Colorado River Basin, Wyoming, United States - RVT98D197 | ecosystem: Environmental > Terrestrial > Soil > Contaminated >... | reverse complement strand
TACAATATGTTGGCCCTCGATTATTTAAATCTCGATCCTGAAAGGGATAAAATCCAGTTCGTTGTTCTGGGGGATCAGCCCTCCCGCGTGCAAGCCTTGGAATCGGGACGGGTGCAAGCCTCCTATTTGGGGTATTCGTTCGGCGAACCGTTGAAGAAAAGAGGATATACGGCCTTGGTCGACCTAGGTCGCGCACCCATACCCTATTTGGGATCTTCTCTGGTGACACGACGCCAGCTTGTACGCCAGGATCCGAAAGCCACCGAAGGTATCATCAAAGGCACTCTCGACGCGATTCGCCTCGTCATGAAGCCCGAGAACAAAACCGTGGTGATCCAAACGATTATGAGACGGCTCCGCTTGAGCCGACTTGAAGACGCGGAGGTCAGTTACCACGCGATTCGGAACTTCTACAGCAACGATCTCGTGCCTAAGGCGGCGGGCGTCAAAAAGATTCATCAGATTCTTTCAAAGGCGAATCCGAATCTCCGGAAGATGAACCCGGAAGAGGTCGTCGAGGATTCGTTGATACTAAGAATTCACGCGAGCGGTTATTGAAAGAGTGGAGAGCGTTCGGGATTATCGTTGACCACGGGCCCTGCTCGCACGAATCAACCAAGATTGTCGCGCAACAGATCCATGACCCTGTCATCGGGCGGAAATGAATGTCATAATTGTTCATAGAAAGGAACACATTTAATGGCAGGCGCTCCTTTTAAATGTTTCACTGTGAGAGCGGTTGTCGTGGCGTCCTCCTTGGTGGCATTGCTGTACGGAGGGGCGACCAGTGCTGAGTTACCCCGGCTCTCGGTTGCGCACAGATTCGCGCAAAGCCATCCGGTGCATCAAGCGCTGGAACAGTTTCGTGAAAACTTGGCGGGCGTGGTTAGCGTCGAAGTGAACTCCCCGCGGAACGAACGTGAGAGCGTCCAGGGCATGCTCTCTGGGTCAACCGATGCGACCATTATATCGCCGGCGGTTCTCCAGCAGACCATTAGCGAGCTGGGCATGCTCGATTTGATCGGACTCTGGTGTGATCGATCCCATTGGGCGCGTGCGCTTCACGCGGAACCCGGTCGTGAAATTTCCGCTCTCGTGGAGCGAGCAAAATCCGGGGCCGGATTTCAGGTTTTGGGATACTGGGGCGGAACTCAGCGGCACATTTTGACCCGCCGCGACGGCGTACCGAAGATAGAAAACCTGAACGGGTTGCGCCTGCAGATCCTGTTCAATCCCGTGCGAAGCAAAATGTGGAAGGCGTTGGGAGTTCAGCCAATTCTGCCGACCCAGCCCGACCTCTCTGCCATGCTTCGCGCCGGGACCGTTGAAGGAATTGAGGAAGAGGCCGAGGTAATAATTCAGACACGCTTATTCGAGGTTGCCTCCCATCTTACCGAGACCGGCCATGCCATAGCCACGCGGCTCTTCATCATTGCTAAACCCGCGTGGCAACGGTTCACCCCGGCACAGCAAGCAGCCTTGACCGACGCTGCCCAGAAAGCCGCGGCCGCCGCGCGCGCGGCCGAGCAGGAACGTGAGACCACAGCGTTAACCTCACTCAAAGAGCGCTTCGGAGTTCATCTTCATAGTTTCACCGGTCAAGACACCCTTGTGGCGCGCACCCGCACTTTTCGAGCCCGGTACGCCGAGGAGTTGAGCATTAGCCGTCTGTTTACGCTGATCGAGAAGACAGCCAATCCGTAGTCCGAGACAACCGGACTCTGTGAACCAAGGAGTTGGCCCAGAGACTCGGCTCGCCCTCGCATTTACCGAGGAGTACGGAAATGTTCGAGCCGCTCGGGATAGCGACGGCTCAGCTAGTCACGGCTGGTAGTCCCGGTACTGTTTTTATTGCACCCACTGGATTGTTAGCTAGACTGCGCGGACGATTGCGACCATGGAACTCATTGCGACTTATCTCGCCGCCGGCCTTGCCGCCGGTTTGGTGTCGGGATTGTTCGGACTGGGCGGCGGCTTGACGATTGTGCCGGCGCTGGCATTCGCTCTGCCTCTGGAGGGAGTCAACGAGAAATATGTCATGCATCTTGCGGTCGGCACTTCGCTCGTCGTCATGGTGGTCACGGCGCTCTACACGACGGTGCTTCGTCATCGTCGCGGCGATCTAGATTGGGCGTTGTTCCGGCGCCTCGCCTCCCGAGTCGTCCTCGGCGCCGTTCTCGGCGCGATCTGCGGTGATCTCCTGCCCGGCGCGGCGCTGCGCGTTTTTTTCATCGGCTTCGTGAGCACCACTATCGCGCGCGCGTTGCAGCGCCGTTACGGCACCGCAAGAGGGCCCGGCGATTCCGAAACGTCGCAGGCGCCTGCCGCCATGCCGCGGAGCGCCTCTCTGTGGATCTATGGAATCGCCACGGGCATGTGCGGCGCGCTGCTTGGGGCCGGCGCGGCGATCATCATCGTGCCGTACCTGCGCGCCGCGCGTTACCGCATCCAACTTGCATCGGCCATCGCCGCCGGTCTTTCCGCGGTTATCGGCGTCGGCGCGGGCGCCGGCTACGTCGCCGGTGGTCTAAACGAAATCGGCCTTCCCTCAGCCGCCATCGGCTATCTTTATCTGCCGGCCTTCGTCGGACTTTCGATCGGTGCGCTGGTCGGCTCGCCCCTCGGCGTTAAAATCTCGCACACGCTCGACGAGGACATCCAATTCTGGCTGTTTCTCGGGTATCTCGCCATCGTGCTCGGCGTCATGATCCTGCGGCGCTGAGGTCGGCGCGGAAAATCAAAAGGGGGACAGGCTATTTTTCCATTTCTATCGGTTTCACCAAGATTCCGGGAACACAATACTAAATTCTTCTTGACGGTTTCGCAGATAATTTAATACGCTTCACCCATGGCTCGGATTTCCAGACTCGTGGTGCCTGGTTATCCACATCATGTAACCCAGAGGGGCGTACGCTCAATCCCCATCATCAGCAGCGACAACGATCGTAGCCCGTATGCCGACGGGAGGCATCTCGGCTTAGGAAAACGAGGACCTCGGCCGAAAGGGCTTCCCGGAATTTGGTATTGTGTCCCCGGAACGACCAAGTACCATGACAACAGATAGGCCCGCGTCTGAATCGCTCGAACAGATGTCTGACGCAACAGCCGCGGGTCTGGCGCTCACCGCGGCGGGCGCCGCATTCCAACTATTTCGCGAAAAACAATTCCGTCGGTTGGCAGGGTTCGAGCAGTTGAATCAAGTCGAGCAGGACAGGATCTTCAATGAGCTGGTCGTTGCATTTGTTGTGCTGACCATGCTTCTGCGCGAGGCCCCCGATCTCCGTGTCGCGGGAGAGTCCCGGGACTATCTCGCCGGTCTGAACAAGTCGGTCCCGAAAGCACATCTGAATCACCTAAGATCCTTAGGTCTCGAAAAGAACCATCTTCGAGACTGGGAAAAGCTCATGGCCATGCGCTACGAGGAATATGCACGCGACAGGCACGATGTACGCGCGGCTGCGATGCAGATTGAGTCGGCGGAGAAAAGCTTGGATTTGGATGACTTTCGAAGATCCAGCTGCTCGTGCCAGTTCAAGCCGTTGCCATCGGGTGCCATAACCATTTCTGTCGCGGTGACACTGACGGGCGGGATGACCTCTTCAAATTGACACTGAGATCACTGTCGATGTTCTATGTCGAACTGAGAGTTCGTCTCGAGGGCGGCAGGATTACTCCTCTAACGCGGGCGCGCGTGGCCTTTAAGCGAATGCTCCACCGCATCGGTAGAAGAAACCGGCGCCCTTAGTAGCGAACGGGGAGCCGAACCAAAGCGCGCAGCGTACGCCCCATTCCCGTAGCGGTGGCGCTGATCGTTGGAATTAAAGGGAGGGAATAAAGGGGACAGGCTACTTTTTTCCATTGTCATCGCACGCGGCGCTGTGATAAAGCCTGCTCATGCCGAGAATCCCGCGCGGGCAGCAGGCTGGTTTCGTTTATCATCTGATCAATCGAGGAAATGGTCGCGGAACTGTCTTTCATAAAGCTCAAGACTACCAAGCCTTTCTTGCCATCCTTGGGCTAGCGAAAGCACGCCACCCCGTAAAGATCTTTGCCGTCTCGTTGATGCCGAATCATTTTCACTTTGTGATCGAGTCCTCGCATCACCAGTCCCTGAGTCAATTTATGCAGTGGCTTTTGACCAGTCACGTCAGGCGTTATCACAAGCATTACGGGAGCAGCGGGCATGTTTGGCAGGGCCGGTTTAAAAGTTTTCCGGTGCAGCGCGACGAACATTTGTTGATAGTGCTGCGCTACGTTTTGCAAAATCCCGTTAGATCGGGCTTGGCAGAGTCGGTCGGTGATTGGCCATGGTCAAGTTGGTGTCGGAGCGAGCTGGTCGATCCCTGTCCGGTGGAAGTCGAAGAAAACTGGATAACGAAGGTCGACGAACCGTTATCAGCGCCGGAGCTGGCTTCAATTCGGGAGTCTGTGAATCGGCAAAGACCCTTTGGAGAAACAGACTGGCAGACCAAAATTGCAAGTCTATTCGGACTTGAAAGTACCATGCGCCCGCGGGGCCGACCGGTGCTAAGTGAGATGAGGAGATGAGATGGGACGAAAAACTAGCCTGTCTCCTTTAAATTCCTCTTTAAATTCGCTTTAAATTCCCCAGGAGGTTACCCCAAACATGGCGAGGAATCTGATCATTGCCCCTGCTTGTTATCATGTGCTGCATCTTATCCCTATCCGCGTTGCGGATGAAATGAACTTCTTTGTCGATGAAAGGCTGCAAGATGACGACGGCAACCCGAGTTATGAGATTGTAACCGGCGGCCTGGCGCCGTTTACATTCGAGACCGAAACGCTAGGACAGGCGATTAGGGAGAGCGGCATCGATGTAGCTATGGACGTCCATCCCTCGACCGTTGCCCACCAGAGCCGCCGCGGGCACGAGTTGTTCATCGTGGCGGGGTGGCGCAACAACCAGGCGAATCATGTGGTCGCCAGGAAGCCTATCTCCACGCTAGCTGACCTTAAAGGAAAGCGCGTCGGCGTCATCGATTTCAAGGATAACCTCTTTTTAATCCTGGCGCCCTGGTTGCGGAAAGCCGGTTTGGACCCGTTCGAAGAGGTACAGTGGGTTAGAGGCGTCGATCCCGCGCGCTCCCCGGGCGCCCTGCGAGCCGGTGAGGTGGACGCGATATTCTGTCACCCCATCGACCTTCCTGGATTGGTAGGCGAAGGGTACATCGATCTGTGGGATAGCGCGGCGCATTACCCCCAGGGCCGACCGGATCGCTGCATCGTAGCCACAGGAAAAACGCTCCGAGAAAAACCTGACCAGCTCCGCTCCTGCCTCAAGGGCATGCTGCGTGCTTATTGGTTCATGCGCGCCGTAGAAAATCACAAGTATCTCCTCGAACTGGAGCGACGCATGCGCAGGCAAAGTCGGGACGCCGGCGAACGCAAGCGTAAGCCGCTCCTTTCCTCCGCTCCCCATCTTGAGTACCTGCCGTTCCCTTACGATGGTTTGGCGACGGGCCTTTCTGAATATTTACAGGAAAGCATCGCGCTGGAATTGATCGATGCCCAAGACGCGCAGCATTTGCAAAGCGTGGATCGGCAGGAGCTTATGAAAGAAGGTTTTGCGGAGCTTGCCGGCAGGCCGGAACTGGCAAAAGATCTCCAAAGAGCAAAAGAAGTGCATGCCCGCATCGGTTACTAAACCGGCACTTCGTTGATCGGGCACAGACCATAACTCTACAAAAGCGGATGGCGCGGCGAAGCCGCAAACAAACATGGAAACAATTATCACCACGAAGGGCGCGAAACGCACGGAGTTTAAGATCATAAATTGCGAAACACTTGTGTGCTGCGCGCCTTCGTGGCGCGATCAAGCTTGGCCCAAGGATGTGTCCCCAACTATGAGCCACTGAAAACTCTGCGCAAACGAACAAAACATTCAACTGTAGCTGTACAGGGGAGTGCAAAATGAATTTCGCCTGGATACTATTCTTCATCAGTCTCGTTGTTGTGTCGAATCCGCGTACCGGGAACGGCGCTGCCATCGACGAAGTGATCCAGAAGATTGCCCAACTCCCTGCGGCGCAGCGGCAAGCCGCTTTAGAACAAGGGGCGCGACGAGAAGCCCAGCTGGTTTTCTATACGTCGGTCAGCGCGGCCGACGTTCCGAAAATCACCGCGGCTTTTGAAGCGGTCCATCCATTCCTCAAGGCAAACGCTTATCGCGCCCAGCCGTCCACTCTTATCACCCGCCTGGAGACCGAAACCAGGACAGGGCGCGATCTTGCCGACCTCGTGGGCTCGGCCCCGGCCCAAATGTGGCACTTGAAGCAGCGAAAACTTTCGCGACCTTACCTCTCCCCTGAGCGTCAAGCCTTTCCTTCCGGCTCATACGACCACGAGGGTTACTGGGCCGGGTTCGAAGTAACCCCCATTGTGCTCGCTTTCAACTCAAGAATGGTTCCGGCGGCGGAGTCCCCCCGAAACTATGAGGAGCTGCTTAGACCTAGATGGAAAGGAAAACTGAGTCTCGGGAATGACGAGTATGAGTGGTTCAGCGTCATGCTCGACTCACTGGGAAAGAAAAAAGGGCTCGAATACATGAAAGGGCTGGCCAAGCAGGATCTCAACATGGTTGGTACCAGCAGTCGCATGCGAGTCGAGCTCATGCTCGCCGGGGAATTTGCCGTGTCGCTTGCGGCGCGCGGCCGGCGCGTCGTGGAGTTCAAGGAGCAAGGGGCGCCCATCGACTATCGCTTGTTTGATCCCTATCCCTCCGTCCCAAACTTTGTTTCTTTAATGGCGCGTGCCCCGCATCCGCACGCCGCGATGCTTTTTTTCGACTGGCTTTTGTCCCAGGAGGGACAGTCGTTGCTCACACAGATCCCGCGGCTGACTATTCGCAAAGGCTTGAAGCAAAAAGGCCGGCTGCAGGACCTTTACGAAAAGGATTTCGTTTTCGTAGACCCGGCCTCCCTCGGGGCTCATTTGAAAGAATTGATGGAAGAGTACGATCAAATCTTCGGCGCGCGTCCGGGAAAATAGCCGATGAGCACGGATGATGGTCACGACTTGCAATCACATAGTGTCGTAGTGCAAGACGCGAGCCCACTCCCCAGCCGCGCAGTTTTTTGCGGCGGCGAAAATTGACCGATCGGAGCAAAGGGGTTATGGTCAACATAGCTTCTTAATCGAGATTCGGATTGCTGATTAATCGCCGATCCAACTTTAGCTATTTTCCCCTCGCTGTTTCACTGTTCCTTATAGGTTGCCGCTTCTCGCCAGAGTCGGAGCCTCGGTCCAATTATCTTGTCGTCGGCATCGAGAGCAATCCGCTCCAGCTCGATCCGCGCTACTCCACCGACGCCAACGGGGTGCGCATTGGCGGTTTGATCTACAACTCACTGCTGCGCGCCGACGAGCGCATGCGCCTGCAGCCCGAGCTGGCTGAGCGCTGGACGTCGCCGGACGACCGCACCTACCTGTTCGACCTTCGGCGCGACGCAAAATTCCACGACGGCCAACCGCTCACGGCGGAAGACGTGCGCTACACCTACGAGAGCATTTTGGATCCGAAGAGCCGTTCGCCGAAAAGGGGGATGCTAAAACCCCTTGACGGCATCGACGTGCTTGGGCCTCATCGTGTGCGCTTTCGATTGTCGGCGCCCCATGCGCCGTTTCTCGAACAATTTACTATCGGCATCGTGCCGGTGGGCTCGCCGGGAGCGGAGACAAACGCGAAGCCGCCGACCGGCTCCGGCCCGTTCATGTTGGAATCCATCGACTCCGGTGAAAAGGTAACGCTCAAGGCCAATCCGATCTACTGGGAAGGAAAACCGTCGCTTACCGGCTTGGTGTTCAAGGTCGTGCCCGACGCACTGGTTCGGGTGCTCGAATTTAAAAAGGGAGCCATCGGCTTCATGCAGAACGACATCGAGCCGGACGTGCTGCCCTGGCTGGAACGAAACACCCAGGCTTCCGTCGCCGCCCATCGGGGCACAACCTCTCAATACATCGGTATCAATCTAACTCATCCGATCTTGCGCCAGCGCAAGGTGCGCCAGGCCCTCGCGCTTGCCATCGACCGCGACAGCATCATTCGGCATGTTTTGAAAGACAACGCCACACCCGCCAGCGGCCTGCTCTCGCCGCTCAATTGGGCCTTCGACGAAACTGTGCCCCAGTGGCCTTACAATCCGCAAAAGGCCAAACGGCTATTGGACGAGGCCGGATACCCCGATCCCGACGGCGACGGGCCTCGGCCGCGTTTTCGCGTTTCATTTAAAACCACCAACATCGATCTGCGCCGCAGAATCGCCGAGGCGTTCAAGGAACAACTGGCGCAGGTCGGCATCGGGATCGAAATCCGCAGCTATGAATGGGGCACTTTCTACAACGACGTAAAGAATGGCAACTTCCATCTCTTCTCCCTCGCATGGGTCGGCATCGTCGACCCGGACATCTATTTCCAGCTTTTCCATTCCGACAGCGTGCCGCCCAACGGCGACAACCGCGGCCTCTACCGCAATCCCGAAATCGACCGCCTACTGGAAGCCGGCCGGGCCACGGTCGATTCGGCGCAGCGAAAAACCATCTACCACCGGGTGCAAAATCTCCTCGCCGAGGATCTGCCCTACATTCCGCTCTGGTGGTGGAAAAACGTCGTCGTGCAGGCGCCCCAGGTCCGGGGATTCGTCCCCTATCCCGACGGCGAATTCATATCATTCAAAAAAGTCTCGCTCATCTCCGGCCCATCCACGCCGTGAAGCGCTACCTGCTCCAACGATTATTGCTGCTCTTGCCGACCTTGCTCGGCGCGTTGACGCTGGTTTTTTTCTTGATCCACATGGTTCCCGGCGACCCCATCGAGGTCATGCTCGGTGAAACGGCGAGCGCTGCGGACAAAGAAGAACTGCGCCGAAGCCTCGGCCTCGACCGTCCCCTGCTCGCTCAGTACCGGAGTTTTCTAACGGGACTCGTGACAGCGGATCTTGGCCTTTCGCTTTCCGAGCAGGCGAGCGTTTCGGCCCTGATCCGAGCGCGCTTTCCGGCAACTTTCCAACTGACCTTCTGTGCCATGGCGGTGGCGCTGTTGCTGTCTTTTTCCCTGGCCGCCATGGCGGCGCGTCACAGAGCCTCCTGGATCGACCGCGCTGCCCTGCTGTTTTCACTGCTCGGCCTTTCGCTGCCCAACTTTTGGCTCGGCCCGATGCTCATGATCGTGTTTGCGATTCAACTCGGCTGGACGCCGGTCTCCGGCCGCGGTGGCCTCGGCCATCTGGTGCTGCCGTCGCTGACCCTCGGCCTGGGAATGGCGGCGATCCTGACACGGATTCTGCGCGCCGGTCTGCTGCAAACGATCCGCGAAGATTACGTGCGCACCGCCCGGGCCAAGGGCTTGAGTGAAGCGCGCGTCTGGTTAAAGCACACGCTGCGTAACGCCCTGCTGCCGGTGATTACGATTGTGAGTCTTCAGTTCGGCAGTCTGCTCGCGGGCTCGATCATCACCGAGACGGTCTTCAGTTGGCCCGGCATCGGCAGGCTGACTGTGCAGGCAATCCAGGCGCGGGATTATCCCTTGGTTCAAGGCTGCGTGCTGGTAATCGCGACAACCTATTTGCTGGTCAATGTTCTCACCGATATTTTTTACCGGCTCGCCGATCCGAGAATCCACTATGGAAAGTAAGCGCGGTCTGCACGCAGGTATCCTCATCCTGCTCTTGCTCGCATCATCCGCGCTCTTCGCGCCTGCGCTGGCGCCTTATGATCCCACCCGCCAAAACCTCGGCCAGGATCTGCTGACCTCCACTCAAGCTCATCCCCTGGGAACGGACAAACTCGGGCGGGATATTTTGAGCCGGACGATCTATGGCAGCCGCGTTTCGCTGCTCGTCGGCGTTGCCACCGTTGCGCTGTCTCTTTCGATCGGGTTCGCCCTAGGGGCGCTGGCAGGCTATTTCGGCGGCTGGCTCGATCAGTTGCTCATGCGCCTGGTCGATGTTCTGCTCGCCTTTCCAGGGATTCTTCTCGCCATTGCCTTTACGGCAGTGCTCGGCCCCGGACTCGATCATGTCATCCTGGCTCTTTGCTTGATCGGCTGGACGGGTTACGCGCGCCTGGTGCGCGGCGAGATCCTGGCGCTGCGCGAGCGCGAGTTCGTGCATGCCGCCCGGGCGCTCGGCTGCGCGCCCGCCCAGGTTATCCTGCGCCATTTGCTGCCGAATCTGCTTCCGCCGTTGGTTATCCAAGCCACCTTCGGCCTGGCCGCGGCGATCGTCGCCGAAGGCAGCTTGAGTTTCTTGGGCCTCGGCGTGGAGCCGCCGACGCCTTCCTGGGGCTCCATGCTGAATGAGGGAAGACAATTTCTCCTCGTGGCCCCCCATCTGACGACTTATCCCGGGCTCGCCATCATGATCACGGTCATCGCGCTCAATTTGGTCGGCGACGCGCTTCAGGATCGATTGAACACCCGAGATTGAGAGCAGCCGTTCAAATCGTTCAACCGCTTCGCTCCGTTCAACCGCCGCTGCGCGGCTCCGTTCAAGACGTCTTGAACGATTTGAACGTTTTGAACGGCTTGAACGATAATCAAATTGCTGACATTGCCTATCGTGCGCCAGGGTGGTAATTAAGCACAATCCAAGGAGGCTATCGGGATGAAACTCTACTCCTGCCACACTTGACCCTACGCCCACAGGACAAGGATTGTCTTGGCCGAAAAGAATATCCCGTACGATCTCATTGAGGTCGATCTCAAGAACAAGCCGGACGATTTATTGAAGCAAAATCCCTACGGCAAGGTGCCCGTGCTGCTCGACGGCGACGGCGTGCTCTATGAATCCGCGGTGATCAACGAGTATCTCGATGAAAAATTTCCCCAGGTTCAACTCATGCCCGCCGACCTTCTGCAGCGGGCCAGGGTCAGGATCTGGATCGATTTCTTGAACACCCGGGTCCACCCCGCCGCGTCCGACATCACCCATAATAGAGCGCCAGAAAAGGCCAGGGAACGGATGAGAAAACACCTGCAAGCTCTCGACAGCGAAATGGCGGGCAAAGACTATCTCGTCGAAAACTACTCGTTGGCCGATGTCACGTTCATTCCCTTCTACACCCGGCGCGAGCGCTACGGCGTCGTCATCGACGACACTTACCCCAATCTGAAGCGCTGGGGCGAGGCACTGATCGCCCGCCCGCAAGTCGCGCCGACGATCTAAGAAAGTAGAAATGCAACCACTTCTCGTCAGCCCTCAAGAAATCCGCGGCATCGTCACCATGGCCGAGGCCGTTGAAGCGGTGCGTTTGGGGTTTCGCGAATGGGGCGAGAATCCCCAGCTCAACGCGCCGCGGCGTCGAATCCATATTCCCTCGGGAGTGCGCGTGAGCGTGCACCAGGGCGGCGTGCCCGCAGCCAAAGCCACCGGTTTGATGACTCACTGCGAGTGGGTGAAACCGATGGCCGCAGAACAGGTTTATCCGCGCCTCAATCCTCCGGTCATCGTGCTTTACGATTCCGCCGAGGGAGAACTTAAGGGCGTCATTATCGGCGAGATCACCTGCGCCGAGCTGCCCGACAACATCGCCGTCACCGGTCTGCGCACGGCAGCCACCAGCGCGGTCGGAACCGACCTACTCGCCCGCCCCGACGCGTCGAGCATCGGCATCTTCGGCGCCGCCGGTCAGGCGAAAAACCATCTCCTGGCAATGATGCAGGTGCGCAAGCTCAAGAACGTCAAAGTCTACAGCCGCAATCCGGAGAACCGGCGCAAATTCGCCGAGGAGATGGGCCCGCTGACCAATCTCAACATCACGCCGGTTTCATCACCCGAAACGGCCGTGCGCGGCGCCGATATCATTCTCACCGCGACCAACTCCAGCGTGCCGGTGTTCGACGGCAACTGGCTCGAACCTGGGCAGCATGTAACGACCATCGTCGGCAGCAACGTCGGCCTGGTCAAAGGCGGCTTCACCGCCGCCAAGCGACGCGAAGTCGACGACGCCACACTGGCACGGAGCCACGTACATGGCATCGTGTCGATCCAGCAGGCGATTCAGGACGAGCAGGCGGATATCTTCGACCCCGTGAATCGCGGCGTCATCAAATGGGAGCAACTTATCGAGATCGGCGCGATTCTCGCCGGCGACAACGACGGCCGCACCAAGGCCGAGCAGATCACTTTCTACAAGAACAACGCCGGCCAGGGCGTCGCCGACGTCGCTCTCGGCGCGCTCGTGCTGGAAAAAGTCAGGAAAAAAGCCGGTGGGCAGTGGCTGGACGTATGATCCGCATCGCCCTCACGCAGATAACCTCGTCGGCGGATAAACAGGTCAATCTGAAACTCGCTCAGGAACTCATCGTTACGGCGAAAGATAAGAACGCGCAACTCATCGCCTTCCCGGAATTCTTGATGGCTTTTTCTCCCGCGAGCCAGACGGCTGCGGAGTTGGCCGCTCTGGCGGAGTCGGTCGACGGTTCATTCGTGACTGCGCTTCGGGATGCGGCGCGCGTCGCCCGCATCAGCATCCTCGCGACAATCTACGAACGCTGTTCATCATCCAATCGCGTCTATGATACAGCTGTCTGGATTGACAACGAGGGAGGCGTTGCCGCGGTTTACCGCAAGCTCCATCTCTATGACGCCTTCGGTTTCAAAGAATCGGATAAATTTCTCGCCGGCGATGAAGTCGCGCCGCTGGTGACTAACGGGGATGCCCGATTCGGCATGATGATCTGCTACGACCTGCGCTTTCCCGAGATGGCGCGCATGTTGGCGCTGGCGGGAGCGAACGTGATGCTTGCACCGTCCGGCTGGGTCCAAGGCGATCTCAAAGTGGAGCACTGGCAAACGATGACTAAAGCGAGAGCGCTGGAAAACGGCTGCTATGTGATCGCCCCGAACCAGGTGGGCAATATTTACACCGGCCATAGCATGGCCGTCGACCCGCTCGGGCGTGTGCTTGTCGACATGGGCGTTCGCCAAGGATTGGAGATCGTCGAGCTGGATTTAGCTCTTGTGGACGAGACACGGCAGAAACTACCGCTGCTCAAAAACCGGCGCAGCGACGTCTACCAGACACACTTTAGGTCATGAACGGATTGACAGCTCTAAGCCGCATTTATAACATGCAGTGTAATACCCGTAATAAGGAGCCGATATGATCTTATCGAAGAACGCCGACGTCAAAGCGGTGATCGTTAAATCGATCGAAGGCAAACCGATGTACGGCGGCGACCTGATGGTGAAACCGCTCATCAAGGGAGATGAAATGACCTTCCTGGAAATTCATTACACTCCCGGCGTCGGCGCGCCGCTGCATGTGCACTCGCACGAGTCGCTGGCGTACGTAGTGAAAGGAAAAGTGAAAATGACCGTGGGCGGAGAAGAATACATCCTCGGTCCGGGCGATGTCTGCCGGCATCCGAAGGGTGTGCCGCATGGCGTCGAGGGAATCGAGGAATCGATCGTGGTGGAGATCAAATCCCCCGCTCCCGACATCTCGAGCTTTCTCGGAATGTGACCGAATTTTAGCAACCGAAAGAGGAGCATCATGGCAAACAAAGCGAAATATCTGATGATCGCGAGCATGGACGTCGATCCGGAGCACGACGCGATTTTCAACGAAGTTTACGATAAAGAGCATGTGCCGAACTTGAACAAAGTGCCGGGCGTCCTGGGGATCACCCGCTATAAGCGCGGAATTTTGACGATGAACATCGGCGGCGAGCGGAAGACCATCGAGATTCCCAACGAACCGGTCTACACGGCAATCTATGAGCTTGAGAGTCCCGACGTGTTAACCAGCCCGGCGTGGGACAAGGCAGTTGAAGATGGCCGCTGGCCGAGCCAAGTGAGACCCTACACCAAGAATCGCCGCCATGTGCTTCTAAAGATTATGGACTGACAGGCCGGGCATCGAGGATCTTTTTTATTTCATCCCCTATCGTTTCAGCCCCGGTTTCGCCGACATGCTGCTCGAAAAGCGGAAATAGCTCGCGTTCTTCCTTCCGAATATGCCGCTCCAAGAGATCGCCCAGATCAAAAACCAGCTTCCCCAAGCCGACATCCCTTTCTAACTGCGGAACGGCGACGCGGAACTGCTGGTGATCGCGGATGAGCTGCTCGATGATCGATTCGCTTTCCGGCACCAGCGCGCGCATTTGCGGGAACAACACCTCCTCCTCTGCGCGAAAGTGGGGGACGAGTTGATTGGCGAAAAACTCGCGAAATTCGCCCGCCCGCTCTTTCAATCCCTTCACGCCCATCGGCCTTAGCTGTCCGAGCGCCTGCTTGCGGCAGCGCAGCGCCAATGCCAAACCATGATGATGATCGTGGGAGAGAAGAATCAGGCTGGGATGACGCATGAAGGTCGACTACCGCTTCAGATCACGCCCTTCTCTCGGTAAGTAGAAAGGGTTTGCCGATCGTACCCCAGCGAGGTCAGGATCTCTTCGGTGTGCTCACCTAACATGGGCGGCGGCCGTTCGATGCGCGGCGGGGTCCGGCTCATGTCGATGGCGTTGCCGACTAATTTCATTTTGCCCATCTTCGGGTGCTCCACTTCGATGGGGAACCCGTAGGTTTTCACCTGCGGATCGGTGAAAACCTCATCAAGCGTGTTGATCGGCGCTGCGGGAACGTCCTTTTCCAACAAGCGGCGTAGCCAATCTTCGCGCCGTCCCTGGCGAAAAATCGGTTGCAGCTCCGCGACCAAGACATCGTAATTAGCGATCCGTCCCTTGCGGTTATTGAAGCGCGGGTCGGCGGACCATTCCGGTTTGCCGACGACCTCGAAAAGACCGTTCCAGAATTTGTCCGGCGAGGACATGTGGAGTACGAAGGGCAGCCCGTCTTGGTCTTCGAAAGCGAAGACGCCCGCCGTGGTCGTGCGATGTTTGCGCCGCGGCACATGGCCGGTTTCGAAGTAGCGAGCAGCGTTTTCGCTCACGAACGACACCGAAGCGCGTAGCAATGAAGTCTCCACATGCTGCCCTTCCCCGGTCAGCATCCGGTGCATCAACGCCGCCAGGACGCCATAGCACGCGTACATGCCGGTGAGATGGTCGGAGAATGAAACCCCCATGCCCTGGGGCTTGCCGGGATCGGTTAACAAACTCAAAAGGCCGCTCCGCGCTTGACCCACCGTATCGTAGCCGGGCAAGTCGCGATAGGGTCCGGTCGGACCGAAGCCCGATATCGAGCAGTAAACGATCTTTGCATTGACCGCCTTGACGTTCTCATAACCGAGCCCGCGCTTTTCCATCACGCCGGGGCGAAAGTTTTCGATCAAGGCTTCGGCGCTCGCGGCCAGTTTGAGCGCGACCTCGCGCCCTTCCGCCGTGCGCAGATCAACAGTGATGCTTTTCTTGTTGCGGTTCAGACTGCAAAAAGTCGCGGCGTAATTGCGTTCGCCCCAGCCGCGAAACGGATCGCCCTTCTTGGGCTCCTCGATCTTGATCACTTCCGCGCCCATGTCCGCCAGGAGCTGAGCCGCGAACGGCCCGGTCACATAACTTGCAGCTTCGACGATTTTGATTCCGGATAATGCTCCGCTCATTGGATGATCCTATCTAGTCCGGCGGCCATCGTCGCCGGTCGATAATCGCGTACAATCTTTCCTAACTTCGCGCGGCTTGTGAAGTCAAGAGCGGCAGGACGGGGGTTGATCAAGAATGGAGCGCGAGGGTCGCCGGCACGGTGAAGGTAAAGGTCGTTCCTTTGCCCGACTCGCTCTCTACCTGGATGTCCCCCTTCAACAAGTCCAGATACTTTTTCACGATGCTCAGACCGAGACCGACGCCGTCGAATCTCCCGATATCGGATTCCTTGACTTGCTCGAACTCGTTGAATATCCGATCGAGATCCTTGGCCCGGATGCCGATCCCCGTATCGGACACGCTGAACTGCACGCAGTTTTCACCGGTCAGATTGCGCACTCGCACCTCGATGCTGCCCTTGGGCGTAAATTTGAACGCGTTGCCGATCAGGTTTTGAAGAATCTCTTCGATCTTGATCGCGTCGGTTGAAAGCGGCGGGATGTTTTCGTCGACGTCCCAGCGCACGTCCAAATGATTGTCCCGGTTGATCTGCTCCACGTGAGCGCGCGCGTTCGCGATGATTTCCCCGATTTCCACCTCGGAAATGTCGAGCGCCATCTTTCTTGCTTCAAGGCGGGAAAGCGTCAGAAGGTCATTGACCATCTTCAAGAGAACTCCGGCGTTGCGCGACACCTTTCGCAGGGATTCCTTCTGGTCGTCGCTCACGGACCCGAAAAACCCGCCCTGGATCAAATCCGCGTTGCCCATGATAATGTGCAAGGGCGTCCTCAGCTCATGGGACATGGCGGCGATGAACGACGATTTCGCCCGGCTTGCTTCGAGCAACTCGCGATTGGCCTCGGCCAGTTCGGCGGTTTTCTCCTTGACCTCGGCAAACAGCCGGGCGTTTTCCACCGCCACAGCTATCTCCTGAACGATGGATTCGATGAGCTGCAACTCCTCGGGCACATATTGCCGCATCTTCCGATCGGCGATGTGGAGGACTCCAATGATCTGTTTCTTAGTCTGAATCGGGAACGCGGCAGCGCTGAGAAACCCGAGAGTACGAATGTTTCCGCCGCACGACAAGTCACGGTACACGGCGTCATTCTGAATATCTTCAAAGACGAGCCTTTGACCGCTTCTCATGATATGACCACTAATACCCATATCGGCGTCGCGGGTCGCCATTTTGGCCGCCGCATCGTCATCGAGCCCCTGGTAGGCGTTCATATGCAACCTGCCGTCTGCGGGTTCGAATTGGTAAATCCAGGCGGCGTCGAATCCAAGCGTCGCGGCGATCTTTTCGACAGCGGTTTTCAGGACGACGCCGAGATCGAGAGATCGACTCACTGCCGCGCCGATGCTGTTCAGCGCTTCGAGATGGCGCGACCTCGCTTGCACCTGACCGAACAAGCTCGCCTTTTCGACCGCGACACCGAGGTGTCCGGCCATGGAATTTAGTAGTTGGATTTCATCCGCCGACAGCTTGCGCGAACCCTTAGCGTTAAAGATGATTACACCGACGGTCCGGGAGTGGGATTTGATCGGCAGCGCGGCGAGAAAGCGCCTTTGCATCTCGCGCGCTTCGTTGGACAGGGTGAGTTGTCCGTAGTGCGGGTCGGTGAACGCATCTTCGAACATCAAGGCCTCCCCCGATTCCAGAACACGCCCCATGATGCCCTCGCCGCGCCTGAAGGAACGAGCGCCCCGGAAATAGCCTGGGTCGACTTCAAATGTCGCTCGCGGCTCGAGTCGGTCCGTTCGGTCGTTAACCAGGAGTATGCGGATCGCTTCGAATTGAAAGGTCTCTCTGATCTTGCCAATCACGGCTTGCAGGATGGTTTGCAGATCCAGCGATTCGTTGACCGAGCCGGCCACCGCGTAGAGCGCCGACACCTCTCGCGTCCGCTGTTCCACCTTGTCCTCCAGCGTGGAGTAGGAGTTTTGCAGAGCCCTGGTCATTTCATTGAATTCATCTGCCAAGGTTTCGATCTCGTCGCCTGTTTTGATGTCCGCTCTGCGGTCGAGATTGCCGTTGCGGATATTTCGCGCTACTTCGCTGAGCTTCTGGATCGGTCGCGTGATTTTTCGACTCACCCAGGCGGCAATCACGCCGCCCACCAACAAGCCGACGACGAGAAGCCAGACGGCGTAGCGCTGTAGCTTTCCGAGATCGGCGAGCGCTATGTCCACCGGTTCTTCGACAACCACGGCCCAACCAAGTTCCGGGACCGCCGCGTAGGCGCTTAATACGTTGGCCCCGTTGATTCCCCGTCCGATGTCGCCGGGCGCCGAATCCTCGGACCGGTTGCGCACAAAGGACCGCAGTTTCGGAAGATCTTTTAAGTTCAAACCTTTGAGCACTAATGACCGGTCTCGGTGCGCTATGAGCTTTGCCCGCTCGTCGATCAAATAGGAGTAGCCCGCGGTTCCGAATTGAGTGGCCCCAATGACATTCCAAAGAAACTTTAAATTGGCCTTGGCGACCAAGACCCCGATAATCTTTCGCGGCGCGCTTTGCAGCGGAACGGCCATCGTCACGTAGGGCTCGGCATGCTCATTCGCGCTCACCGAACTGATGTAAAATTGACCTGTCATGGCCTTCTGATACGCCGGCGAAATGCTTTGATCGCCGAGA
>Ga0214473_10003833_pt1 | contig 18140 bp, 13 predicted proteins | sample RVTome_7_FD_203509 | JGI IMG/M metagenome (GOLD analysis project Ga0214473, IMG submission 203509) | Soil microbial communities from uranium-contaminated site in the Upper Colorado River Basin, Wyoming, United States - RVT98D197 | ecosystem: Environmental > Terrestrial > Soil > Contaminated >... | reverse complement strand
TCGTGGTCTTCCCGCACAGGCCGGGGCCGTAGTACACGATCTTGCAGTTGATTTCCCTTGAAGCGTAGTTGATGAAGGTCATCTCGTCTTGCCTGGGTACCTACTCGCTGAAAAGGCTGTCGATGTCTTCGTCCGTGATCTCGGCGAAGGGGCTTTCGAAGGCCGCGCCGGCGGCGGCCTTCTCCCTCTCCACCTTCGACATGATCCGTCCGAAGACGTCGTTCAGCTCCTGTGAGGCTTTCTTCACCCGCAGGCGGACGAGCCCCAGGGAGGAGCGCTCGTCGAAGATCACGACCAGGATCACGCGCTGGGCCACGATCGAGATGTGGATGTTGTCCTTCTCCCCCTCGTGGAACAGGATCGAGAACTCCTTCTCGCCGATCAGCTTCGCCAGACCGTCGGTTGCAGCCACATTCCCGGCCGTCAGGGAGGCGAGGGAGGTGGTGTCGAGGTTCTCGATGTCGCCGTGGGCGGCGATCTGCTGGCCGTTCTTGTCGACCAGGAAGACCACCTTGGCGTTGGCGTCGATTCGGAGCTTCGAGATGATCTGTTTGATCTGGTTGAACTCCTCCTCGTACATGACGATGTCGGGCGCCGCCATTCCGTGATCCTCCTCTGAAGGCTATCGAAGTCCTGCTGTGCGCGAGACGGTTCCCCAGGAAGCGTCATTTATAGCGTGCCGATCAAGCAAATGCAACAGAGCGCCGGGCAGTGGATGGAGGCTTAGCTATTGATCCAGCGCGACTTGGCCCAAGCGCAGGGCCGCTAGTACTCGCGGCGGCCTTCGAGCGCCTTCGCGATCGTGACCTCGTCGGCCCACTCGAGGTCGGAGCCGACCGGCACGCCCATGGCGATGCGTGTCACCTTGACACCCAGCGGCTTCAGGATCCGGGCCAGGTACACGGCGGTGGCTTCGCCTTCGACGGTGGGGCTCGTGGCCAGGATGACCTCCTCGACGCCGCCGGCGCGGATGCGGTCGAGCAGCCCCTGGATGCGCAGGTCGTCGGGACCCACTCCCGAAAGCGGCGAGAGCGCGCCGTGAAGCACGTGGTAGCGGCCCTTGAAGTCGCGTGTCTTCTCGACCGACAACAAATCGGAGGGCTCCTCCACCACGCAGATCAGGCGCTCGGCGCGCGACGGGTCGGAGCAGATCGCGCAGAGCTCCTGGTCGGTCACGGCATGGCACCGGGAGCAGAGGCGGATCCCCACCAACAGCTCCCCCACGGCCCCGGCCAGGCGCTGCGCGTCCTCGGGCGTGCCGCGCAGCAGATGGAACGCGATGCGCTGCGCCGACTTGGGACCGATGCCCGGCAGCTTGCGCAGCTCGTCGATCAAGCGCGCGACGGGCGCCGGGTAGTCCACGGCGTCAGTCTAGAACAAACGCCGCCACGCAGATACGGCGCGCACGAAAAGGAGTGCTAGGATCGAACCGAAACCGACCCTGCCCTGTCCCTGGAGGTGGCGATGGTTGAGATCAACCAGCGCGAGAGGACCATTCGGGTCAAGCTCGTCTACTACGGACCCCCGCTGGGCGGGAAGACCACCAACCTGACGGCGCTGCACAACGCCGCATTCTGGGCGCGCCGGGGCGAGCTGACCTCGGTGAACTCCGCGCAGGATCGCACGATCCTCTACGACCTGCTGCCGCTCAAGGGCGAGGGCTTCCGTGGCTTCGACCTGCGGCTCAGCTTGATCGCCGTTCCGGGCCAGTCGATGTACGCGGCGAGCCGCCGCGTCGCGCTGCGGGGCGCGGACGGCGTCGTGTTCGTGGCCAACTCGGCGGCAGACCGCTGGGACGAGAACATCCAGAGCTACAAGGAGATGGCCCAGCACCTGCAATCGCACATGATCGATCCCGTCACGATCCCGCTGGTGTTGCAGTACAACAAGCGCGACCTGCCCGAAGTGATGCCCGTCGAAAGCTTGGACAAGGCGCTCAACGGCCGTGGTGTCGAGCGTGTCGTCGCCGTGGCTGCGCGCGGAGAGGGCGTGCTCGAGACGTTCCGTGCGGCGCTGCTTTCGACCATGGCGGAGCTGGCCCGCCGCTTTCGGACGGTGGAAATGCCCCACGGCAAGACCTCGGAGCAGTGGGTCGACGACACCATCCGGGGCATCTTCGGTCGCGCCTCCCTGGCCAGGAAACCCGGCCCCATGGAGCCGGCGATTCAGTCGGACACCGTTCCCAGCTCCTTCGAGCCCTTGGGCGAGTCGGTGTTCGAGCTGACGCCGGAGCCCCCGGTGCACCGCAAGGTCAGGATCGCGCGGCCCGAGGACGCCCCACGGCCTGAAGGCACGCCGGCGCCCGCGGCCTCGGGCTCGCCCGAGTTGCTCGTGGAGTCCTACGCCCAGGCCTCGGCCGAGCTGGGTACGGCCCTGGCCGACGTGCGCGAGGAACGCAACCGGGCGCTGGCGCGGCTCGAGCAGGTGCGTCGGGCCCTGGAAGTGGGCGACGAGATCGGGACCGGCCACGACGTCGTGGCCGGTCTGGGGCGCGGGCTCCGCGTCCTGCTCCAGGCCGCAGGAGCCTCGCTCGCCTCCTTCGTGGTCCCGGCAGCGGGGGCCGGCTTCCGGGCGATCCTGCCGCCCGCGCCGGATCAGGATTTGCTCGCTGGCTCGGCTGCGGGTCTCCGATGCCTCGAGGCGCGGCGCAACGAGCTGGACCCGGTCCTGCTCGCGCCGAAGGAGGATCCGGCGTTCGACGAGGCGCTGGAGGCGGTCGGCCGGCGTTTCACCGCTGCGGCGCTGATCCCGCTCCGCAGTCCCGCGCAGCTTCTGGGCCTCGTCGTGCTGTACTACGCGCCCGACTCAGCGCAGGCCGACCCGGAGACGCTGCGCCACCTCGGGCTGCTGGCTCGAATCCTCAGAACCCCCCTGGAGCTGGCCCTCGAGCGCGCCGCCGTCTGAGGCGGTCGGCGGGCCGGGTCAGCGTCCTGCCGGCGAGCCGGCACCTGCCAGCTCGGCACTGGCGCTGTCCAGGTGGGCTGCAAGACCCTCGAGCGCCCGGGCCACGCGTGCGATCTCGGCCTCGGCCTCCGAATAGCGGTCCAGCTCGATCGCCTCCCGCACACCGGGAACGGTCTTCACTCCATAGCCCGTGTAGGAGCCGGGCGCGTAGAGCAGGTGCTTGAACCAGGGCCGGTGCGGCAGGCCCTCGGGGCTGGTCAGCCGGCGCTCGCTTTCGATCAGCTTGCGGTTGAGCGCACGCCGCTTGTCGTCGGCCAGCCCCGCGCCGGCTCTCGTGAAGGCCTGCTCGAAGCGCTCCGCGCTCCGCGACAGGGTTTCCACGGCGTTGTCGAGCGGGGCGAAGTTGAGGTGCGGCGGGACCGGCTTGACGGGCGGCGGAACCAGCGTCTTCTTCGGGTCGCGGATCGCGGCGAAGACACCTTCCTCGAGCTGCCGATTTCGCTCGCGGATCTCGTCCTGGCGCGAGCTCTGCAGCTTCTTCAGCTCCCCAGCGTAGGTTTTCACGGCGTCGGCCAGCCCTTCGAAGTGGAACGGCAGCACGTCGGCGTTCGCCAGACGCAGCACGGCGGTGCCGACGGTCTGGGCCAGGGCGCGACCGTAGACGAAATCGGTGTCGGCGAAGCGCGAGTACCAGTAGAAGTCGTCGTAGATCGAGTGGTAGATGCCGCCGCCGTCCTCGCCGCCGTAGCCGAGGTTGAGCGAGGCGACGCCCAGGTGGTCGAGGAAGGCCGTGTAGTCGGAGCCCGAGCCCAAGGCCTCGATCCGCAGGTCGGCCCGCTTGCGCGCTTCCTCGCGCTCCTCCGGAGAGCGGGCTTCCGCGATTCGGCGCAGTTGCTCGCGCTTCGCGACGGCGAGCTTGGTCTCGGGATCCTCGATCTCACGCGCCACCCCGTTGATGAAGCGCTCGAGCGCGTGGGATCCGGCCGCCCCCAGGTAGCCACGTCCGTTGCCGTCGGTGTTGATGTAGGCCACGGCCTTGTGTCGCAGCTCGTCGGCGTGCTGTTCGGCCCATTCCGTCGAGCCCAACAGCATCGGCTCTTCGGCGTCCCAGGCGCAGTAGACGATCGTGCGTCGCGGCTTGAAGCCCTGCTTCATCAGCTCGCCCAGCGCGCGGGCCTCCTCGAGCAGCGGCGCCATGCCCGAGATCGGGTCCTCGGCTCCGTTCACCCAGCCGTCGTGGTGGTTGCCGCGTACGATCCACTCGTCGGGGTCGGTCGCGCCGGGGATGCGTGCCACGACGTTGTGGATCGTCGCGAGGTTCCAGTTGGACTCGACCTTGAGCCGCACCATGGCCGGACCCGGGCCGACGCGGTAGGTGATCGGCAGCGCTCCCCGCCAGGCCTCGGGCGCCACGGGTCCCTTCAGCGCCGAGAGCAGCGGCTGGGCGTCGCCGTAGGAGATCGGCAGAACGGGAATCTTCGTGAGCGCCTTCGCCTCGCCGAGCGCGAGGCGGTTCGCGTCCTTGGTGGCGCCGCGGCCCGGCGTGAGCGGGTCGCCAGGCTGGTGAGCGATGTCGAGCACGCTGCCGCGCTGCACGCCGTGCTTCGGCCGCCAGGCGCCCTCGGGGAACACCTCGCCCTGGAAGTAGCCGTCCTCCCGCGGGTCGGAGTAGATGATGCACCCCACGGCGCCGTGCTCGGCCGCCAGCTTGGGCTTGACACCGCGCCAGGAGCGGCCGTAGCGCGCGATCACGATCTTGCCTTCCACCGAGACGCCCAGACGCTCGAGCTGCTCGTAGTCTTCGGGGATGCCGTAGTTGAGATACACCAGCGGCGCGGTCACGTCGCCATCCGCCGAGTAGGCGTTGTAGGTCGGAAGCTGCTCGCGCTTCTGGCCGGACGTGGGGTCCACGGCGAGCGCCGGCTCTTCGAGCTTCGCCACGAAGCGCGTGGGGGCGACCAGCTCGACCGCTCGCTGCTTCGGCGTCGGCATCAGCACGTCGAAGCTCTCGATCGCGGCGTCCCAGCCCCACTCCCGGAAGCGGGCCAGGATCCACAGGGCGTTGTCCTTGCCGTAGGGCGAGCCGGCGTGGTGTGGCCGAGCCGCCAGCCGGCGCATCGTCTCGCGGATCCGGTCGGGGCTGGGCACGGCGCGGAACTTGCCCTCCCAGTCCCGCTGCGCGCGCGACGCCTCGGCGGTGAAGCCGCGCAGCGGCGGCTCCTCGCCCGCCCACGCCGGAAGGCTCAAGGCGGCGACAAACAGCGCTTGCGCGGCTCTCTGGGCTCTCATCTCGACGCTCCTCCAGGTTCTAGCGACGCCGAACGGCCTTGGGAAACCGATACGACGTGACGCCCCTGCCTTCCTCGACGGTGATGTACTGGTTGGCCGGGATCTCGCGCAGCACCTGACGCTCTCCGCTGGGCCAGAGGATCTCCAGGGCGTCCACCTTCGGCTGCGACCCGAGGCCGAACAGGATGCGTGGGTCCTGCGCGGAACAGTAGCTGAGGCCGCCCATGGCCTGCTCGTAGCTGACCAGCGGGCCCGCCGTCAGCTTGAGCCTGGCGCCGGTGCCGTCGCGGACGCTCTTGACGCCGACCAGCCGGACCCCCAGCCAGCGCCTGCCCGCTGCGCCCGAGTTCCTGAAGAGCTGTCCTTCCTCGCCGTTGTTGTTGATCAGCAGATCCGGGAACCCATCGTTGTCGTAGTCGCCCACGGCGAGACCCCGGCCGACCCGCGGCGCGCGAAAGCTCTCGGGCTGTGTCGTGGTCACGTCGGCAAACCGGCCCCGGCCGAGGTTGCGGTAGAGCTTCTTCACTTCGGCGTGGGTCACCCCGGCGTGGTAGATCGCGATGTTGTCGAGGATGTGACCGTTCACCACCAGCAGGTCCCGGTTTCCGTCGTTGTCGGCGTCCAAGAAGTGGGCCCCGAAGCTGCTGTTCATGATGTTGGTCGTGCCCAGGCCCGAAGTGATGGTGGCGTCGGTGAACGAGCGCTTCCCATCGTTGGTATACAGGCGATTGAGCTCGGCGTCGAGGTGGCTGACGTAGAGGTCGACGTCGCCGTCGCCGTCGATGTCGGCGGCGCCGGCGCTCATGCCCGCTTCGGTCTTGCCGTCCTCGCTGAAGCCGGCGCCCGAGGTGTAGCTCAGATCCTCGAACGTCCCGTCGCCATTATTGAAGTACACGAAGTTGCGCTGCGTGTCGTTGGCGATGAAGACGTCGGTCCAGCCGTCGTCGTCCAGGTCCGCCAGGGCGACGGCCAGGCTCTTGCCGTCGGGGTTGATCAGCTTCGCCTGCGCGCTGACGTCCGCGAACGTGCCGTCGCCGTTGTTGCGATAGAGCTTCGGCGCGGTCCCGGGGAAGCTGTCGGGATGGCAGTAGGCTCGCAGCTCAGGCGTCGGGTCGCCGCAGACGACGTTGTGCTCCACGTCGTATCGCACGTAGTTGCTGACGAGCAGGTCGAGCTTCCCGTCGCGGTTGTGGTCGAACCAGCCTGCGGCCGTGGCCCAGGCGCCCTGGTTCGCGACACCGGCCTTGTCGGTCACGTCCTCGAAGCCGCCCTTCCCGGTGTTGTGGTACAGGAGCGAGCGGCGATAGCCGGACACGTAGAGATCGGGGTAGCCGTCGTTGTCATAGTCGCCGACGGCGACGCCGAAGAAGAACAGCCCGGGTCCCACGCCGAGCCCGCTCTTCTCCGTCACGTCAGCGAAGGTCCCGTCGCCGTTATTGCGATAGAGGGCGGGCTGCGGCGGCGCCTGCGGCCTGAAGTGCGGAGTGGCGCCGCTGTTGGCGAAGAACGCGTCGAGAAAGCCGTCCTGATCGTAATCGATCCACCCCACGCCGGCTCCCATGGTCTCGAGGTAGAGCTTTTCCTTCGACGCGGCGCGCTCGTGCCGGAAGCGGATGCCGGCCGGCTGCGTCACGTCCTCGAAGCGGACCTCGATGTCTCCTGCGCCCGGGGCCGCCCACACGGCGCTCACGACCCCGAACCCCAGGATCGCCACGAACCCGGACCGACGCGCCCTGGGCGCGCGGCGAGACAGACACGCCCGGGCGGTCACGGCCGATTGTTCCACAAGGTCGCTATCCTCGGCCAGAGATGCGGGCGCGGTGACCGCGGGTCACGGCCCCTGGCGGCTGGTCGCAGGCGTCGTACCGTGTCTTGACACCGGCGGATTAGGGCCAGTAGTATTCGGCCGTTCTCAGTACATGCGGGTTGGCGGGCTTTCGAGACGTCGGGCTCCTGCCAAAGGGCCTGTTCGCGTTGCAGGCGCAGGCCGGCAGGTGCCACCAGTGCAGAAGGTCATCATGGTGCGCTCGACTCATCAGCTTGCCTCGACGCCTCCGGGCGGCTCACCCCGGCGTGCCGCAGGCGTAGTCGTCTTGGGGCTGCTGTTGCTGGCAACCCTTCCGGTCTCGGCCCAGACCGCGGCCCGCCCCGTCATCATCGACACCGATCCGGGCACCGATGACGCGATGGCCATCCTGCTCGCGCTCAGCTCGCCCGAGATCGACGTGCGGGCCTTCACGGTCGTTCCCGGCAACGTGACCGGAGCGCAGGGCCTGCAGAACGCCCTCAAGCTCGTGTCGTTCGCCGGCCGCTGCGAGATCCCGGTCGCGGGCGGCGCCACGCGGCCGCTGGCACAGCGGCTGATCACGGCCGAGTTCGTGCACGGCAAGAACGGGCTGGCCGAGATCGAGCTGCCCGCCTCGCGCTGCCAGGCCGACACGCGCTTCGCCCCGGACCTGATCATCGACATGGTCCACCGGATGCCGGGGCAGCTCACGCTGGTTCCGATCGGCCCGCTCACCAACATCGCCCTGGCCATCCTCAAGGATCCGATGATCATACCGCTCGTCAAGGAAGTCGTGATCATGGGCGGCTCGATCAGCGAGGGCAACGTCACGGCCGCCGCCGAAGCGAACATCTACAACGATCCCGAGGCCGCGAAGGTCGTCTTCGACGCGGGCTGGAAGCTGACGATGGTGGGCCTCGACGTTACCCACCGCACCAATTTCGGCCGCTCCCACCTGGAGCGCCTCGGAAAGACGCACGGCACGCTGAACGATTTCGCGACGCGCGTCATGACGTTCCTGGTCGAGTTGTCGGCGAAGTTCGGTGCCGAGGGCACCCCGATGCACGATCCGCTGGCGATGGGTGTCGCCATCGATCCGTCGTTCGTCCGGACCAGGCAGATGCGAGTCGACGTCGAGACCCGCGGGGAGTTCACGCGCGGCGCCACGGTCGGCAATCGCAACAACGCCGTCGAGCACAACGAGCTGCAGGGGGACCGCTACGTGATGACCGGCATCGACCGCATCGCACCCAATGCGCTGGTGGCGGTGGAGGTCGACGCGGAGCGTTTCATGTCGTTCTTCATCGATCGGTTGGCCGGAAAGTAGGCGGGATTGACTCCCACCGAGGCGGCGCCTGACGAGAAGACGGAGCGAGGACGCCAATGAAGGAGGTCAAATGAGGCGAAGATGGTTGGCAGCAGCTCTCGGAATGGCGCTGGCATCGGCGGCCACAGCCGGCGCGCAGACTCTGGAGAGCGGACAGATCCGCGGGATCGTCTACGACGAGACGAAGGCGGCGCTGCCGGGGGCGACGGTCACCTTGACCAACGCCGCGACCGGCTTCACGCAGACACGGACGAGCAACGAGTCCGGCGTCTACCAGTTCGTGCAGATACCGCGCGGCAGCTACGGCATGCTGGTGGCGCTCACCGGCTTCGCTTCGACGCAGGTGACCGGGCTCGTCGTCAGCGTCGGCGCCGCGTTGACGCTCGACGTCACGCTCAAGCTCCAGGCGCAGACCGAGACGGTCCTCGTCGAGGGCACCGCCGCCGCCATCGACACCACGAGAAGCGGCGTCAGCCAGTTGATCGACGAACGCAGCATCGAGAACCTGCCGCTGTCGGGCCGCGACTACCGGGATCTGGCGCAGCTCAGCTCCTCGGCGCAGGTCGTGCCCGGCCTGCGCGGGGGCATCCGCCTCGGCGGCCAGCAGAGCGACTACACGGGCCTCGCCATCGACGGCGGCGACGCGCGCGAGAACTTCTTCGGCGAGTTCTTCGGCTCTCTCGAGACCAAGAACTTCACGATTCCCCTCGAAGCGGTCCAGGAGTTCCAGGTCGTCACCAACGGCTTCGCGCCCGAGTTCGGCCGCTCGACGGGGGGGTTGCTGAACGTGGTGACGAAGTCGGGCACCAACGCGATCCGCGGCAGCGCCCACTACTTCTACCGCGGCAAGGACTTGACCAAGGACGACGCCTTGGGCACGCCGTCGAGCATCGACAACCAGCACCAGTTCGGCGCGGCCGTCGGCGGCCCGATCCGGAAGGACAAGCAGTTCTTCTTCGTGGCCTTCGACGTCCAGCGCCAGAGCGGCCCACTCGTCACGAAGTTCGCCCGCGACGTCAGGGGCGTCGGGGCACCGGAATTTGGCATCGCCGATCTCGCCGACCTGGAGGGCACGAATACGCAGTTCCAGAACCTCTTTACGGTCCTGGGCAAGTACGACGTCCAAATAGGCTCGAACGACCGCATCAGCCTGCGCGTCTTCTACTCGCAGAACAAGACCGACGGGTTCAGCGGGGGCCGCGGCCAAAACCAGATCCAGGCCGCCTTCCACAACACCGAGAGCTTCGAGAACTCGGGGCACAACTCGGTGCTCACTTGGAACAAGGTTCTGGCTGGCGGCCGCGGCTCCAGCGAGCTGAAGGTCTCCTACTACGACCAGAAGCGTCCGCGCCAGGCCAAGAGTGACCTCCCCGAGATCTTCATCGCCGATACCGGGACCTTCGGACGGGAATTCTTCCTGCCGATCAACGGTGACAGCGAAAAGTTCCAGGTCCAGGAGAACTTCCAGTACGCGTTCGGGAACCACGACGTGAAGTTCGGCGCCGACGTCAACCTGTTCGCACTGCGCAACAACGTGTTCTACGGCTGGAACACGGGCCACTACGAGTTCGCGACCCTCGAGGACTTCCAGGCCAAGACGCCCTACGGGTTCATCGGGGGCTTCGGCCTGAACGGACTCCCGTATGAGGAAGCCGGAACCAACGCGGACCGGAACTATCAGAGCGGCTACGGCTTCTACGCCCAGGACAAGTGGCAGGTGACCCCCAAACTGATGATCACCTACGGCCTGCGCTTCGACGGCACGACGAACCCCGAGGCACGCTCGACGGTCCACGGTCAGAACGTGTGGTCGGGCGTCAAGCCCGACCTCAGCACGGGTCCGCCGCCCCAGGGTCCTCCGAGCGACTGGAAGCAGTGGGGCCCGCGCGTCGGAGTCGCCTACTCCTTCGACATCGGGGACATGGCCGCGGTCTTCCGCGCCAACTGGGGCCTCTACTACGCCCAGATCCCGACCATCTTCATGTCGACGCCGGGCCCGAACCCTTCGGACCAAGTCTTCTGCTTCTTCAACCCGGCCTGCATGCCTCCAGGCGGCTACCCGAACGACCTTTCGGACTCCTCCCCGGCCGGACCGGGCGCCTTCAAGTTCTCCTCCACCTACGACGATCCGAAGCTCCGCAATCCGCGCGTGATGAACACGACGGCCACCATCGAGCTGAACCTGTCGCGCAACTACACTGCGACGGCGACTTACGTCTACGCGAAGTCCGATTTCCTCCGGACCGGGGGCTTCAGCAGCACGGTATGGAACCGAAATTTCACGGAGGTGGGCGAGGACCAGTTCGGGCGCTCCATCCTCGGACCCCCCATCGACCAGACGATGGTTCAGGCCCAGGCGCACGGCAGCCTCAGCCGCGGGAACTTCCACCAGGCGGTGGTGAACCTCACGCGCCGCTTCGCCAACGGCTACCAGTTCTTCGTCAACTACGCGTGGTCGCAGAACAAGGACAACGCGGCGAGCGAGCGAGACACGGACACCTTCTTCGGCCCGCAGGATCCCTTCGACATCGAGCTGGACTACGGGCGCAACGGCCTCGACATCCCGCACCAGTTCAAGGCCGCTTTCACGGCCGAGATCGCGGCGGGCTTCAGGCTCGGCGGCCTCTTCATCGCTCGCGGCGGCGTTCCGTACCCCGCCTACATCCTGCAGGACACGAACGGCGACGGCGTCGTCAACCAGGGTTTCAGCAACGACCGCCCGGTCGTAAACGGCTCCTTCCTGCTCGAGCGGTACCCCGCGCGACAGCCCGCCTTCTACCAACTCGACCTTCGCCTCAGCAAGGAGTTCGGCGTCGGAGAGGGCCGCTCCGTGGAGGTCCTCGCGGAGTTCTTCAACGTGCTCAACCAGGACAACCTCTACGCCAACCCGAAGATCTCGTCGGTGGTGCCGGCCGTGCTCGACCGGATTCCTCAGCCGGGCGACTGCTTCGCCGCCGGTGGCTGCGGACCGAATGCGAGTCCCGCCTACCGCACCCTCAACCAGATCTCACCGGGGAGCACACCGTTTGCCGTCCAGCTCGGGGCGAGGCTGCGGTTCTGAGCCGTCGACGTTCCTTCCTGACGACGATGGGGAGCGCTGCGGCGCTCCCCATCGTGCTTAGCGCGCGTGAGGCCTGGGGCAGCGGATCCATGACCTCCGAGCGCATCCGCTGGCCGAAACCAATCGGCAGCCCCGTTCTCGACAGCCTGCGGCCCGTCATCGAGGCTTCGCAGGATGTTCGCACCGACCTGACCAGGATCGCCGACGTCGCGAAGTGGATGGCCTACGAGGAGCTGCCCTTTCCCCAGTTCAGCCTGCCGTTCGGCCTCGAGAAGGACCGGGACGAAGCGATCGACTTCACGCTGGTCTCGGACTCGATCAACAGCGCCTTCACGGATTTCACGACCAACGTCAAGTTCCAGACGCAGTACCAGGGCGAGAACTGGTCGGACTCCCAGGCGATGACGGCCTGCCTGAAGCGCGCGCTGGAGCAGGGGGTCCACGTGCTCGACGGCCGCTTCCTGGCCCGGGTCACGCGGGCCGAGTTGGCGAGGATCTTCGGCGGCAACATCGAGATGCCGATGCTCGGCGAGAAGCTGACGGTTCTCAACAACGTCGGCAGAGTGCTCGAGCAGCGCTACGACGGGTTCTTTCACAACTTCGTCGCGACCTGCTCGCCGAAGCTGTACGACGGCGGCAAGGGGCTCGTGGACCGGCTCGTGACCGAGTTCCCGCGCTTCAACGACGTCAGCCCCTACCGGGGGAAGGAGATCAAGTTCTACAAGCTCGCGCAGCTCGCCTACTGGGGCCTGTACGCCGGGCTGAAACGCCACGGCGGCTTCCGCATCGACGACATCGGCTCGATGACGGCGTTTGCCGACTACATCGTGCCGGTGGCGCTACGCGTGATGGACATCCTCGTCTACTCACCCCAGCTCGACGAGAAGATCCGGACCCATCGACTGATCCCGCGCGACAGCGATGAAGAAATCGAGATCCGCGCCCACATGCTGTACGCGACGGCGCTGCTGACCGAGGACATCAACGCCCTGCGCCCTGCCGAGCTGCAGGTGATCATCCCGCAGGTCGACGCGCGACTCTGGCTCAACTACCACACGACACACTGGCCGCACCACCTGACGCGCACGATCATGTACTGACGCCGGGGCTATGGCTTGCGCTTCGCCAACTCCAGCGAGCGCGCGTAGCTCTCGTCCCCAGGCTCCAGGGCCACTGCCTTCTCGAGCGCCTCGATGCCCCTCTTCCGCTCGCCGAGGACGTCGTAGATCTGGCCGAGGACGTAGAACGCTTCGGCGTCCAGCGGGTTGACCAGGGTCGCCTGCACCAGCGCGTCCCGCGCCCCCTGGTAGTCGTCCAGCTTCGCCAGCGTTCGGCCGAGAACGTAGAGCGCATCGGACCGGTAGGGGTTGTGTTTCAGCGCCAGCTCCACGGCCTCGCGGGCGATGGCGTAGCGGCCGGCCGAGAACTGGATCTTCGCGAGCTGCGTGTAGACGCCGTCGTTGTCGGGATCGAGCTCGAGCGCCTGCTTGAGCTTGAGCAGCGCCTCGTTGGGCCTCCCATCCTGCGCGAGCTTGCGCGCCTCGCGCACCAGGTGGTCCGCCTGCACGCCTCCCTCCCGCTCGGTCTGAGCGCCCTTCGCCAGCTCCGCGAAGCGCTGCCTGACCCGGACCGCCTCCTCGCTGCGTCCGGCGCACTGATAGGCACGCGCGAGCAGCGACACGGCCTCCGTGTTGGCAGGCTCGACCGCGACGATCTTCTCGAGCTGCTCGGCGCCGGCCGGGCACTGGCGCTCGCGCACGAGGATGCTGGCGAGCAGCAAGCGACCCCGCGTGTTCTGGGGCTCGAGCTGCACCACCCGCTCGGCGTCAGGCAGGGCGCGGGCGGCGTCGTTCCGCTCGGCGTGGATCTTCGCGCGGTAGTACAGCCCGAGCGCGTTGTCGGGCTCGCGCGCGAGCGCCCGGTCGAGTTGCTCCAGCGCGGCGTCGATCTCGCCCCGCGCTTTGTGGACGCTCCCCAGGTACACACGCGCCACCACGTTCTCCGGGTCGATCGCGAGCGCGGCGCGCAACGCGGTCGCCGCCTCGTCGTACTTCTGGAGCTCGATCTCGACGCGGCCGAGGGCGAGCGGGGGCGCGGGGCTCGCGCGGTGAGCCTGGGCGGCGGCCCTCAGCACGCGCTTGGCCTCGTCGAAGTTCGTCAACTGACGGTAGCACTCCGCGAGGGCGAGCTGCGCCAGCTCGTGGTCGGGACTGAGCTCGAGGGCCCTGCGGAACGACGCGATGGCATCGGGAATGCGGAGCAGGGAGCGCTGAGCCTCGCCGAGCTCGATCCAGAGGCCGGCTTCGCTCGCCGCCGCCTCCAGCGCCCTCCGGTAGCGCGCGATCGCCTCTTCGGCTCGGCCCTCGGCCAGTGCCGTCCGCGCCTCCGCCACCAGCGCGGCCACGGCCGGGATGTCGCTCTGAGCGGAAGCGGGCCGGGCTTCCCACGGCTGGGCCAGCGCGACGACCGACGCGATCAGCGCAGCTCTACGGCGGCGTCCCATCTGTCGGGATTATACGACGCAGCCCGACGCTCCCCCCGCAGTCTGCACGCAGCCCGCCTCGCTGGAATAGCCGATGCCGATTCGAGACTGCGCGAGGTCCCGATGCCGCCGGGTTGCGGGCCCGGGGTCCGACGCTTGACGGATCAGTCGTCATTTGGCAGCATAAATGACGAACGATATGACGAAGGCAGCCCCCTACGTCGAGCGCGTGCCGGACCTGGCGGCGTGGCTCGCGAAGAAGTCGCACTTTCTCCTCGGTCCGCGCCAGACCGGCAAGAGCACGCTCTTCCGCCACCAGCTGCCGGAGGCGCGCGTCTACGACCTGCTCGACAGCGCCGTGTACCTCGCTCTGGCCAGCGACCGGGGCGGCTCGCCGAGGAGCTCACGCCGCGTGACCGGCTGGTGGTGATCGACGAGGTCCAGCGGCTACCGGAGATCCTGAACGAGGTGCACCGCCTCATCGAGGGGCGCGGGATCCGCTTCCTTCTGACCGGCTCGAGCGCTCGCAAGCTCCGGCGGGGCGGCGTGAACCTCCTGGGCGGGCGCGCGCGGACGCGTCACCTGCACCCGCTGACCTATCGCGAGCTCGGCTCCCGGTTCGAGCTGGGTCGGGCGATCGCCCGGGGGCTGCTGCCTTCGATCTATTTCTCCGACGACCCCGACGCAGACCTGGAGGCCTACGCGGGCGCCTACCTCCAGCAAGAGATCCTGGCCGAGGGGGCGACCCGCAATGTCCCCGCTTTCAGCCGCTTCCTGAGGGTCGCCGCCGCCTGCAATGCGACCGTCGTCAACTTCACGGCTGTTGCGAGCGACGCCCAGGTCCCGCGCACGACCGTCTACGAGTACTTCGACATCCTCCGCGACACGCTGGTCCTCCACGCGGTGCCGGCCTGGACCCGCTCCTCGGCGCGCAAGCCGCTCGTCTCGCCGAAGTACTACTTCTTCGATGTCGGCGTTGCGTCCTGGCTGCAGGGGCGCCCGGTCCGGAAGGGCACGCCGGAGTTCGGGGCCGCCTTCGAGACCTGGCTCCTCCACGAGCTCGTCTGTCACCGGGACTACGCGGGCGGAGCCCCCGTGAGCCACTGGCGCTCGGCCTCGGGCTACGAGGTCGACTTCGTGCTCGGGGACCACACGGCCATCGAGGTCAAGGCGAAGGAGAACGTCGGCCCCCGCGAGCTGCGGGGCCTTGCCGCGCTCGCCGAGGAGCGTCCGATCAAGCACGCCCTCTGTATCAGCCTCGACCCTCGGCCCCGCCGCGTCGGGGGAGTTCGCATCCTCCCGTACGGGGAGTTTCTCGACGCGCTCTGGGGAGGAGCGCTGGACGTCTGATCGCGCGAGCCGGCCCGGGCTCAGGGTCCGGCGAGACCGGTGCAGCCCGACGCACGCTACACGAGAATCGGCCCCAGAGCCGCTTCGACCAGCGTCGGCTCCGGATCAACCTGATCCTCGACACCAAGGGGGCCGGATTCGTCGAGAACGACTGGATCGGTCGCCAGCTCGCGATCGGTGACGCCGCACGACTCGACGTGGCCCTGCCCGATCTGGGTACCGCGCGGCGCTCGGCTGAGCCGAAGGGCGAGTCCGCGGGGTGAGGGTCATTCGGGCTCCGCAGGACTCTACGTCAGGATCCGGCCGCCCCACAGGCGGTCCAGGAACTCCCGCCAGGGCAGCACCTCGATTCCGTCGACGACGCGCGGGGCCGCCTCGTTACACACCACGAGGGTCCGGCGCGGGCGGTTGTCCTCAGCGAAGGCACGCAGGGAACGGAGGTCCGAGGCGTCGACGCGTGAGGCTCCCTTCACCTCCACGGCCACCTCGCCCTCCCCCAGCACGAGGTCGACCTCGAGCCCGCTCTTCGTCCGCCAGAAGTGGACCCCGTAGCCGAGCTCCCGGTAGGAGCGGTGGGCCAGGATCTCCATGAGGACGAAGTGCTCCAGGGCCCGGCCGAACGATTCACCCCTCGTTTCCAGGATGCGACGGCGTGTGAGAGCGCCCGCCACGCCCACGTCGAAGAGGTAGAACTTCGGCGCCTTTCCGATGACCTGACGTTCCTGCCGCTTCTTCCAGGGCTCGATGAAGGTCCCTAGCAGCGTGTCGACGAGGATCTGGTAGTACTCCTTCACTGTCTTCGCGTCGACGCCGCAGTCCCTCGCGATGTTGGCGTAGTTCGTGAGGTCGCCGTGGGAATAGCCCACCGCCTCGAAGAAGCGCGAGAACGCGGCCACGTTGCGGGTGAGCCCCTCGTCGAAGACCTCCTCCTTCAAGTAGTCCACGACATAGGCCTGGAGCGAGCGCTCGTAGGCGGGGTCCAGGTAGTGGGCCGGGATCAGGCCCCGGTTGAGCGCGCGCAGGAGGTCGAGGTCCGCGATCTCGATGGACACGAGCGGGTGCATCTCGTAGCGCCAGGCGCGCCCGCCCAGGAGGTTTACGCCGCCCCGCTTCAGCTTTCGGGCGCTCGAGCCGCACAGGACGAAGCGGAGCCCGCGGTTCTCGATCAGCCAATGGACCTCGTCCAGGAGCGCTGGCACTTTCTGAACCTCGTCCAATATCACGGGGGAGCGCCGCTTCTTGGACGGGATGGCCAGCAGGCGCTCGCGGAGGAGCGCGGGTCGCTTGGCGAGCTCGAGCATCAGGTCTGTCTGGAGCAGGTCGAAGGTCACACTGTCGGGAAACGCCGACCGGAGGTACGTGCTCTTGCCGGTCTTGCGCGGTCCCCACAGAAAGGCGGACTGACGGGAGGGAAGGGCCATGCGCAGGGCGCGCTTGATCGTAGCCACCTCCGGAGTGTACTCCATTGTGGTTGGACTATAACGGAGACCTATCCATTGTCGGTTGACCAGCTCACCTTCGGCTTGTTCGCGCGCGGCCGGACGGTCCAGGCCCGGCCTCGTTCAAGACGCGACATCTGTCGGGGTTATACGACGCAGCCCGACGCGCGCCTCTGGCTGAACGACCAAACCACACACTGGCCCCACCACCTTACGCGCACTATCATGCACTGATGCACGTTTCTCGGCCTGCTGCTGGTGCCACTGCTCGGCGTGAGCGCTACGCAGGCGCAGGCCCGAGGCCCCGCGACCACCGACCTGCTCTCCACCCTCGCGCCGATCCAGTCGTCCGCCACCGAGGTCCTGGGCATCACCGTCGTCAGCGGCGACCAATGGCGCGACGAGGAGGTGGCCCATACGTTGCGGTTGCTCGAGATCATCGGCCGCACCGACATCCGGGTGCTGCCCGGCGCGGTCTTTCTCTGATCAACGGCAAGGAGGAGATCGCCCGCTGGGAGCGCGATTTCCTGAACCCCAATGGGCACAGAGTATGAAATCACGCTCCTCTTTCCGTCGTATACCGCACGCGGTGTCACTGCTGGTCGTCTGCTCCGGCTGGTGGGCGAGCTCCGAGGAGTGGAGACCGCGGCACGCGTTGATACCGCCTACTGGCGTGCTAAACCTGGGCGAGCCGGCACACCCAACCGAAGTGCTGCTCGGCGGGCCGGACGATCCGGCGGGACAACCCGCGTGGCTGGCTGGCTTGAAGGGATGGCGCGCAGAGCGCCTGACTCGAATGCGGTACGACGCCAGCGAGTACAGCCGGCCTGAGCTCGCTTGGACCCAGCGCGTGTTCTCGCAGAACCAGATGCTGATCTGGGATCGCACGTTCTACGACCCCGAGCAGCGCCAGTACACGGTTGACCGCTATCTCGCGGATGTCGAATCACGGCTGGGACCCATCGATGCGGTCTTGATCTGGCACGTGTACCCCAACCTGGGCGTGGACGATCGCAATTCGTTCGATCTGCTGCGAGATCTGCCCGGGGGCATTCCGGCACTCAGAGACGTCGTCGCTCAGTTTCACGACAGGGGTGTGAAGGTGTTCTTTCCCACGCTCGCGTGGGACACGAGCACACGTCCCGAAGGCAAGCCCGTGTGGACGGCACTGACGGAGCTGCTCAAGGAGATCGACGCAGACGGGATCAATTTCGACACGCTCGAATCGGTGCCGGTCGATTTCCGAAGAGCATCCGAGGCCGCGGGACATCCACTCGCGCTCGAGCCGCAGTTCGCCGTGCGCGACGAGTCGCTCACCTGGAGCACGCTCAGTTGGAACGACTGGGTCACCTGGGAGGATCTCAGCTACCCATTCGTGCCCATGCTGAACAAGGCCAAGTGGCTCGAGCCGCGTCACATGGTCAATGTCACCGACCGGTTCACGCGCGACAAGAGGAACAGCCTGCAACACGCGCTGTTCAACGGCGTCGGCTACGCGACGA
>Ga0214473_10003832_pt1 | contig 18142 bp, 8 predicted proteins | sample RVTome_7_FD_203509 | JGI IMG/M metagenome (GOLD analysis project Ga0214473, IMG submission 203509) | Soil microbial communities from uranium-contaminated site in the Upper Colorado River Basin, Wyoming, United States - RVT98D197 | ecosystem: Environmental > Terrestrial > Soil > Contaminated >... | reverse complement strand
CGTCGACTGCTATCAGACAGCGGGCTGCACGTGGTTTGGCCCGAAGAACGGTCTTCCTCCTTTCAAAGCCCTCGCCTTCAGGCGAGGGTAGTTTACTTCCTATCCAATTACAGCTAACATCTCCCACAAGGCACTCTGGGGGCAGATGACTTGCACCTGTCCAATTTTGTCCACTGCCATCAATCTCAATTGCACCAGTAGCAGTGTATCGCAGAACGTAGTCCCATGCTTCGGTACGGTTGGTTGTTCCATCAACTGCTGGAGGCGAAACGGACAGATCATAATTAGCGGTAATTGTGGTTGTAATCCTGATCAGCTTCTCGTCACCTCCGGGGGCCTCTTCCATATCGGACTCGTACTTCCAGATCGCATTGTACCATATCTCGTCAGGATCCAGTGGCGAACTGGTTTCACGAAGATTGCTTACCAAGCTAGTATGATATATCCTGATGTACAGCAAGAGAAAAGCATGTACATCATCACATAGGGCGTCGATCTCCTCTCCCATGGCAGAGGTGGGCTCATCTCCTGGTATCCCCCTAATATGTGGCCCGAATACCTCACCGTTCGCGAGTTCCGTATAGAGTCCTTCCATGTCCTCCTGAGTAAAACTAACACCGTTCTTGGAGGTCGCATCTGGTTGGTCAAGCAGGACCGAAGCGACGGCCCAACCTGCGCAGTGTCCAGCCCACGAAGCGCCGCCCGAGTGATTTGCCGCTTCCCAACTCATAGCCGTGGTCGGATAAACCGTGTCATATTTCTCAAGAGGACCACCAGCGGCGTAGAGAGTCACAGATCCCGCCAGCGGCCAGAAATAGCCATTCCATGGTCTTTGGGATGCTTCTCCACTCTCGACAAATGTGTTCGATATGGTGGTAGGCGTCGCCGCAGTGACTTTCACATAGTACCAGCCATAATCATCATCTGGAACCTCATAGATACAGGGATTTCCGTCAGCCACACGGTTGTCCTCGAGTTCACCTTTGAGTATCTGGACGGCCGTGGCCGCAGTCAGATCAGAACCGTTCGTATAGTATAGCGATATCGGTGCACCTGTCAACGTGAGAGTGCCGCCCCATTTCGTCGGCACATACACTTTCCCGAGAACGAAGGTTGAGAGGCTGGCCGACGACCCCAGCGGTATCTTCTTCATATCAAAGACAGTCAGCTTGATCTTGTCCTTGAAGCCGGTCTGGGTGTGAGTCAAGCACAGGGTAACATCGCGAAGCGACGAACTCACGTGGGTGCCCTTTACCCAACAGGTGGTGTCGACAGTTGGACTTAAAGGTCCAGTAATCGGTGCTGTCTGGCCGCTGTTCCAGACTTGAACTGTGCCAGTTCCATCATTTATGGTGCTGAACGACACGTGGCGATAGACTGCGTCCACAGACGGGCTGACGGGTTTGACGATCAGTTGCACCCAGCCGCCGTCGGGCACGAATCCGCCGGGGATCGTTTCTTCGGTAACCCCGGGCCAAGTATAGTCGTCATCCTTGACGTCGGCCATGTCCATATCCACGTGAACGACGGTCCACCGTGTTTTGCTGTCCTCAGTCCCATTCCAGCCATAGAGAGGATTACCCGAGAAGTCCCCTTCACCAGCGTAAGACCACTGCAGCTTCGGATCGTAACTCTCCAGGCCTGCGGAAGCATACATGCCCTCCACATAGACGGTTTTCGACCAGTTGCTGCCCGGAGTCCATGTTGTGTCGGGATCGCCTTGACCGATCAGTGGCCCGCACCGATTCTGCTGATTCCACACCTGCAGCCCACCGGTGTCCTGGAGGATGGCCAATTTGACCACATCGGGGCTCGAACATGGCGAATTGACGGAAAGATCAAGCTGGACCAGATCATCGTCAATTGGTCCCGTTTTGGGCTGGTTCGGCTCTGTGTTATCCATTGTGCCGTTCCCGTTGTCGTCATCATCATTCACGGCAATGTAGGGATAGGGAGATGAAGGATTGATCCCCATCGTGACCCCGTAGACGCGCGCCCAATCGGAACTCTCCCCATTGACAGGATCGCAACAACTCCATGCTTTGAACCAGATGTGGTCGTATATGCCCACACTGGGGAACGTAAAGTGCCCCTCATATATGATATAGCTGGGGCACTGATTGTCGCCCGTGGTAATAATATGAATTGGTCCCGGATCATACTCCCACGTCCAGCTATCAACGCACAGGCACGTGTATTCCCAGGCTGGAATGACTAACTCATGATCTGGAACCACCCAGAACTTCCATTTCGGCATCCACACGAACAGCTCCGGGCAACAAGCATCCGAACGCTGCCCCGGACAGCACAACATAGCCGTGAGGATGGCGACAGACAACTCATATTTGTATCTGGTCATTTGCTATCACCTCCATTGCTGGTATCTCGTTGCACAGGGGCCTGCGAGCGTTCGCGTGCTTTGCGGATGGCCAACGCCGCCGGGGAGGTCGGATAAGCCTCCAGTAACACGCTTGATATGCGGTCCATCGCGGTTCGCCCTTCGGTCTCACTGATGGTCCCCATGGTCATCTGTTCTTTGTAAGCCCTAAGTGCAATGAGATGTGCCCTCCAGGCATAGTCGCTCTTCGGCCAGCGATCAACGAGTCTGGTGCAGTGCTCTACAGCCGCCGGATACTCACCAATGCGGGAATAGGCCATCGTCAGGCTGTAGCATGCCGCTGGAGTCAGGGATGGATCTTCCGCCATCTGGTCCACGATCAGGTGCCATTTCTCCAGGGCTTTCAGAACGTAGCCCCTAGCAGAGGCGGACAGGCTGCCCTTTGGACTCTGCTCGCTGCGTCCTACCCGGAAGGCCTGCGCATAGTAACCCTCTGCCATGAGGTTCACGGCTTCTGCGAGCTTCGGATGGTTGGCATGCTTGGCCATGATCTCCTGGAAGATCGTTTCGGCGTTGGGATCATTGCCCTGGCGGATCTGGACCACACCAAGTTCGGCCTTCGACAGGGGCACCAACTCATAACTGGGATATTTCTTGATGAGATACTGATAGACAGCCTCTGCCTTATCATGCTTCCTCAGTTCGAGGCAGTAGTCGGCCAGGAAATCCAGAGCTGCAGGCGTATCCTTGCGATTCGCGTAGTCTGCTGTCAGGCGGCTGATGCCTGCCTCGGCGGCAGAATCATCGCCTCGTCGAATGGCCACGGTTGCCAGATCTCTCTCGGCCCACATCGCCCAGTCGCTCTTGGGCCAGGTTACCAGAGTGTAGTTGGCGATAGCAAGCAGGCACTTGTCAACCAACGCAAAGAGATTCGGATCCTGTGCCGACCCGCCGATGGGCGGGAAATACTTCCAAGCGAGTGTGTTGGCCACATTGTGCAGGCCGAGGGCTTTGACTTCATTTGGCGGGAACCTCGTCAGCAGGGTCTGGATGGCCGGCTCGATTCGGTTGCGATCTTCCGCCTGCACACTTGCCAATGCTAGTCCGGCCTGGGCTTCAAGGGCCTCCTGCGTATCCGGATAATTCTGCACAAGGACTTCATAGACCTTGCACGCGCCTTCGATCTCGCCGGCGTTGAAATAGTCATGTGCCGGCCATAGGACCAGCTTCGGAACGTTCTTATCTTTGCCGAACCTTTCGGCCAGCACATCGAGGGCCTCATCGGCCGCCTGGCGGTTCCCAAGCCCCAGATGGCACATCGCAATGCCATGCTGAGAGAAAGCCACTCGGTCCTTTTGGGGCCAGTTGTCCACTGCGTATTGGTAAATTCTCAGGGCTTTGTCGTACTGCTTGAGCTTGCGGCACGCCCAGGCGACGTGATTGACGACCTCGGCCGCCCGATCATCCGACTCGTGCTCAGCAACGATGTTCTCCAGCGCAGCATCCGTGGCTGGATCATCGGTCATATGGACACTGGCGATGGCCATACCCATCTTCAGCCAGAGCGTCTGCGAATCGCCCGGCTGGCCTGTGACCATGTCCTGATAGAGCTGACGCACCTGGGCGAGCTTGTAGAGCGCCTTGGCCCCTTCCACGATCTCATGGATGGCATGAGGCAGAAACTCATGCCGGGCATATTTGCCCAGCAACTGCTGCACAGCGTCCTTCGCCTGCGGCAGTCGGTCCGTGGCTATGTACACCAAAGGCAGCTTCTTCCGCGCGGTGAATGCCACCTCCAACTCTGCAGGCTTGTTCGGGTCGGCCTCACGGATCACTTTCAGGTACGTCTGTTCGGCCTGGGCATACTGGCCGCCCTTGTAGAGCCCTTCCGCCTGACTCAAATCTGTGGCCACGTCTGCAAGGGCAGATTGAGCCAGCAGCGCAGGCAGAAGGAGCCCGATCAGGTAAATGATGGTAACCTTTTTCATGGCATGGACCTCCTGAAACGAAAACCGCTTTTCTCGTTGGACGTGCTTTTGTGCTTTTGTAAAGAAGATGATCCCAGTGGAGATATTGCCGCAAGGGCGAGGCGGGCGCCTCAGAGAGAGAGAGAGAGAGTAGAGAACGTGACGGGCTCACCGATCCGGCGAGCTACGTACCTTTCTCGACAAATCCACTGTAAACCGCACAAAAAGCCAGCCATAGCCGCAAGGCCTCCTGTTCCTCAGCAACCACGTCACTGGTAGTAGGGTCATTCTCACACCACGTCCCGATTTGTCAATACGTAGAAATACGTATTTTGCACCAGAAAATGATTTTTCTGAATTGAAGCACGCGCACCCCATATCCATAAGAAACCCTTTGAACTCACTGCACGGAACGGGTTGGACCTTGTCAGATGTCTGCGGTATCATGGTGTCACCGATGCCCTCGCGCGGGCAGTTGTCATTCATCATTCATGATGGTCTTTGCGGAAGGTGAGCGTATGAGCGATTCTAAGAAGAACAAGGGGACAAGCGGGATCACCCGGCGGACATTGCTTCGCAACACGGCGGCTGCGGCGGTTTTTACGATCGTGCCCCGGCACGTACTGGGCGGGCCGGGGAATACGCCGCCGAGCGAGAAGCTCAACATCGCCGGCGTCGGGATCGGCGGCCAGGGCGCCGGCGACCTGCACGACGTCAGCAGCGAGAACATCGTCGCTTTGTGCGACGTGGATTGGGACTATGCCGCCCATACCTTCAAGGAATATCCGAAGGCGAAACAGTACAAGGACTTCCGCGTCATGTTCGAAAAGGAAAAAGGCATCGACGCGGTGGTGGTGGGAACGCCCGACCACAATCACGCCGTCGTGAGCATGATGGCGATCAAGCTCAAAAAGCATGTGTACTGCGAGAAACCGCTGACGCGGACGGTGTACGAGGCCCGTGCTCTTGGCAAGGCAGCACGCGAGGCCAAGGTCGCCACGCAAATGGGCAATCAGGGCATGGCTTTCGAGGGCAATCGTCTGATCAACGAGTGGCTCTGGGATGGGGCCATTGGGCAGGTGCGCGAAGTCCATGCCTGGTCCGACCGGCCGACGCACGAGGGCAAGCTCTTCTGGGCCCAGGGGGTGGACCGGCCGAAGGACACGCCGCCGGTTCCCCAGACGATGGACTGGGACTTGTGGCTGGGTCCTGCTCCATATCGACCGTATCATCCGGCATACGCGCCGTTCGCATGGCGGGGCTGGTGGGACTTTGGTTCCGGCGGGCTGGGTGACATGGGCATTCACAACCTGGCGCCGGTCTGGTCCGCGTTGAAGCTGGAGGCGCCGGTGAGCGTGAACGCCAGCTCGACGCTGTTCAACAATGAGACGCTCCCGCTGGCCTCGACGGTGCACTACGAGTTTCCAGCTCGTGGAGACATGGCCCCCGTGACACTCCATTGGTACGACGGCGGCATGATCCCGCCCCGCCCGCCTGAGCTGGAGGACGACCGCGAGCTGTCCCGCGAGGACGGGTTGCTCTTTGTCGGCGATAAGGGCACGATGTACGTCGAAGGCTGGGGTGGAAACAGTCCCCGGCTGATCCCGGAGGCGAAGATGAAGGCGTATAAGCGGCCGCCCAAGACGCTGCCTCGCTCCATCGGCCATCACGCCGAATGGCTCAAAGCGTGCAAGGAAGGCGCCCCGACGCGGTCGAGCTTCGCCGACTTCGCCGGTCCGCTGACCGAGGCGGTCCTGCTCGGCACAGTCTGTGTCCGCATGGGCGGCCGAAAGCTTCTCTGGGACGGCAAGAACCTGAAAGTCACCAACGTGCCCGAGGCGAATCAGTACCTGCACTATGAGTATCGCAAAGGGTGGACGCTGTAGACGAGATGGACCTATAGGACGGATAGGACCTATGTTTCAGGTTTCGGGAGGTTGACCAGTCATGCCCAAGACAGGACGAGTGAAGGTCGGGATCATCGGCTCGCGGTTCGAGGCGGATATTCATGCGGAGTCGTTCAGACTCATGCCGGATGAGGCGGAAGTCGTGGCGATTGCCTCGCCGACGCCCGGCAATGCACAGCGGGTGGCGAAGAAGTACGGCATCCCGCGGGTCTTCACCGACTACAAGCAGATGCTCGCGGAGAAGGACATCGAGATGGTGACCATCGCGGCCCCGAACTATCTGCACGCGCAGATGACGGTCGATATCGCCAACGCGGGCAAGCACGTGGTCTGCGAGAAGCCTCTGTGCATGACGCTGGAGGAGGCGGACCTGATGATCGACACGTGCAAAAGGAAGGGCGTGCTGCTGATGTACGCCGAGGAGTTGTACTTCACGCCGAAGTACGTCAAGGCCAAAGAGATGGCTGACCAGGGCGCGTTCGGCAAGGTGTACCTGGTCAAGCAGAGCGAGAAGCACTTCGGCCCGCACGCGGCCTGGTTCTGGAACGTCGAGAAGTCCGGCGGCGGCGTGTTCATGGACATGGGTTGTCACGGCATCGCCTTCTGCTACTGGTTCCTGGGCCGGCCGCAGATCAAGAGCGTCTACTGCCAAATGGGCACCTACGTCCACAGCGGCAAGACCAAGGGCGAGGACAACTCCATCTGCATCCTGGAGTTCGCCAGCGGGGCCGTCGGCATGATCGAGGACAGTTGGGCCCGGCGCGGCGGCATGGACGATTGCATCGAGGTCTATGGCGAGGGCGGCGTCACGTACGCCGACCTGCACATGGGCAACGCCCTGCCGACCTTCAGCGAGCACGGCTACGGCTACGCCGTCGAGAAGGCGCCGACGACGAAGGGCTGGACCTACCCGGTCTTCGGGGAGTTGTGGAACTACGGGTTCCCGCAGGAGATGCACCACTTCGCCCGGTGCGTTCGCGGGAAGGAGGAGCCCCAGGCCACAGGCGAGGACGGCCGGCTTGTCCAGCAGGTGCTCTTCGCCGGCTACCAGTCGGCGGGCACGGGCAGGAAAGTCGAGATGCCATTTCAGCCGAAGAAAGTCCAGAAACCCATCGACCTCTGGTTCAAACCTATATAGGTCCCATACGTCCTATAGATCCCATTTTTCTGGGGGGATTGAGCATGGCGCGAATACCATCGTTGCAGATACTGACGGAGCGAGAGATCGAGGCCATCCGGGACGCCAGCCTGGCCATTCTGCGGGACACCGGCGTCATGGTGCATCAGGAGGGAATGCTGCGCGTGCTGGGCGAGGCCGGCGCGAAGGTGGATGTGGAGCACAAGATTGCGCACCTCGGCGAAAAGCTTGTCCTGGATTCCGTCGCCAAAGCCGGCAAGAAGTACGTGCTCTACGGCCGTGATGAGGGGCGGGTAGCGAGGTTCGGTTATGGCGATCTGATGCTGATGTCCAGTCCGGGGCAATACGCATGGATCGATCTCCAGACGGGGGACCGCCGACCCGCGACGATTCAGGACACGCGCGACGCGATTCGTCTGGGCGATGCTCTCGACAACATCACGATCGTGGGGGCGATGGCCCAGCCGGAGTCGATCTCGGAGGCGTACCGCGACATTGTCCTCACCGCCGAGCTTGTCAAAGGGACCGGCAAGCCCACGCGCTGCTGGGTCCGCAACGGCGCCACCGCCCGTTACGTCCTCGAAATCTACCGCACGGTCGCCGGCGGGGAGGCCGCCTTGCGGGCCCGCCCGATGGTCGAGGCATTTCTGGAGCCGATCAGCCCATTACAGTTGCCGAGGGACGGCCTCGATATCGTCCGCGAGTTCGCGCAGGCGGGGCAGCCCGTGAGCATCGGCCCGATGGCGATGACCGCGGGCACCGCCCCCGGCACGCTGGCGGGGACACTGGCCCAGGAGAACGCCGAAATCCTCGCGGGCATCGTGCTCACGCAACTGCTCGCTCCGGGCACGCCGATCACGTACGGCGGAATTCCCCACATCATGGACCCGCGGACGGGCATCTGCTCGTTCGGCTCGCCGGAACAGGGAGTGATGGCCGCGGCGATGGTGCAGATCGCCCATTCCTACGGATTCCCCGTGTATGTCAACGTCGGCTTGACCGACGCGAAGCTGCTCGATGCACAGGCAGGGGCGGAGAAAGCCGCCACGCTTTTGCTCGGCGTGCTGGCCGGGGCGGACACGTTCGGCCACTGCGGCATCTGCGGCACCGACCACGCCGGCAGCCTGCTCTGGCTGGCGTGCGATGATGAGGTGATGAGCTACGTGAAGCGGATCGCGAGGGGCTTTACCGTCGATGATGATCACCTGGCTACGGACGTCATCCGCACGGTGGGCCCCGCGGGCAACTTCCTGGCCGAGGAGCACACGGTCAGGCATTTTCGCGAAGAGTTGTGGCTGCCCGGCCCCATGTGGACGCGACAGGCGTATGACCTGTGGCGGACCGACGGCAGCACCTCTTTTGCCGACCGTTTGTATCGGTATGTGGACGACATCCTCGCCTGCCATCAGCCCGAGCCTCTCGACGAATCTCTGGCCAAAGAGATCGATCGGATCGTCAAGCACGCAAGCCAATCCTTGCTTGTTCATTGATGGCCGCCGGTTGCGGTGTCCTCGAAATACACGACAGCGGATTTTCTCTTTTCTCGGTGAACCAGCGTTCCTGACGGCGTACAATAGGGAGTGATCGTCCGCCTTCGACGCGGCTTGCATCGGATCATGGTGATGAGCTTCATTCTGGGGGATCGAAGGCGGTGGGGGTGAGAAACTGGCATCGTCAATCGTCAGGAGCGTCACGGTGCCGCTCTCTTCGATTCGCGCATGTTATACAAGGAGGTATGGTATGGTGAGGGTGCATTCCGTCGCGATCGTGTTCCTGTATGCAGCGTTGGCCGTGACTGTTTCAACCGGCCAGGCGCAAGCTCCGACCAATAGCTATATCGTTGAGGTGGCCCAGTCGACGAACGTCTCGCAGCTCGCGCAGAGTACGGCGCAGCGTATGGGCGGCGCCCTCGGACACGTCTACTCGACGGCGATGAGCGGATTCTCCATTCGACTTCCGGCAGGCCTGGCTGCCCGCGATATCCTTCGCTATCCCGGCGTGGTCCGGGTCGAGCCCGACGTGAGGGTCTACGCCGTCGCGCAGACATTGCCCACGGGAATCGACCGCATCGACGTCGACAAACACGGCCCAACGAGAATTGATGGCATCGACGACCGGCTGGACGTGGACATCGCCATCGTCGATACCGGTATCGACATCGATCATCCGGACCTGAGGGTCGTGGGAGGAAGGCACTTCTATACCACAATCACGGGGCGTGCCTACCAGGATGACCGATACGATGACGACCACGGCCACGGAAGCCACGTCGCGGGCATCGCCGCCGCCATCGACAACAGCACCGGCGTCGTGGGCGTGGCCCCGGGCGCGCGGTTGTGGGCGGTGAAGGTCCTCGACGCACAGGGCTCCGGCTACGTGTCGGACTTGATCGCCGGAATCGACTGGGTGACCGCCCGCGCCGGCACGATCGAAGTGGTGAACATGAGCCTTGGGGCCACGGGCGCGAGCGGCATCCTTCGCACCGCCATTCGAAACAGCGTGGCGGCGGGCGTGGTGCACGTTGCCTCGGCGGGAAACAACGGCACGGACATCTACGGCCGCGATGGAGTGTTCAACACGAGCGATGACACGATTCCCGCGGCATACCCGGAAGTGGCGACCATCTCCGCAATGGCCGATTCCGACGGCAAGCCCGGCGGCCTCGGGGCCTCCACCAGCTATGGGGCCGATGACTCCTTTGCCGGTTTCAGCAACTACAGTGCCAGTGTCGTCAGCGGCAATCCGGTGACCTCCCCCGGGGCCGGCATCGATCTACTCCTGCCGGGCGTCAGCATCTACTCCTGCTGGCGGGGCGGCGGCTACCGGTCCCTCAGCGGCACCAGCATGGCCTGCCCGCATGCGACCGGACTGGTCGCACTGTACATCGCCGAGCATGGCCGGGCCGCCAACGCCTCCGGCGTCTATGCCATTCGCCAGACGCTGATCGACGCCGGGATGAATCAAGCCAGCGGCATGCGACTGGCCTCAGCAGCGAGCGAACCCGATCGCAGACCTGAGAACCTCGGCTGGGCCGGCCAGACGGCCCCGACAGATGATGCGCCCACTGTGACGATCTTGAACCCCGACGATGGAAGCACCGTCAGCGGCACTATCACCATTCAGGTCAGGGCAACCGATGCCCAGGATCCAGCCGACAGGCTGAGGGTGCAGGTCAGCATCGACGCCTCTGGTTCGCGCACGGCCGTCTACAACAGCCGCACCGGCTACCACGAGCTTGCGTGGGACACAACCACGGCCGGGAACGGACAGCACACGATCGCGGCATCGGCCACCGACACGGCCGGCAACACCTCGAATGTCGCCCAGATCCGGGTGATCGTGGGGAGCGCCAACATCGCTCCGGTCGCTGCAATCGCCAGCCCGCGCAACGGCAGCGTGGTCACGGGCCGGATAACGATTCAGGTCCATGCCTCCGACGATCGCGATGCAACCGGCACGTTGACCGTCAACATCAACATCAACGGCTGGGCATGGTGGCGCGCCGGCTACAACCCGGCCAGCGGATACTATGAGCTCTCCTGGGACACCACGTCTTCCTCCAACGGCAGTCACACGATCGACGCTCGCGTCGCCGACAGCAGCGGCAATGTCACGGACGCTTCGCGGGTCGCCGTCATTGTCAACAATGTCGCCGCCACGGCCACCATGCACGTGGCGTCCGTGGATGTCGAGACGGTCCCCTACATAATCGCGGGGTGGTATCGCGTCATCGCCCGGGTGCTCATCGTCGATTCGGACGGCGTGCCCGTCGAAGGGGCTCTGGTGACGGGCGCCTTCTCAGGCGACGTCACCGGATGGAAAGGGCGCACGACGGATGCATCCGGCGTAGCCATATTGGACACGGTATCCTGGAAGCAGATTCAGCCCCGCGCCACGTTCTGCGTCGACGATGTTGCACATTACCAGCTCAGCTACGAGCCCGCCGACAACCAGGAGACATGCGACTCGAATTACTGACGCCTATTCGCCTCTTGTGATCGTCTTGATCAGCTCGACTTCGTTGGGATCGAAGGGCTTGCCGTCCTTTCGCAGGATGTCATGGAACCAGACGAGCGGCTCGGCCCTGTATTTCTTCTCCCAGGAGTCCCAGGGGTAGATGGTCTGCGTTCTGCCGGCGGCGAAGCCCCAGTTGTAGGCGCCGACGTTCTCCTGCTTGAGCCAGGGCAGGATCGTCTCGAACGTGCTGCCGACGGGCCGGGCCATGTACTCGGTGCAAACGATAGGTCGGCCGAAGCGCCTCAGCGATTCCACCCGATTTTGCATTTCCGGCAGATTCCCGTAACAGTGGAACGTGATGATATCGGAGTTGTCGAGCATGTACCGGGCGATGGGCGAGAGTTTCTCATCGCTCGACCAGTCGCCGACCCAGACGCCCGCCGTGATCGGCTGGCAGGGGTCCACCTCGCGGGCCCAGACGACGACCTTTTTCAGCAATGCCAGCGCCAGGTCCGGCTTGTTCTCCGGCTCCAGTTTCACGTACGCGGGACGGTTGATATTGTCCGGCTCGTTGAACAGGTCCCACGCGTGCACGCGCTCGTCCTGGCCGAATTGGCTGATGACGCCCTTGACGTACCCTTGCAGTTTCTCGCAACGGTTGGGATCGCGGAGGGTCTGCACGCCGGGGCTCTGCACCCAGCCGGAATTGTGCACGTGCGGCTTGGGCTCGCGCTGGCGGCCCGTGTGCGGGAACGGGTCCCACACGCCGTCGAGCAGCACGAACATCACGCCGATCTCGTGGCGGTCGGCGATCTCCAGGAACTGCTCCATCCGCTTCGTAAACCCTGCCGCGTCCTGCGTCCACAGCAGATTGTGCAAGAACACGCGGATGCTGTTGAACCCGAGCTCCTGGGCCCACGTCAGCTCCTGCTCGATCCGATTCGGATCGAAGGTATTCGCCTGCCACATCTCCAACTGGTTGATCGCGGTGCTCGGCGCGAAATTGCAGCCGACGAGCCAGCCCTGCTGCTTGTACCATTCATTCGCTCTCTCCACCGACCACCGCTGGGCCTGGATAGGCCCGACCGTAATCCGCCCCGAGGCATCCCCCGCCCACACGTCGGCCGATGCTATCAGAATAGCCGTCGCAATCCACCCACATGCCCTCATGATCATCTATTGTCCTTTCGTATGATTCCTTATGCCATGAGTCCAAGTGCCTTCTATCGTACCAGACGGTTGCGTTGATTGCACGACCTTCCCAAATCCATGTCAGTCCCAAGGCTCACCATCCGAAACCACGGGCTGAGGCGTGCTACGGCTGGTAATCGGTGGAGCAGGGGCCTTCGCCGCTGGTGGAGAAGGCGCCGGGGCCGGGGTAGCGCCAGACGTCGCCGGAGGCGGTGACGGCAAGGAAGTAGTACTTGCGGCAGCCGGAGGCGGTGGGCAGGTCCAGGCGGTAGGTCCCTGCGGCCGCCGTGCCGAGATCGAGGGTCATGTTGTAGGCAACGTCATTGACGAAGACCTGGATGGAGGCGGGCGGGCGGTTGCTCTCGTCGCGGTAGTTCAGCAGGAAGGACGTCTTGCCGGCAGCCGGAAAGTCGTGGCAGGCGGCTACGATGGGCGCCTGGTCCGTCGGCGCGTTGCCGGCGAAGTCCTGCACCCAGTACCGGCGGTACGCGCTCGACGCGCTGTATACGTACCCCGTACCGATCACCCGCATGCGCGAGTCCATCATGTTGGTCCTGTGTCCTGCCTGCGTGCTGCGGTCTGCAGCGCACTGGCCGCCGTAGGCGTCGCACAGCAGTTGGTCGATCATTTCCTTGGCGATGGTGTAGCCGGCGCCGACGTTCTCGCCGAGGATGAACGCGTCGGGATAGAACCTCTCTATCCGGTCGGACCAGGGCGTGCCGTCACAACTGTCGTGCTGGAAACAGCCGTGGTCGGCCATGTCCTGGGCGTGGGACCGGGCCGACTCGTTGAGCGGCCGCTCGTAGCGCAGCGGCTCGACCGCGCCGTAGCCTCGGAAGATCGAGCTCGGGTTGGGTTGGAAGCCCGCCATGTACTTATCGCGGTACTGCTGCGGCGCCATTCGCACGCAATTCGTGTACACCAGGACCCGCCGCTCGAACAGGTTTGGGAAGCCCTTCACCGGCGCGCCGGTGAACAGGACGGCGGCGTCGAGATTGAACGTCTGGATATCCGCGGCGCCAAGCTGGTCACGGACTTGGACGGCCACGATCGTGTCGCCCCTGTCGTCGCCCGTGGGGCTCCAGGTGATCTTGCCGGAAGCCGGGTCGATGACCATGCCCGCCGGCGCGATCGACAACTCGTAGATCAGGCGGTCGTTGTCGGGATCGTTCGCCTTGACATTGTACGTGTACGATTGTCCGACGGCGGTCTGCAGTGGGGGGGTCGAAATGATCCGGGGCGGCCGATTGCCCGTGCACGCCGGGTCGTACGGGTCGCCGCACTGGAGCCATTCCTGGGCGAATCCCATGAAATCCGCGAACGTGACAAGGCAGTCGCCGTCATAATCCATCCTCAGGGCACAGGGGAAGATCGTAAAGGCCGCATCGCTCACGTCGGAATCGCCCGGATTGGTTGCGTCCGTGACTCGGATCAGGCACCTGGGCGATGAGATCGACGGGATGGTCCAGAGAAAGACGCCTTTGCCCGCGCCGGCAGGAGCGGCCGGGGCCACCGTCTCCCAGGATGCACCCTCGGTGAACGAGAACTCGATGGTCACCTGCGTGGTGCGGCTGCTGCACCGCCAGGCGATGGGCCATCGGCTGTTGGCAGCGATGGCCTCGCCGCCGTTGGGGTTCTCGACCGTCACGGCTGCACCGCACACGCCGACCACCGAGAGCATCGACGCCAGCATGCACCTAATCCATCCGGTCTTCATGCGAATCTCCAGACATACCAGGACCAAATACCTGTTGAGTCCCTCCTGGATTCGACAGATTCCGCCGATGGGATTACCAGCCACCCCCATGTGGACCGGCCATTCTACTTCTGATAGTATAGCAGTTCCGATAAAACAGTTCAAGCACGAACGCTGGCTTGTCTGTTGCCCTGAGAGTGCGGCTGCATTAGAATCAGGAGGCAGTAGTTGTTCCTAAAGCCCCGATCAAAGGAGGCATATCTATGGACCGGAGAATATGGGATCTTGCAGCCCTGGCCTTGCTCATCGTGCAGATCGTTGCTCTGCAGGCGAAGGAGGAGACGCAAGATCTTGCGTCTCTACAGACGGCTAAAGATATCCTGGAGACCACCGGCATCAAAGGCGGTCTTGTCGTCCATCTTGGCTGTGGCGACGGGAGGCTCACGGCGGCCCTGCGTGGCGGAGACGGCTACCTTGTCCAGGGATTGGATGCGGACCCGAACAACGTTCGCGAGACTCGTAAGTATGTCATGTCACAGGGCCTCTACGGGCCCGTATCGGCGGACCGTCTGACTGGCGATCACCTGCCTTACGTGGACAGCTTCGTCAATCTGCTCGTGGCCGGGCGCCTCGGCGACATTCCCATGAGCGAGGTCACTCGCGTGCTGGCGCCCAACGGCGTGGCCTGCCTCAGGGATGGGGAAGGATGGAAGCGTATCACCAAGCCGTGGCCCAAAGAGATCGATGAATGGACGCATTACTTCCACGACGCCACCGGCAACCCCGTGGCGCACGATACGATCATCGGCCCGCCTCGCCGGTATCAGTGGATTGGCAGCCCGCGCTGGTCCCGGCACCACGACCACATGGCCAGCATGAGTGCGCTGGTCTCCGCCCATGGGCGCCTGTTCTACATCATGGACGAGGGCTCGCGGGCCTCGATCCAATTGCCGGCGCACTGGTCGCTGATCGCGCGGGACGCCTTCAGCGGCACGATCCTGTGGAAGCGGCCCATCCCCGCCTGGAACACGCACAAGTGGCCTTTGAAGAGCGGCCCGGCCCAAGTCACGCGCCGTCTGGTGGCGGTGGGAAACGTGGTGTATGTGACACTCGGACTCGATGCCCCTTTGACGGCGCTGGATGCGGCTACGGGTAAGACGATCCGCACGTACGAAGGCACGGCGAACACGGAAGAGATCATCGTCTCGGGCGACGTGGCGTTTGTGCTTGTGAATGATGCGCCGTCGAAGTGGCCGCAGTTCCGCCAGGAGTTCTCGTATGTCTGGAGCAATACCCAGCACGCCAACACGGACTGGGCGTGGGATGAGCAGCCACGGCAGGTGATGGCGGTCGAAACGCGCACAGGCAAAGTCCTGTGGAAGAAACAGAGCCCGGTGGCGCCGTTGACGCTGACCGCCGACTCCCGGCGAGTCTACTTCCATGACGGCCAGAAGATCGTGTGCCTGGACCGCGCCGGCGGCAACCTGCTGTGGGAGTCGGAGGCGATTCCTCGCCGGCCGTCGATCGCCGCCTGCTTCGGGCCCCGACTATTGGTCTGGCAGGATGTCGTTCTCTTTGCCGGCGGGACACGGTCCATGACCGCCGTTGCGGCGCAGACGGGAAAGGCCCTGTGGACCGGCCAGCACTTCCGCTCCGGGCACCAGTCGCCGGAGGACTTGTTCATCGTGCAGGACCTGGTCTGGTCCGCGCCCATCGCCAACACGGCGGACTCCGGCATCTACAGAGGGCTCGATCCGCGCACGGGCGAGTTGAAGAAGCAGTTCTCACCCGACGTGGATATCTACTGGTTCCATCACCGCTGCTACCCGAGCAAGGCGACCGACCGGTTCCTGCTGACCTCGCGCAACGGCACGGAGTTCATCGACCCGGAGAAAGAGACGTGGCTGACGAATCATTGGGTCCGCGGCGGATGCATCTACGGCGTCCTGCCGTGCAACGGACTGCTCTATGCCCCGCCTCATGCGTGCGGGTGCTATCTTGAGGCGAAGCTGTGCGGCTTCAACGCCATGGCCCCGGAGTCCGCCGCGATAAAGCAGCTCATCCAGGCCGGCCAGGAGGACCGCTTGGAGAAGGGACCTGCCTACGGCGCCGACCTTCAGAGTGAAGAGTCGCCGGGGGACTGGCCGACCTACCGGCACGACGGCGCACGCAGCGGCAGCGCGGGGACATCTATTCAGGATGGTCTGACGCGTCTTTGGCAGACCGAGCTACCCGGCCCACTCAGCGCGACCATCGTTGCCGGGGGCAAAGTGTTGGTCGCCTCCGTGGAGGCTCATACTGTGCATGCCTTGAACAGCGCATCCGGCGAGCGGCTCTGGAGTTATGCCGCCGGCGGGCGGGTGGACAGCCCGCCCACGATCTGGAAGGGGCGGGTCCTGTTCGGCTCGGCCGATGGCTGGGTGTACTGTCTGCGTGCTTCGGACGGCGTCCTGATCTGGCGGTTCCGCGCCGCCCCGGCGGACCTGCGAATGACGGCGTACGAGCAGGTCGAATCGTTGTGGCCCGTTCACGGCAGCGTGCTGGTGCAGGACGGCGTCCTGTACTGCACGGCGGGACGCTCCATGTTTCTCGACGGCGGATTGCGCCTGCTGCGGCTGGACCCCGCCACCGGTCGCATGCTGTCGGAGACCATCCTCGACGATCGCGACCCGGACACGGGCAAGAACCTGCAAAGTCACGTCAAAGGTCTGACCATGCCGGTGGCTCTGCCGGACATCCTGTCCAGCGATGGGCGGTCCATCCATATGCGGTCACAGCAGTTCGACCTCAACGGCGTGCGCCGCCGGATCGCCCCGCTTCCTGTGGACGAGCAGACGGGCGAGGGATCGCACCTGTTCTGCCAGATCGGGTTCCTCGATGACTCGTGGTTCTTCCGGTCCTACTGGATGTATGGGCGGGCGATGGGCGGCGGCTACGGCGGCTGGTTCCGGGCCGGACGGCTCACACCCTCCGGGCGGATCATGGTCTTCGACGACAAAACCATCTACGGCTACGCACGCAAACCCGAGTTCCTGACAAACGCCTCCGTTCTCGAGTATGAGCTGTACGCCGCCGACAAGCAGGTGTCGCCCGAGGCGATCCAGCGCGTCAGCAAGAGCGACCGCGTCATTGACGCGAACTCGACAAACAAGAACGGCAATTCCTCCGACTGGGAGCTGCGACATGGCTTTGGCGCCGACCTGCTCTGGGCCGTCGATGCTCGATGGTCGCAGGACCGGCCGCCGGTTCTCGCCCGTGCCATGGTGTTGGCGGATCGCACGTTGTTCATAGCGGGTCCGCCCGATGTGTCCGACGAGGTGCGTGCCTTCTACAAGCCCGACGATCCGGAGGTCCGCGACGCCTTGGTCCGGCAGGAGGCAGCCTTCGAGAACCGTACGGGCGGCCTGTTGCTGGCCGTATCCGCATCGGACGGTAAGGAGCTTGCCCGCTATCCGCTCGACAGCGTGCCCGTCTGGGATGGCATGGCCGCTGCCCGAGGCCGGCTCTTCCTGGCCACCATGGACGGCAAAGTCCTGTGCCTGGGCCCACGCCGCTGAACCCGTTCGTAGTGACGCCGTAAGGCGTTTTCTTTCATGCCCTTGCGGGCACACTACAAACAAGCCCCGGTATGCCAAAATCCAACCGCGAAGAGCGGATTTTTTAACCGCAGAGGACGCAGAGGGACGCAGAGGATAGCCGAAAGAAACGAAAAAAGGCGAAAAAAGAAGAACACGGAGCTTGCTCGCGTCACCCCATTTCTTTCGTTCTGTTCGACGCTCTTCCTCTGCGAACCTCTGCGTCCTCTGCGGTGAAACTTTATCGGGTTCCTCTCGCAAATCTGTGCATGGACGGATGAAATAGCATGTGCTAACTCAAGGGTTTGTAAATGGTTAGAGAAACAAGCCCCTTGGAGAATAGCACATGCTGCTCAAAAGTCTACTTCGGCGG
>Ga0214473_10003831_pt1 | contig 18144 bp, 17 predicted proteins | sample RVTome_7_FD_203509 | JGI IMG/M metagenome (GOLD analysis project Ga0214473, IMG submission 203509) | Soil microbial communities from uranium-contaminated site in the Upper Colorado River Basin, Wyoming, United States - RVT98D197 | ecosystem: Environmental > Terrestrial > Soil > Contaminated >... | reverse complement strand
AGCCGAAGGTCATTTATCGCGAACTGAAAGGTCGCAAGACCGAGCCGATCGAGTTGTGCGTCGTGGACGTTCCGTCCCAGTACGTGGGGACGGTCATGGAACTGATGGGTTCGCGTCGCGGCATCTGCCGGCACATGGAATCGCGAGGCGAGTCCACTTGCATGGAATTCACCATCCCGGCGCGCGGTTTGATCGGCTTGCGCAATCGAATGCTGACCGCCACCAACGGCTCGGCCATCCTGCACCATAACTTCTATGAGTACGAATTTTTCCGCGGCGAGATTCCGGGCCGGGTCAACGGGGTGATGATGGCGGGAGAACCGGGGCAAGTGACCGCGTATGCGCTGCAAGGTCTGGCCGATCGCGGAGACTTCTTTGTCGCTGCCGGCGATCAGGTGTACCAGGGGCAGGTTGTCGGCGAGCACTGTCGTGACAACGATCTCGAAGTCAATGTTTGCCGCGCGAAAAAAATGACCAACATTCGCGCGGCCGGCGCGGATAAGACCGTCGTATTGAAACCGCGCCGCGAATTAACGCTCGAATTAGCCCTGGAATTCATTGATGACGACGAACTGGTAGAGGTGACGCCGGACGGCATTCGACTGCGAAAACGGCTGCTCAAGGATGTGGATCGCCGCCGCGCGGCCCGCAAGTAGCGTCCGCCGCCTCGCCGAACGGCAGGTTCCGACGGACATCCGACTGCGTCGGACGCATCGCCGTCGATTCCCAAAGCCCTCGCTTAAGAATCGCGTCGAGCTCCGTCATGCGATGGGCATACGTGTGCTCACGAAGCGTGCGGCGCTGTCCCGCCCGAGCCATCTCGGTGCGAACCCGGTCATGCTCCCGAAGGTAGCGTATATGTTCCGCACATTCCTGGACGCTTCGGAACGAAACAACTTCGCGGTCGACGTCGAAGAGCTCGTGGAGGTTTCGCTTGGCGTCGGTGAGGAGGCATGTGCCCACCCCCGTGGCTTCATAAAGTCTCATGTTGTTGGCCAGGTTGTTCTCCACTTGCCCACGAACGTCGATCCATCCGTGATAATTCAACGTCACCCGGGATTGCATGAGGATTTCGTACATTCGCAGTCCCCAAGCGCTGCCGCGATGATGGGTGCGGATGACCGATGAAACGGGAATCTCGGGCGATAGATAACCAAACACATCAACAGAGGTTTCCCGCAAGATACCGTTGAGCCAACGTTCGCGTTCCGCGTGTACGCTCGCCAGGCCGCCGACGAATGTAAGGTCGAATGTCGGCGCCGACGGGTCCGTCTCCTGTAACACGCGATCATCGAATCCCAGTCGGAGAAGCTCCGCGGATTTCCCTTCGTCGCGAAAGTATTGCGCGATCGGCGGCCACGCCGAGATCATCTGATCGTAAGCCGCGAACGTGCGATTGGCGGGCAAAGAAGACGATATTTGCCCGATGAGAAGACGGACTTCCTTCTTGATCTCGTGAAGGAAGGCATCACCCAGGGGCGACCACTCGAAGACGTATAAGACATCCGGTCGAAAGTGGCGGACCTGCGCGTGCAGAATCTGTCGTCGTTGATCGTGGATATTGCCGGTCAACGCGACCCCGTGTTCGCCCGCCCAACAGGCCTGCAAGCGATCCGCGTTGACCACGATATCCATCGTATGCCAGCCTAGACGGGCAAGGTTGGTTCCAAATGCATCGGACACCCCGAACCGTGTGGCCATCAATCGCCGGCGTTGCTCGTCAAAGGGCAATTCGGCGAGCACGGGCTCACGAGCATAAAGATCGTCCAGAAATTGAGGGTAATAGGTCTGAACAAAGAGAATGGAGGGCGGTGATGAACCCACGATGGTCCCGAGTCCCCTAAGACGACATGGCCGGCGCTGTCGAGGCGAATTCGTCGCGTAGGCCGGACCAACCGCCGGCGATCATCGTTCGCAGGCGCCGCGCTCGATGATATCGATCGCCGCGCAAGTCAGACGGACTGATTCCCGCTCCAATCATCGCGTCGCGCAATTGCCCGATCCCGCGTTCCAACGACCAATGGAATCCGAATCGCGGAAACGCCTCCAGGAACACGCCGGGGTCGAGGCGGACGCCCGACTCCGCCGCGCCGTCGTCGGCCACCCATCGGCGTATGCTGTTCGTTGCCTCCGCGACCCTGTCCGCGATATCGCACCATCGTAGATTCTGATCGGCGGCGGCCACGGGGAACACGCGCGGCGTCAAAATCTGATCCGGCGCGGTCAACAGGGCGGCATAAGCGCGGGCGAGGTCTTCCACGTGGACCAGAGGCCGCCACGCGCGACCGTTGCCGTGTACACTCACCGTCCCGGACGTGACGGCCGATGCCGTCCAGCGGTTAACGGACAAATCCAGACGAAGTCGCGGCGAAACACCGTAACATTCACCGCCGCGGACGATCAGCGGTTCGAAAGAGGCATCAGCCAAGGCCAGAATCCGACGCTCTGTGCGAAGCTTGGACAGGGCATTTACGGAGGGAAACCCGGCCCCGGCCCGCCGGTGGCCGGAATCTTGATCACACAGGCCATCAACCTCCCAGGTGGAGGCGAATAGGAATCGACTGACCCGCGCCGCGCGGCACCTCTCCGCGAATCGAACGCTGGTCCTTTCGTTGCACTCCTCCACGATCGCGCCTTGGGGCCCGCCGAGGCTGGGCAGCCACGCCAAGTGCACCACGGCGTCGAACGAAAGCAGATCGGTCTGCTCCAATTGGCGCAAATCGAGATCGAATCCGGGCACATCGTCGCGCGTTCTTCCGAAGTCGCAACCGTCGAGCAGATCCACGTCGACTCCATAAACATCGAACCCGGCGTTGCGCAACACGCGCGACAGCACGCTGCCCACGTACCCCTTGTGTCCGGTGATGAGAACTCGCATCCCGCCGTTTCTCCCATGCCTCGCCCCAGGCAAGGCGCATTGTGGTTATCGGATGGCCTCAAAGGATCGCTTGATGCAATCATCGAAAGGGTCATTGGTGATGGCCGCAACGTGATGAGCTGACACAGCGGAATTCGCGCAGATCACAACTCGGATTTCGATGCTTCGGAATGACGGCGATGATCGACGCGTGAGTTATCGCACCGCGAGCAGGAACGATGTCGTCTACGCTTTGTCGATTGGAAATCACGCGAATACCGGAACCACCGTTTTCTGCGGACGGTACGCCTCATCTTACTCTTCGATCCTAGGTTCAGACCTTTTCCCCGCCGGACGATGAGAACAGGGCGTCGCGCACAGCCGTCCTCGTTGGGGCGGATGCGCATACGGAATTCTGCTATGCGTGTAGTCTGGCGAAGAATAAGGGATTTCTTAACGGCCGAAGAGGTTCCACGCTGGTTTGGGCTCTCTCTCGTGCTCATTTATTTGGTCGGGTTGGGATCCGTCGCCCAGTTCGCCTTTGTTCAGTCCCGTAAAGAGGCGGCGACCCGCTTTCAACACGCCGGTCAATACGCGGTACGGAGTCTGGCCGATCGCCTCTCGGCGCTGGCCGATCCCTCCGTCGAAGAGGTTCAACGCAAAGGCCTGTATCAGCGCGCCTTGCGGGAACTCAGCGCCAGCATCCCCGTCCATTGGGCGCGTATCGTCAGCGATGAACGCCTCGTCGTGGCCTCCACGTCCCCGTTGGAAGTCAACGCCACGGCCAGCGGACCCGCCGGAGCCGGTGGTCCCCCATCGACCGCGTATTTCTCCGTCGCTGAGATCCCGGGGGGTGAGGGGGAGGGAGCTAGTCTGTTCATTCGCGTACGCATACCGGATAGATTCTCGTTCCTGGGGAATGACCCCGCCCAGACGAATGTCACGACGAGCGATGAGGGCCGCGGCGTTCGTTCGTCGTCCTGCCGTCTTTACGTGGAAGCGCTCTTGCATTCCGAACCGGTTTCGTCGTCCAGTCCGGCCAATCATGCCCGCATGTTGGCGATTGTCCTCATCGTGCTGGGGGCGCTGTTCGTGGTCTACCGCTGCCTTCGCGAGCAGTTGCGCGGCGTCTCACACATTGCCAGCCGGCTGTCCGCCGCGAGCGGACGGGTCAATCAGCTTAACGAGGATCTCGACGGATTGCGCGTCGCCGACACCCTCGGAGTAGTGACCCGCGCCTGGAACGAGCTCATCGACCTAGTCAAGCACCTCCAAGAGGCGCAGCGCAAGGCGAAGGCCGACGACGAGCTTTCCGAAGTGCTGAAACGGGCGAGTGGCGGCGCTCTGGCGGAAGCATTAAGCGCCATGCCAGACGCCCTGTTGTACATTCGCGACGAAACTCGACCGGAATACGTCAACTCGGCCGCCTGCCGCCTGTTCGGGTGGAATCCCGGCGATATCAGGTCGGTGACGATCGCCGATCGGGCCGGTACGCACGGTGGAGAGAAGGCGCTGGACGCCGTTCGCCGCGCCCGGCAGGCGGGCGGCTCGTTTGAGCGGCTGAATGAGTTAATCGAGGTGCCGCCGGACGGCGGAGGCGACCAGAGCTGGTATCGGGTGAAGGTGTTTCCTCTCAAAGGCGGGCCACCCACCTTCGGCGGGGGCGAATGCGTCGTCCTGATCACCGACGTCAGCCAGCAGGTGCGTGCGGATCGCGCCCGCGAAGATTTCATGACCCAGGTCACCCACGAACTGCGAACGCCACTGACCAACATCCGCGCGTACGCGGAAACCCTGTCGAGCGGCATGTTCGATGATCCGAAGGTCATTACCGAGTGTTACAACGTCATCACCAAAGAGACCCGCCGTTTATCGCGACTGATCGAGGACATGCTCTCCGTCTCCCAGCTCGAGGTGGGCACCGTGGAGCTTAGCGTCGGTCGCGTAGACCTCAAGACGCTGCTGACCGAAGGCGTGCGCGACGTGCGCGGTCTGGCGGATGAAAAGAACATCGATGTCCAACTCGTGTTGCCCGCCAAGATGGAGCCCATTGACGGCGATCGCGACAAACTGGCGGTGGTCATCAACAACCTGCTTGGCAACGCCATCAAGTATACGCCGCGCGACGGGAACGTCATTGTGGGATGTCAGTTTAGCGGAAACGAGGTGGTCATCTCGCTGAAAGATAATGGCGTGGGAATCGATCCCAAGGATCACGCTCGGATCTTCGAGAAGTTCCAGCGCGCCGATGATCCCAGCGTGCTGGCGGAACCCGGCAACGGCATCGGGCTGTACACGGCTCGGGAGATTGTGCGCCGCCATCAGGGCCAACTGGAAGTGATCAGCCAGAAGGGACTGGGTTCCACGTTCCTCGTACGCCTGCCGCATGTCGGCTCGCGGGCGTCCGTGGTTTGATCCCGGCTCAACGGGATCGGGGAGGCAACATGGCCGCATCCAAGATTCTCGTCGCGGAAGACGAACCGCATATTCTTCGCGTCATGTCCATGTGGCTGACCCGTCAGGGATATGAGGTTCTGGAAGCGCGAAACGGCGCGGAAGCGCTCGCCTTGCTTCGCCAGCACGCGGTTGAAATCCTGATCTCCGACATGAATATGCCGGGGATGGATGGATTGGCCCTCATCCGGGCCGTTCGGAAGGAGTTCGATCCGGTTCTGCCCGTGCTGTGTTTGACCGCTCGATGCGATCAGAACCGGTTATCGGAACAGTTGCGTCCGTTCCATGTTCGATTGTATCCCAAGCCCTTCGTGCCCTCTCGTTTGGTGGCGGAAATCGACGAAGTTCTGAAGGCCGCAGCCCAAGGATAAGCGGTGACAGCACTCTCCAGCCATTCCTCGGTCCCACGCCCCGTGCCGGCCAGCGAGGCCGCGCTCCTCGGTCGATTGGAGCGCCTGCGCGCGGAACTGTTGAACCTTGGCCCCGACGACGCCCTGTTGAGCCTCCTGACCGGCCTGTCCAGCGCCGTCGAGCAAATCATGGTCGAGCACTCCGGCCTGGCCGAGGAACTTCTCTCCGTCTATGAGCAACTCGGCGCCGTTTTCGACATCACCCGACGATTGCCGGGCGTCTCCGGCGAGGCGGAAGTCGTCGACCTCTTTATCGATTCGCTCAGCCGCAGCTTCTCGCGCCATGACATTTTTGTCATCCACGCCGGTCACTTGGAGTCCGGAAAGAATGGGCCGGCCCCCTCTGCTTCGTCGAAATGGCTCAACCCCCTGGCGGCGCGGTCGCGCGATGAAAGCCGCGTTCTGGTCGAACCCGTAACCGACCCATCGGTCGCGCGAATGACGGAAGAGGTTATGATCGGTCCGGTGTTCGCCGGCGACGTCTTTGTCTGCGCGATCGTTTTGTCACGAAGCCCGGAGGTTCCTCGCTTCCGCACCGGCGACATGCTCCTCCTCGAATCCTTGACCATGTTCTGTGGCGACATGATTCGCAACCATCGATTGGTGCGCGAACTCCAGAACATGTCCCTGGCGATGGTTCGCTCGCTGGTCAATGCCGTTGACCAAAAAGACACCTATACCTCCGGACATTCGTTGCGCGTCGCCTTCTACGCGACCATGATCGGCCGCGCCCTGGGGATGAAACCCGCCGACCTGCAAATGTTGCAGTGGAGCGCGCTGCTGCACGACGTCGGAAAAATCGGCATTCGAGACGACGTGCTCAAGAAAGAGGGGCGGCTGACGGACGATGAGTTCGCCCATATCAAGGAGCATCCGGTGCGCAGCCATCGGGTCGTGCAAGAGGTGCCGCAACTGGCCGCCGCGCTCGACGGCGTGCTCCATCATCATGAACGCTATGACGGCACTGGGTATCCCAGCGGGCTGAAAGGGGAGGCCATTCCGCTGCAGGCGCGCATCATCCAGATCGCGGACGTGTTCGATGCCCTTACATCGGATCGTTCCTATCGTGCCGCCCACACCTGGCCACGAGCCCTGGAGATCCTGCGCGAGGGAGCCGGTCAAGCGGTGGATCCTCATCTCCAGACCTTGTTCGACCGATTGGTCCGCGTGCGTTTGCAATCTGATCCCGATGGTTGGAGAAGAATGGTGGAGGAGGCCGACGCCTTCGCGGAGTCGATGGAGCCGCGCCTGTAGGTCGCCGGGAGAGGTAACATGACCGTGACACTCGTTCTGCCGTGGTTTCCCATCCTACTGGGCGTTGGCGTCGGGGCGCGCTTACTGGGCCCGATGCGCGGCTGGTTCCTGGGCGTCCTGTGTGCCCTCTTTTGGACCGTTCTCGTGCAAGCGTCCATGGGACCCGCGGTGTGGTCCCAGCCCTGGACCGTCGCCGCGATCGTGGCCGGGGCGGTGGCCATCGCCGCCATGGGGGCGTGGTCGGGTCAGTCGGCCGAAGCGGAAGAACGGGCCGCGAGGTCGTGGGGTCGCGGTGTGTCGTCCACCGGATGCGGAGCCGTGGGGTCATCGACGGAAGGGGAATCGTGGAGGAGCGTGGCGGAGGTGGTTCGCGGATTCGACGAATGGCTGAACGAACAGGGGGAATCGGCCGACCCCTGGGGGGCATTTAACGAGTTCGTCCGCGATGCCCTGCGGCGGATCTGCGGGGCCGGGCACGTGCGACCCTATCGCTTGTGCGGGGAAGGCGCCCAACTTGTCCCCTGCGGCGAGGCGGACGACCGCGCCGGGGACGGCGATCAGGGAGAGCGGCGCGACGCCCGCGCGGGGATCGTCGGCCACGTGCTGGCCACGGGTCGGTCCTATGTGGCCGGAGACCCCGGTAGCGGCGAATTGGTGGAACGAATCGCGGCGGAAGAAGGGGAACGCCTGGCGTGGTGTTTTGCGATCTCCGAGGGAACGCGTCGTTGCGGAGTGGTGACCGTCGGACACCTTGGCGTTCATCCGCTTCAACAGCGCGACCGGCTGATGGCGGCGGAGGCGCTGATCAGTCAATTCTGGCGGACCCTGTCGGAGTCGTTAATGGGAAGGGCGGGGCGGCATCTGGATCCCGTGTCGCGTTTGCCCATTCGACTGGCGTTCTTTCGCGACGCCGAACGGCTCATCCGCGAATCGTATCAACGCGGAGAACCGGTGGTCTTGGCCGTCTTCGCCGTCGAAGGGTTGCGCGAGCTTAACGACGGCGGTCGATGGGAACATGCCGACGAGCTTATCCGGGAAGTCAGCGCCGCGATGAGACGCAAGGTTCGCGGCGACGATTGCCTAGGTCGCTTTGACGGTTCGCGTTTCGTGTTGCTGCTTCGACGCGTGGATGCCGAGTTGGGGTCGCTCATTGTGGGTCAATTGCTTTCGCGGCTGAGTGCGCTTGGTGCGGATGAGATTCGCTGGGGTGAGGGTATTCGGATCCGTTGTGGGGTCACCGGAAGTGGAATGAATACGCCCGATTTATCCACCCTGCTGCGACGCGCGATGACGCACGTGCACGCCGCCCGTTGCGCTTCGGTCAATCTGCACAGCGACCTGTCGCCCGCGGTGGCCGTCGAAGGAACCGAGCGGTGAAAGTCGAGCGCCAGAAAGTCGGTACCGTGGACGTGCTCCGTCCGGTAGGGCCTCTGGTCGACCAGGATGTCGAGCCGTTCGCGCAGGCGTTGAGCGAACGGGTTCAATCCGCCAACCCGCGCATGGTCATTGCCATGAACGATGTGCCCTATATGGACAGTGTGGCCCTCGAACGATTGATGGACGCCGCCGACGAATTGTCCGAACGGGCGATCAACCTCAAATTGGCGGGAATCTCACCGGCCTGCCGGGAAATTCTCGAGCTCACCGGATTGTCCGCAAGGCTTAGTCTGTTCACCGACGTGCAGGACGCAGTACGCAGTTTTCTATAGGGTGACCACGGGCGTTGCAGGCGAGGCCAGCGTCTCGCCGGAGATGCTCCGAAGATCGGGGGATGATGAGTACCAGTCTGACCATTGACGCGACCGTTCGGCTCGGCGATCAACTCATCAAAGATGGGTTGATTACGGAGAGTCAATTGGCCGAGGCCCTCGTCCGCCAACAAAAGACCGGCGAGCGAATCGGCGGGGCGCTGGTGGAGATTGGAGCGCTCTCCGCGGTCACGCTGGTGCACGCCCTCTCCAAACGCCTCGGCGTCAAAGGCTGTATTCTGCGGCACGGGTTGATTGATCCGAAGATCGCCAAGTGTGTGCCCAAGGAAGAAGCGGAGCGACTCCGCATTCTGCCCCTTTTTCGGCTACGGCAGGAGTTGACCGTGGCCATGGTCGAACCCCAGTCACTCCCGGTTCACGATCGACTGCGCCGTCTGACCGGATGCACGATTCGTCCCGTTCTCGTCCTGGAGGACAACCTCGTGGAATACCAAAAGAAGTACCTGGCTGCCGAAGTCAGCGTGGATTCTTTTCTGGCCTCCATCGAGGAAAGCGACGTCTTTATCTCCGAAACCGAAGCGATGGATGAAGGCCCGGTCACCGACTTGGACAGAATGGTCGAAGGAAGTCCCATCGTCAATCTGGTCAACCTCGCCGTGTTGACGGCGCTCCGGGCGGGGGCCAGCGACGTGCATCTGGAACCGGATCGCGACGGGACGCACATCAGATACCGCATCGACGGGCACCTGCGCGAAATGCTGAAACCGCCCAAGGGAATGCACGCGGCCATCGTCTCCCGAATCAAAGTGATCGGGCGCATGGACATCTCCGAAAAACGACTGCCCCAGGAAGGCCGCGTACACCTGGTCGCCGACGGTCGAGAGATCGACCTGCGCGTCTCGTCCATGCCCACCATCCTCGGCGAAAAGGTCGTCCTGCGCATTCTCGACAAGTCCAACCTCCGCTTTGACCTGGACGCGCTGGGGATGCACGGACAGGATCGGCTGGCCGTGGAGGCTATGGCGCGAAGTCCCTATGGATTGATGCTGGTCACCGGTCCGACCGGCAGCGGAAAAACGACCACGCTGTATTCGGCGCTGGACCTGTTGCGCAATGAGGCGGTCAACATCGTCACCATCGAGGATCCGGTGGAGTATCAGTTGCCGCTCATCAATCAGATCCAGGTGAGCGAGCGTGTGGGGTTGACCTTCGTGCGCGCCCTTCGCTCCGTGCTGCGGCAGGACCCGGACGTGGTGATGGTCGGGGAAATCCGCGACGAAGAGACCTCCCGGGTGGCGATTCAGGCGGCGCTCACCGGTCACTTGGTGCTGTCCACGCTGCACACCAACGACTGCCCGGGCGGGGTGATGCGGCTATTGGATATGGGCATCGAGCCGTATTTGATTGCCTCCTCCGTGCTGGGGTTCGTGGCCCAACGATTGGCGCGGACCCTTTGCCCGGCGTGCCGCACCTCCTACTACCCGCCGCCCGATATTCTCAAGGCCGTGGGGTGGGCGCAGCGCACCAACGAGTTGTTTCAAAAGGGCGAGGGGTGCCGGGAATGCAACCACACGGGTTTCCGTGGACGGATCGGGATCTACGAAGTCATGCTCCTGGATGCGGAGCTCAAACGGATCATCCATCGCGGGGCAACGGAAACGGACATTCGGTTGTATCTGGCGCAAAGCGGCTGGCGCACGCTGCGCGAAAAGGCCCTCGATCTGGTCGATCAGGGCCAGTCCACCCTGGAGGAGGTGCTCCGCGTCACCCGCGCCGAGAGCCTCAGCGTGGGTGATCCGACCACGTTGAGCGCGGAGGCCGCCCTATGAATCTCACCTACGAGGCCGTCGACGCCGTCGGTCGCCAGAAACGCGATACCCTGAAGGCGAGCAGCCCTAAGCACGCCGTGGAACAACTCCGCCGCCAGGGTCTGTATGTCAAGAGCATCACCGAAACCGGCAAACCAAAACGGACCGGCGCTGCTCACGCCAGACCGGACGCTGAACTCCGCATCCCTCTCAAATCCGTGGTGATCTTCACTCGGCAGATGGCCATGTTGCTTCGCGCCGGCAGCGGCATGGTGCAGGCATTGTCGGCGATCCGACGGCAGTCAAAGAAGCCCGCCCTAACGGCCATGATCAACTCGATCATCGCGGATCTCGAGGACGGCGCCACCCTCACCGAAGCCCTCCGCAGGTTTCCGTTGGTATTTGATCCGGTCTATTGCGCTGTGGTGGCGGCGGGAGAGGCCAGCGCCACGATCGCGGTCATGTTCGAACGGCTGGCCGAGATTCTCGGCAAACGCCGCGCCCTGCGGAACAAAGTGATCGGGACCATGGTCTATCCCGCGTTGCTCGTCACCATGTGCATGGGGATCATTGTCACTCTATTGACTTTTGTCATCCCGCGCTTCGCGGACATGTTCGTGCAACTCGGTGTGGAACCGCCGCCCTCCACCAAAATGTTGCTCGCCGTCGCCGACGGGCTGCGCTCCTATTGGCCGTTCTTGATTCTTGCCTTGGTAGTAACCGGCGGGGCAGTAGTTTTTTCCTTGGCCAGCAAGCGCGGACGGCAGATCATGGCCAATTGGCAGACCGCGATTCCATTGCTGGGACGATTGCGTACCGGGCTCATTCAGGGTCAGGTCCTGCGCACCCTGGGCACCCTGTTGGAAAGTCGGGTTGGCGTCCTCGATGCCCTGGAGCTTGTCCGCGGCTCGACCCGAAACCGCCGGTTTCAAAAACTATTCGACGACGTCGAGCAGTCCGTTACTTCGGGCGGACATCTCGGCACAACGTTTGAACGATCGGGTCTGATCGATCCCTACGTTTGCCAGGCCATCATCACCGGCGAGGAAAGCGGCAACATGGGGCCGGCCATGACCTATGCCGCCGAAATGCTCGAGGAATCCAACACGGAGGTCCTCCACACGGTCATGAAACTCGTGGAGCCGGTGATTCTCATCGGCATGGGCGTCGTTGTCGGGACGGTGGCGGTCTCGTTGTTCGTTCCGCTTTTCGATTTAACCTCGGCGATGCGGTAGGGGGTTGGGACTATGTTGACCATGTTTCGAACCCGTGCCGTCCGACCCTTGATTGGGCTGGATATCGGCGTCACTGGCATTCGTGCCGCGCAGGTGGTGCGGGGGGATCGCGGGTGGAGGGTGCGGGAGGCGACGCTTTTCCCGCGAGCCTCGGCGACCGGTGCGTCCGCCGCGACGTCACTGACGGAGGGAGTGAGGGGGTGCCTTCGGGACGGGCGGTTTCGGGGCCGGGGGATCGCGGCGGGGCTGAATGCGCCGGAGGTGGAGTTTCAGGCTCTGGAGTTGCCCGAGGACGAGCTGGTTGGATCAGCCGAAGCGATCGAGGGCGTGGTTCGCGGGGAAATCACGCGCGGGGCCCACGATCCCGGGGAGGAGACGGAAATCCGCTTTTGGCGGTTGCCGAAATCGTCCGCGCACGCCCCCCATGTGCTCGGTGTGGCGGCGCGGCGGGAAGCGGTCGTGGAAAGCGTCGAGGCGTGCCGCCTCGCCGGATGGGAATGTGTGCGCGTGGACGCGGCGGCGCTGGCCTTGGCCAGAGCCGGCCGGGTGTTGCTCCCCGCGGAGGAGGAGGAGGTGTGGGGGGTGCTGGATGTGAGCGTGCGGGAGACCCGTCTGGTCTTGTGTGTGGGGGATACGCCGCTGCTCGTCCGCGCGGTCGGATCGGGGGGGGAGGATTGGACGAAACGCATCACCGAGCGGTTGGGGGTCAGTGAGGAGACGGCGGAGATCCACAAGTGTGAACACGGCATTCCCTCGATCACCCGCGAGCCTCGCGGGGAACGAACGCCGCGACCCGTGCGCGGCGTGGACTCCCTGGTGCTGGGGGCCCTGCGACCCGATCTCACCGCCATCGCGTCGGAGATCAAACGCTCCTATGAGTACGCCCTGGGTTGCCATCCCCGCGGTCACGCCTCGACGTTGATCGTCGCCGGGGGAGGCGCGCAAACGCGGCATCTGCCCGAATTCTTCGGCCAATTGTTGGGCATTCCGGTCACCACGCCCTCCGCGCTGTTGAAGGAACCCGCCTGCCGTCTGACCTATGAAGCCACGGCGCACCCCCTGGAGGTCATCTTGCTGGCCGTGGGGCTTTCCATACCCGGAGAGACGCCGACGTGATCGCCGTCAATCTCATTCCGGCATCGGTGCAGGTCGCCCAGGCGCGCCGTCGACATGGTCGGGTTTGGGCCACCGCCGTCGTGGCCTGCCTCTTCATCATGTGTGTGCCGCTGGTGCTCAACTGGATGGAGAGTGCGCGGGTGGAGGCCATGAGTGATCAAACCACGGTCGTGCAAAACGAGTTGGCCGTGGCCCGTGCCTCGTTGCGTTCTCTCACGGCACAGGTACAGGAAGCGACGCTGCATCGGGAACGGGCCAGGGCGCTGCATGCCAAACGAAGCTGGTCCGCGCTCCTGGCGATCATCAGTGAATCACTTCCGGAAAAATGCTGGCTTGGGTCGTTGGCTACCGAACCCGCCGCGCCGTCCCCAGGCGGTCGCGGTCCACGGAACACGCCGACCGTGGCGGGAAAGACGCCGCCGGGGGCCATCACGTCCGAGCCGGCGACCGTACTGATCGAAGGTCCGCGGGCCTTACGAATTTCCGGATTCGCCGGGGATCCTTCGGAGCCGCTGGCGTTCATTACCAACCTTAAGGAGACGGGCTTGTTTCGAGTCGTCAACCTGGAGGGGTTTCGCCGGGAATCCGGCTTCAGCGATCTGTTCTTTCGTTTTGATGTATTGTGCGAGTGGTAACGATGGCCCGAGACGCCGACTGGAAGTTGAGAAGTCTGGATGCAATCGGTTTGTTCACCGTGGCCGTTTGTTTGACGGTTACCTTGTGGCTCATTCTGGTGAGGTGGGATCAAACTAAGCAACAAGCGGACGAGCTTCGAGGGATTCTGCGAAACGCGGAACAGGATCGCCAGTCCCTACGCGCTGCGCAACTGCAACAGGTTGACCTCCTAACGCGGCGACAACGGGAATTGGACGCCTCCGGGCGATTGCCGCAGCGGCCTCCGCTCGAGGCGTACTTCCAGGAGCTTTCGGCGCTAGCTGCCCGCCGCGGATTGACTGTCATTCGTCATCAACCCCTCACCGAGCATCGTTATCCCGGACTGGTCGAACATTGTTATGCGTATGAGGTGTCCGGCACATATCCGTCGTTGGCCCGCTTCCTAAGAGACATCGAGAAAGCCGATTACTGGGCGGACGTCGGTTATCTGAAGCTTGACGGCGGCCCATTGTTGAACACGTCCGAGGACGCTCTGCGCGTGGCGCAGCTTACCATCAGCCTCTTTTCGGCCCCGGCCCCCGCCGGCAAACCCGGAGATGACGGTTAATGTCCCGGCGAAAGAGAACCCTTTATCTGACGCTGATCACGCTAGGCGGACTCGCCCTCGCCGTCGATCGACTGTTATTGAATCACCCTATTACAGGTCCGGAGGATGCTCTCGGAGGGTTGGGGACGGAATTGCTCGGGGCGGCTCCTCCTCCGATCCGCGCGGATTCGCGCGAGCCGATCCCGGAATTGGTGTTTCCTCGCCCACTGCCTGATGGAGAGGAGAAGACAGCCATCCGCGACGTTTTTTCGCCGCCACCGGGCATCTTTGCCAAACCGGCACGAAACCAGAGTACCGATCAAAACGCGCATGCCGACGGCTCCGCGGACTCGCCGACCCGGCTATCCAGCGCTGAGTTGACCGTCCACCATCGGCTCACCGGCGTGCTCATCGACGGGACGCGCAGCATCGCAATCTTGGACGGTGGCTGGTTGCGGATCGGAGAGGAGGTGGATGGTTGCCGGCTCGTTGCTCTGACCGGTCAGGAGGCTGAGTTTCAGTGCCATGACGGTAAGGCCGTGCTGCTTATTTCCGGACGTTCGGGGACGCCCTCGCCCTAAAGTCGGAGCGAATTCACAACGATAGGTACTGTGTAAAGGAGATTCCCACTCACTCCGGATGTGTGCGCGCTTCTGAGGCCATAGCCCTGTGGACGTGCGTGCGATCCTTCATAAAGGGAAACCGTGATGCAATCACGCAGAAAAGCCTTCAGTCTGGTCGAGTTGGTTATTGTGGTGGTGATCATTGGCGTGATCGCCGCCATCGCCGTCCCCCGAATCAGCCGGGGAGCGAAAGGCGCCGGTGAATCGGCGTTGCGCGGAAGCCTCGCCGGGCTGCGCAACGCCATTGATATGTACGCCGCTGAGCACGGAGGCTCATGGCCTGGGACGCCCGGTAACACCAAGGCGGCTCTCCTTACGCAACTCACGAAGAAAACCGATGCCAGCGGCGTGGACGGCACGACAGCCGGAACGCACATTTACGGCCCGTATCTTCGCGGCGGCTTTCCTCCCTGCCCGCTTGGTCCGAATTCGGGCGCAAAGGGAGTCATGATGACAATCACGGTTCCTTTACAAACGGCCGCCGACCCCGCCGCCGTGGACGCTGATACCGAAAACGTCTGCTGGATTTACAATTATCAAACGGGCGAGATCATCATTAACACGGCGGATACCACGGTGGACGAGAAGAACGTGAAGTACAACACCTATTGATGTGGGGGCCAGATCGCCCGACGAAGCGATTCCTCGGCCCCCCCATCCCGACATCACCGTACGCCGACACATTGCGCCGGGCGGAAGGCCTTCACAAGCACCGTGTGGCGTCTTCCTTCGGTTCCTGCGCCTTGGCCCTCTGCTTAACCGATCCGCACTCCCCAGGGTCCATCATCCACTCAACGGCGCCCCGTTCTCGGACCTGTCACCATCGCCGGATATCGTAAATTCTATGCGGGGTTCTCATGCGAAGTTCTGGATTACGCCATCGGCGCCGTTGCGGGATCCGGGCCTTCAGCCTGGTGGAAATGGTCATGGTGGTGACGATCATCGGGATCGTGGCCGCCATCGCTGTTCCGCGCGTTTCGCAGGCATCACGAAACGCGTCCGCTAATGCGTTGCAAGCAACGCTCGCGGGTGTCAGAACCGCCATCGACGTCTACTATGCGGAGCACGGGCAATATCCGGGCTACTTTCCGGGGACGAGCACGCCCGACGGAGTCAACTTCGTGAAACAACTGACTTACTATTCCGATGCTTCCGGCGCCACCAATAAGGCGTATAGCTCAGGATTTATGTTCGGTCCCTATTTGCGCGAGCCGTTTCCCAAGAATCCCTGGAACAATCTGTCCACGGTGTTCGTGAAGGCCACGCCCGCCATGGCCGATCCGGCCGACGGCAGCTACGGGTGGGTGGCCGTGTTGTCTCACGGATACTTCGGCATCAGCACCTCGGATCAGTCGCTTGAGCAGATTGGCATCATTGACATCAATACCAAAAAAGAAGTGCGCGGATTGTTGACCGAATAATACCTGTGTGAGCGTGAATCTTCCGATTGGCGAGCCGCGAGCTTCAGTCGCGCGGTTCTTCGAATGCAGATATTCGGGGAGAGCGATACGAGACAATCGCCGGTTTGTAGCAGTGATGGGCAGAAAAACTCACGATTGAATCCTCGAGACATGCGCGAGCACAAGGTCAGTCTTATCGAATATTGGCGCGGAGAGGCGTTTAGGCTGATGATGTTCCGGCAAGACTTGCTTGGTGTCCGTTCCTTGGAAGGATATACGCCGTGTCACCGGTGCATCGGGCATAGGAGCGGACGACAGGCTGATGTGTTTCCACACGCGGCCTATTCGCTGGTCGAGGTGATCGCCATTTTGGTGATCCTCGGATTACTGGCCGCCGTTGCCGTGCCGCGCGTCGGACAGTTCACCGCCCAGGAGCGCCTGGCCGCGGCGGCGAATCGCATCGAATCCGACCTCAAACTCGCCCAGCGACACGCGCGCTTCGGCAGCGCCTCGCAAACGGTTCAATTCAATACAACGGCTCACTCCTATCAACTGGTGGGAATGACCGATCCGGATCGGCCCTCGCAGGCCTATATCATCAGGCTCAACAACCCACCCTATGACGCCCTGATCGTGTCCGTCAACTTCGGCGGCAATGCCACACTCGTCTACGACGGCTACGGCCAACCCAATTCGAACGGCTCCCTTACCCTCGCTGTGGGAGATTATCAACGCACCCTGACGTTTGAGGGTCCCAATGTTCAGGTGGTCGAACCGCCGGACCCAATCGTGGAGTAAACATGGCACCAAAGCGACATCGCCGCGCCTTCACCCTTGTGGAGCTGACCCTCAGCATGGCTGTGGCAACGATTCTATTAGGCGGGATGGCCTCCGCCCTCGTCCTCGCCTCCCGCGCCATCCCCTCGTCGAACGATCCTGCAATGCTGCGCATCGAGGGACACGCCGTCGTGGAACAACTCGCCAACGACTTGTGGTGCGCCCAGACCTTTACCAGTCAGTCCGCCAATGCGGTATCCTTCACCGTGGCTGACCGAAACGACCTGGATAACTCCCCCGATCAGATTACGTACTCCTGGTCGGGCGTCCCCGGCGCTTCGCTCTATCAGACGATGGGCGGCGAGCCGGCCCGCGAAATCGCCAAAGACGTTCACGCTTTCCAGTTTCTTTACGGCCTCTCGAGCACCAGCGAAACCGTCACCCAGGAGACCCTGTCTTGGGGACCCGCGCAGACATTGCTCTATTATGATAACTGGCCCGGCGTGACGGCCACGCTTCAGTCCCTCTCGCTCGGAACGTCCAACCACGCCTCACAGTACTTCACCATCTCGCCGCCGGCCGATGCCGTGGCCCTGGAAATCACCCGCGCCTGGGCCATGTTGCAAAAAGGATTTGTCAGTCTTGGTAACGCCGTGGCCGAAATCCGCCGCTCCACCAACGACGACAACTATCTCCCCGCCTCCGCGGTCATCGGTACGCCTTCCGTTCGTTCAGTGACCGGTCTCCTTTCGGCCTTTAGCTGGACGGATTTTCCGTTTTCCGACGTTAACATCACGGATCTCACTCGAAATGACTATTGCCTCGTCGTTCGTGGATCAGTGCTCAATCTTGGCAATCTTCAAGTGAATTACAACAAGTCCGCCCCGGCCAACGGAATCGTGTATCGCTGGACCACCGACGGCGGCGCCACCTGGAGTCCCACCACCGTAGATATTCACAAGCGCGATATACCCATTCGCATCGAGGGCCGATTCCAACTTCGCACTGTCACCGAGGTCAACGTGGATCATAACTACGCCACCTCCGTGCGGATCGCTTTGCAGCTAGGTACGAATCCGCTCTCGTGGACCGAAACAACGGTCGAAATCCTCAATGAACCGGAGGTGTCCGGGCCATGAACCCACCCCCTTCATCTCTGAGATGCTTTCGCCGCCCGGGATTCAGCATGGTCGAATCCATCCTATGCGTGGTGATCGTTGGCGGCGTCCTCGTGACCTCGTTGAACACCATCGGCAGTGCGGTCGTCGCCCGTCAGGGCGCGGGCGATCGGGGCGTAGGG
>Ga0214473_10003830_pt1 | contig 18148 bp, 18 predicted proteins | sample RVTome_7_FD_203509 | JGI IMG/M metagenome (GOLD analysis project Ga0214473, IMG submission 203509) | Soil microbial communities from uranium-contaminated site in the Upper Colorado River Basin, Wyoming, United States - RVT98D197 | ecosystem: Environmental > Terrestrial > Soil > Contaminated >... | reverse complement strand
GCGATATTGCGGCAATGCCGGAGAGTAGATTAGTAAATGTGCTGGTTGTAGCGGTGATGGCACTTAAGAGATCGGCCTGGGAGCGGATGCTGAAATCAGCCTGCTGGGGTGTAGGGAGATTGTGGCGACGCAGTAAAAAGTAGCCGACGGAGTCCATGGTTTGGTTCATAGTTTCTGCGCTGGTAGCGGTGACAGAAATACTGTCCACGTAATCTGTGCCGACGAGTAGTTTTTGCGCGGTGGTCACGGGGACAAAGACACTGTCATCGGGGCTCCCAAAACCTCCGCCTCCCTTTGTTTCTGTCACACTAATGACTCGAAATGGAATACGTTTGATCTGAACTGTTTGGCCAACAACATTCCCGCTGCCAAAAAGTTCTTGGGCCACATTTGAACCAAGCACAGCTACCTTTTCCAGGCCAGCTACGTGCTTATCGGTGATAAACGAGCCAGAGGCAAGGGTGAGATTTGATGTAATGCGATAATCGGGCAAGACGCCTGTGGTTCGGGCATTGGTATTATTGCGTCCTTGGGTTACCTGGTAATTTTGAGACACCTCGGCGCTCACAGCGGCAACTGTGGTGAGCGACTGATTGGCCGCGATTGCTTGGGCGTCCTTGAGAGTCAGCGTGTTGGCAGAACCTCTGGCTCCTTGGATGCCGTGCTGATTAGCCGCGCCTGACGTTATGGTAAGGAGATTTGAACCGGTGGATGCGATCTGTTCAGTCACCGAGGCTTGCGCTCCTTGGCCCAGGGCAATCAGGGCAACGACAGCCGCGATGCCAATCACAATGCCTAAAGTCGCTAAGCCGGTGCGCAGCTTATTGCTGAGCAGCGCATCAAATGCAGTTATGGCTGTTTCTCTAAGATCCATGGGGGTGTGTTGATGAAAGTATCTCGTGATGGTGTGGCTTCTGGGTAGTATCCTCGCCAATGAGTCCATCGCGCAGCGTGATGACGCGTTTGGCGTGGGCAGCAATATCGTGTTCGTGGGTAACCATCACAATGGTATTACCTTGGTCGTTAATTTCTTGAAACAGATGCATAATCTCGTCTCCAGTTTTAGTATCTAGATTGCCGGTTGGCTCATCAGCCAGAATAATGCTGGGATTAGTGATCAGGGCGCGGGCAATGGCTACGCGTTGCTTTTGTCCACCCGAGATTTCGTTGGGTTGTTTGCTCGTCTGGTCGGCAAGACCGACGCGCTCAAGCACTTTGGTGGCTTTGTCTATACGAGCAGAGTCGTTCGCGTAGGCCAACGGTAGGGCGACGTTCTTAAGAATATTCATGCGGGGGAGGATGTTAAATGCCTGAAAGACAAAGCCGATTTTGCGATTGCGGATATCTGACAAACGATCGTCATCAAGATTTTGTACCGCTTCACCGTCTAGTTTATATGTGCCGCTGGTGGGTATGTCGAGGGCGCCAATGATATGCATGAGAGTGGACTTGCCTGATCCACTCGGACCCATAACGGCGACAAATTCACCTTTCTTGATGGAGAGGCTTACGCCTTTGAGCGCTTGAGTCTGGCCGCCATCTTCATACGTCTTCGTAATGTTTTGAAGTTCAATCATTGTTTAATCTCGTCTGCCTCCAAAAGGAAACCCGCCGCCGCTAAAAGCACTGTTTTCAGTTGTGGCGCCATTACTGGTAATGACCTGGTCGTTTTCTTGGAGTCCCTCAAGAATTTCGGTTTGCAGATCATTGCTGGCACCAATTGTTACGGGAACAGTCGTGGCGACGCTATTGCGGATAACCTCGATCACATTTTGATCACCCTGTGGTTTAACTGCTGCGTTTGGCACCAAAAGCACATTGTTCTTCTGGGCAGTGATGATATTGGCATTCACAGACATGCCAGGGCGGATATCTTCGCCAGTTGTGTCGAAAGCGATTTCGACATTGTACGTGGTGACACCTGACGTGGTTGTGCCAAGCCGATCTACACTTACCACGCTGCCAGTCAATGTTTTATCTGGCAGCGCATCAAAGGTGAGTGTGGCTGACTGGTCAATCTTTATACTGACAATGTCTACTTCGTTGACAGCAACTTGGGCGCGAAGACTGGTGAGATCAACGATAGAAAAAAGTGAAGACGATGATGAACTACTACTGTCGCTGCTGGACGATGAGGAGCTTGATGTACTACTTTTACCAGTGATGCTGCCTTCGGCCAGTGACAGGTTAATGATAGTACCACCAATTGGTGCGGTGATTAGTTGGTTGGTGAGGACTTGGTAACTCAGGTGGCTGGCAGTGAAGCTGGCCCCCGCCGCATCGTACGATTGCTGGGCGCTCTTAGTCTTGAGGACAGCTGCGTCGGCGTCGCGCTGAGCTTCCTGCAAACTTTTTTCGGCGGTTTTAACATCCGACTGCGCTTTAATCTTGGCTGACCGCTGATTCAGATCCGCACTCTTACTGCCCGTTTCAGCCGAAACAACTTCGAGGTCGGTGTCAGCAGTTGTTTGGGTGCTGGCTGCGTCGATTACACTTTTGTTAGCATCGGCTAGTGTTTTCTGAGCGTCTATTTTGCTTTTGTCGTATGCCAGCTGGCTGCTGGTGAGCGTTGTCTTAGTAATAGCTTCATTCTTCTGGGCATCCTGCAGTTTTTGTTGGGTGGTGGTGACACTTTCCCTAGCGGATAGCAGGGAGGCATACGCCTTGGCTATGTCTTCTGGGGTGGCGAGTGATTTAATGCGGAGTAGTGGCTGGTCGGCTTGCACGACATCGCCATCCTTGACGAGGAGTCGTTCAATACGCCCCTGTTCGCTGGCGGTCACGTCGGCTTGAATTTTAGCAATTACTGATCCGCTGCCGCTGACTGATTCTACGAGCGTGCCGCGCTCGACTGGAGCGGTTATTGGTGCAGTAGTAGTTTCACTGGAGCGGGAACGGTACCACCAGACACTACTGATGATGATCAGAACAATAATAGCCCCGATGAGCCACGGGTTACGGTAGGGGATTTGCATTGTCGGGGAAAATACGAATGAGGCGAGCCCGGACTTGTCCCTCGTCGTTGGGTTGACCGAAGACGGCAACTTTGCTTCCAGCGGTCAGATCATCACGGCTGCCTGGCTCGTTGTCTTTACGAATAATTGTCTGATCGTCGATGAGTACTGATTGCTCAATGTCGTTGCGCCCTTTCAGCGAGATAGTGTTTTTATCAACAGTTAACACTTCTCCGAGAAGGGCGTGGCCCTTAAGTGGAATAGGGGGTCGGCCGAGGAGAATACCGGGCATTTCTGGTGGTGAACCGAAGAAGTTGCGCTCATAATTTTGTTGCCACTTTCCGTAATGGGCAGCACGTCGTTCGCCTACTGCCTGGCCGATCAAAATACCCAAAAACAGCAGGGTAATTGCCCCGATGGCCAGACCGCCAATTAGGACAGAAGAACGCCGGATGGTGACTTGTTTTTCTTGTTTTGATTCAGATGTAGCTTTCTCTTCCATTGATAAAAAATAGTTAGGTTGTAACAGGCGCATACAGGGGTTGGCTGGTGAACTCGATGGCTTTCAATGAGATGCGTAAAGCTAGTGTTCCCAGTAGAGCAACAAGACTGCCAAGGGGAATAATCTCGAAAAAGCCGAGCAATAAATCTGTGCCCAAGGCCGGGATAACGTCCGGGTTCAGCGTGATTGTTGATATAAATTCTTCGATTCCGCTACCGGCTAAGTTGTGGGCGAAGAGCCAGGTGCTGGTAATAGCACCAATACCGCTCACTTGTACGGCGCGTCGACGCCATAGTTCCCACACCGCAGTGGCTTGTTGTTGCTGGTGAACGGCCGCTAAAACTCGACTCTGAAGCTCGGCGGGGACTTCCAGCGCGGGTACAGACGATAGCAACCGGCGCATTTCATTATCTTTTTGCTCTTTGGGCATAGATTTACTCTATGCCTATATATACGAACTATCTGTCTACGGAGGGTTCATTTAGCGGTTCTGGATTGGGGGGCAGGATTTAACAGGGTGGTGAGCGGATTAGTTTCGTAGCCGCTTTGTTCGAATGATTTTCGGAAAAGCGCGCGGGCACGGCGGAGACGCGTGCGGACGGTTTCGTGGCTTAGATTAAGAACATCCGCAATCTCGGGTGCCGCGAGTTCTTCAAAGTAATGAAGTACGAGTACCTCACGATATTTTACTGATAGCTGGCTAAGAACTGTTTGGACTTCTGCGGATCGCTCATTATTAACTGTCTGTTCTACGGGTAGGAGTGTTGTGTCTTGTATCTGATTAACGTAATACTCTTCCTGTTCGGAAAGCCGTGAGAATGGTAGAACCGCCTTCTGGCGCATGTGGTCGTACGCAGCGTTGCGGGCAAGGCGCAGAAGCCATGGCTTGAATGACTTGGTGGCGTCGAATTTCTTGAGATTTTTCCAGGCTCGGATAAACGCTTCTTGTGTTATGTCTTGGGCTGTATCACTGTCGTGCGCTAGCCAGAGGAGATAGCGGTACACATCTGGCAGGTATATCTTTACTAACTCGTCAAAGGCAACTGTGTTGCCCCGGAGCGTTTGCTGTACATGTATGTAGTCGTTGTCCATTAGGAGCAATCATAGTGTATGAACCAGAGTTGTCCATGTCAATTTGAATTATCTCGGCTTATAATTAGAAAGATGAGGAACGAGTATTTTTTAAAGAGCGATGATTGAACGGTGGGTTTTGGTAGGCGTTATTGTGGCGGCGCTTACGGTAGTGGTTCTGGCGGGTAATTTGACTAATCGGCCTGGAGAAACGGGCCAGTTTACGGTTGCGGCGACAATTTTTCCACTGGCTGACATGGTAAAGAATATAGCGGGCGAAGAGGCAAAGGTAGTACAGGTAGTGCCGGCTGGCGCCTCGGAGCACTCGTACTCTCTTACCCCGCGGCAAGTGGCGGAAGTGCAGGGAGCCAAAGTAATTTTTATTATTGGTCATGGTATGGATGATGCGATAGCAGCCGCGGTGGCGAAAGCCAGCGGCGCGCAGGTCGTGACGGTTGATGAAGGCATTGAGCGGCGGGAGTTTGCGGGGGGAGGAGTGGACCCTCACTATTGGCTGACGGTGCCTAATGCCAAGAAGATGGCGGCCACGGTGGCCGCTCGCCTGCAACAAGTTGATCCGGATCGGGCCGGGCAATATGAAGGGAACCTGGCTGTTTACTTAGAACGGCTTGATTCTTTGGAAGCCGAATTACAGGCGGTGGCTGGCGGTATAGAGCAGCGCAATTTTATAGCCATGCATGATGCTTGGTCGTATTTTGCCGAGCAGTACGGGTTGAATTTGGTGGCCACGTACGAGCCGGTGGAGGGGAAGCAGCCGTCGGTTGCTGATCTTAAACGCTTGGGAGAACTTGTTAGCGATCATGGCATTACCGTTTTTTATGCGGAGCCCCAGAAGAGTTCAGTGGCCGCGACGCGGTTCTTGGGAGATGAGTTTGGTCTACAGATTCGCGAGCTTGATCCGGTGGGCGGCGCGGGCGTGATAAATAGCTATATTGAGCTAATGTTATACAATATGCGGACGCTGGCGGCAAACTGAACAGGCGCCCAGCTATTAACAAATGGTAGTATTTGGGTATAGTTAGCTGTTCGTATGAATAGGCTTATTATGAAAAAGGCGGCGGCGATTGTAACAGACGAGGGCAGCTTAACTTGCCACGCCGCGATAGTGTCGCGGGAGCTCGGCATTCCGTGTGTGGTGGGGACTAAGACTGCCACCCAGGTACTGAAGGACGGCGACTTGGTGGAGTTGGACGCTGATAGGGGGATTGTTAGTATCCTGCGGCGGGCGCGATACAGGTATTCCAATAATCGTCTCAATGTGATACGATTATAGTGTCATAATGATACGATAATGGTTAAATTGTCCCAAAGACAGCAGAAAATCCTGTCCATAGTTATGGTTAATGGAACTTTGTCATCTTCGGACGTGCATGCTGAAATGGCGCGGGCGGGGGAAGATGTCTCACTGGTCACGGTTAAGAGGGCTTTGTCTAAGATGTCCAGCCAGGGGATTTTAGCCGTGACCGGTTCGGGACGGGCCACGAGCTATGAAATAACTGCCTTGGGCAGGATATCTGCTGCGGTCAACGCGCATGAATATTGCGCGGTGGAGCCGGATAAACGCTACGGTCTGGACAGTTACAATTTTGCCTTGCTGCCGGCACTACCCGTCGACATTTTTTCAGATGATGAGCGGCAACAGTTGAATGACGCCACCGCCAAGTACGAGCAGCGAACGGCAGACCTGCCGCCGGCTATTCAGAAGAAGGAGTTGGAACGTCTGATTATTGAGCTCTCTTGGAAATCGTCCAAGATTGAAGGCAATACTTACACGCTGTTGGATACCGAGAAACTGATTTTGGAAAATAAAGAAGCGCCCGGCCATGACAGAAAAGAGGCCAAAATGATTTTAAACCATAAAGAGGCTTTTGATTATGTCCGCAGCAACACTGCGCAGTTTAAGACGGTGACGAGAAAAAACCTGGAGGACTTACACGCTGTCCTGGTAAGAGATTTAAGCGTCGGCCTGGGTTTCAGGAAAAAACCGGTGGGCATAGTCGGCTCAAAGTATCGGCCGTTGGACAACATCTACCAAATAACGGAGGCCGTCGACGCTCTGGCGGCTGCGGTCACGCGCATGACCACGTCGTACGCCAAAGCCTTAGTTGCTCTTTTGGGCATTGGTTACATCCAACCGTTTGAGGATGGCAACAAGAGAACCAGCCGGCTGATGGCCAACGCTCTGCTGCTGGCGAACGGCGCGGCGCCTTTGTCTTATCGCAGCGTCGATGAAAACGATTACCGGGAAGCCATGCTGGTCTTTTACGAATTAAACGCCATTGCGCCGTTTAAGAAGATATTCATTGATCAGTATATTTTCGCGGCGCAAAACTACGCGGTTAAATAGGCGGATGAGTAAGCCGGTACAGATATTTGCGGAAAAAGCGGGATTCAAGAGGAAACTGCAAGAGCGTAAGCCGGGCGTAGTGGCGTATGTCAGTAACGATGGGTGGCGGATAGAATGCGGGGGAACTAGGCAAGCGTGGCGGGAGCTGACGCAATTAGTTCACGGCGCACAGCCAGAGGGGGTTAAGGAATTAAAGGGCAATACGGCTTATCCAGGGAAAGTGAGAGGCGAGGTCGGCATTATCTCTCATAAGAAAGATCTCGATAAATTCGTGCCTGGTTCGGTGCTGGTAACGTCAATGACGCGGCCGGAGTTTTTGCCGATAATGAAGCAGGCTGGCGTGGAATCTTCGGAAGTGAATTTGCCGCACGCCGGCGCGGAGTCGTTTGCTGAATATGAGAGATTTTTAGATGGGAATAGAAAGCGGATGTTGTATATACAAGTTGGCGGTATGAAGCGGGAGAAAGCCGAACATTATTTAAAGAGCGGGGAGCCGGTGGGGATGGAGTGTGTTCATCACTCTGACACTTTCAGGGTGCAGGATACGGCAATGGGGTACGGCGTGTCGCTGGATGCGCTGGCTATCCAGTATGCCAGGAGCTGGAAAAGGGAAAAGAGCAAAAAAGTTGACAAATAGGCTTTTTAGCATAAAATATCACGCTGTAGTTGGTCTGTTAGTTTAGTTGTTTTGCTCGTATTTTGACAATTTCACAAGCCTCTTAATGTGAAAGGCGAGAGACGATGAGCGTTCCAAGCGATGTTGTCACTCGGTGGGAGGAGATCTGCGCTGCGATTGACGGGCAGGGCATGGGCCTGCTGGAGCGGTTTGTGGCGCAGGAGAGTGTCAGCGACGGCGAGAAGGCGCAACCGGTTCCGTTTGGTGTCAACAATATGCTGGCCCTGGTGCGCGGAGCTATTCAGATGATTCCCGGAGCTAGCGTTGAGGTGCATCAAACGAGCACCTACCCGGTTGTGACGGCGACTGTTTCGGCCTCGAATACTTCCATGGTTCGGCCAACAATTCTGCTGTACGGTATGGGTGACACGCGGCCGGTCGGTAACTCAGGCGAGTGGACGTCGAAGGATCCGCTCAAGCTTGAGAGAGTCGCTGTCGACGGCGGGGGTCGCTGGTTGGGCCGGGGAGTTTTCAATTCAAAATCCGGACTGGCTGGTATGATCGAGACCGTTCGTCTGCTGGCTGAGCGTGAACAGTTGCCGGTCAACGTTGTGTTTCTGATTGACTTCGAAGAGGAAGTGCGGGACAACGGTGTGAGAGAAGTGGTGGCTAAGCGGCGCGATATGTTCGCGAGGTGTAAGGCTGCGTTCATGCCGCTGTGCGCCGAGAAGTTTGACATCTGTCTTGGTGCCAAGGGGGTGGCGGTGGTGCGGGTGACGTTCAAGGAAGATCGCACGTCAGCGCATTCCGGTATCGAGTGTGTACGGAAGCCATCATTGCTGCGCCGGGCCGTGGCTGATTTCCTGTCCCAGATTGAGGCGGATAGCGATAACTACTTGGTGGTGGGCGAGGAGTCCGACCACTCGGTGGTAACCGAATCTGATGTGGCTTTGGCTCAGCAGATTTCGCGTCGGTTAAACCGCGTGGATTTTGCCAAGCAGATGGGAGTGCAGCCGGAAGAGTTGCGCTATAATGATGTCTGGCAACTGGTGCTTGACCAGCTGCGACCTCATGTCAACGTGTTGTCGTGGAGGTCCGACCACTGTGAGGGTGTGTTGCCGACGAAGGCTTTTGTTGAGCTTGAGTATCGTTTGCCGCCAGCTGGCAATTTGGCGGACGTGGAGGCTATTGAAAGTGGGGTGAGGAGGCACATCGTTGAGACGGCCAACATTGCTTTGCCCCGCGGCGTGTCGATAGACTCGGCTGAATTTGTAGCCGGTACCGGCGCGGGATTTCGTGGTGCTGCGCTCGATGATTCGATTGTCGGCGTACTGCAGAGGTCGTACGGTGTGTTCGGCATAGAGCGGCTGCTGTCGCCGTGTCTGTGGGGGTCATGCCCGGAGGGGGCAGTTATTGTCAGGGAGCTTGGAATCCCATTCTTGTTCGGGGGGCTTGGTTGCGGCGGCAACGCGCATGTGCCGGATGAGTATATTTTGGACGGCGCGTACCAGCGATTCAAAAAGTGGCTGGCGGTGTTCTTGCACCTGTACGCTTGGGCCTACTCCAAGTAGCTAGTTGTACATTACACATACCCTTCTGTTTCCATAACGAAGCAGGAGGGTTTTTATAAAATAAAAGAGCCGGTGGTGTCCTCTTGAAAAAGGGCGCAACCGGCGGGGAGAAGGTTCACTTGGCGAACGAGGGAATGAGCAATTCGGAGGAGACGAGCTGTGCCTCTTGGTCTTCCGGCAACTGCCACTTATAGACAGCGACGGAACAGTTGGGTGGGTCGGGATCAGCCTCTTCCGGTTTGAGGAAGGCATAGGTGTTAGAGCCGTGGCAGCCGACGAGGATGGTTGAATACGACAGGTAGGGTAGGTCAATAGTTGCACGTACGGCACAGTGTCGCATGGCGGTGAGCAACATGTGGCGGGCGGCGAGAGCGGGCGGGTAGATGCTCCTCATCCACAAGTCTTTAACGGAGAATGGGTTGCTGGACGACTTGGCAGTCTGGATCTTGTTTTTGACTACTTGCCAAGGATAGATTTCCTCAATGTCGTCGGCTTCGACCCAGGTGACACCGAAGGCCGGGTCGAGAAAGACTTGGCCACCGCAAGGGCAGTTAATTTCATCGGCTGCTACCTGCGTGGTCTCGATTGCTCGCGGAGAGTCGGAGGCGAAGAGTAGGTGTACGGGGCCGAGAGGTTGCACGAGTTCCCTGGCGGAGGTTTCTACCATTCGTCTGCCTTCGGGCGTGAGTTTTTCTTGGTCGTCCTTACCTTCGTAAAGTCCGTGGCGCATGAGCAGAAAGGTCACTTGTTTGGCACTCATTTGTGTCTCCTTTTGTTGCCGGAAAGAGCCATAAGGCCTTAAGCTGTAAGGGTACGAGCAAAAACTGAAGTATATGAGTTTAGCATATTTAAAGTTTTATGTCAAATTTTATAAAGCTATTTAAGGTAATTACGAAAGACGGCGTGCAAGAGGCAGGAGGGAAGGGAGCTTCTTTAGGTGAAATGACGCGGGCGGGGATCCCGGTGCCGCCGGGGTTTGTGGTGTTGTCGGGCGCGTTCGATAAGTTTCTGAAAGTAACCGATCTCAATGTCGAGCTGGATGCTATTCTGGATAATGTGGATCATAACGTGATGCATACAGTGGATGACGCGTCAGAGAAAATAAAATCTTTGATAATGAATAAAGGAGACATGCCGGAGGAAATGCAAAAAGAGATTATTAAGGCGCATAAAAAGTTAGGTGCTGAGTATGTAGCAGTGCGGTCCAGTGCCACCAGTGAAGACAGCGCCGACGCGGCCTGGGCGGGACAGCTGGATACTTTTTTGAACACGACGGAGGATAGTTTGCTGGAGAATGTGAAGAAATGCTGGGCGTCTTTGTTTACGCCACGGGCAATATTTTATGGATTCGAAACCCGCCTTCGCCAAGGCTCCGGCGGGCAAGAAGGGATGGGTCATCGGGGTCTCCAGGTGTCTGTGGCAGTGGTGGTACAGAAAATGGTTCAGTCTGAAGTGTCGGGAATTGCTTTCTCTGTTCATCCGGTGACGCAGGATCATGATCAGATGATTATTGAAGCAGGGTTCGGGTTGGGGGAGGCGATAGTGTCGGGCTCAATAACGCCGGATAGCTATGTAGTAGAAAAAAGCGTCAGAAAGATACTGGACGTAAATATTAGTGTGCAGAGTAAAGGATTGTTTAAAGATAAAAAGGGTGGGAACACGTGGCGAGATTTGCCAGAGAGCGAGGGGGAAAAAAGAACATTGTCTGATGATGAAGTGTTGGAATTATCTGATTTGGTCATGAGAATTGAAAAACATTACGGTTTTCCGGTGGATGTGGAGTGGGCGAGGGAGAAGGGCAAGTTTTACATCGTGCAAAGCCGGCCGATTACGACGTTATGAGTGCGAAAAGAGATAACGAGGATCGTGAGGTGATGGTGAATCACCGGGAGGATGTGCTGACGGAGGATTTGATATTTGAGGGGATTTATCGATACACCAATTTCACTAAGTTTGGTTACTCGTTTGATTTTCTATATGTGCAACAAGAACAACCCTCGGGCGATGTGACTTGCCCAAAGTGGCAGATTGAGGAGATGAAGAGTCATGTTCTTAGCGACGAGCAGTACGAGGAAATAATAAGGGATATGAAAAGTTCGACTAAGCAGTATCTGGTTTACCTGAAGAGGTTTGCTAAGAGCTTAGAGAGGGCGGCGCGGGAGACAGGCTTGATACGGGAGTGGTTTGATGAGTCTCTGAAGGTGACAGGTACGATTGCGCGTTTTTATGTCGAATGGAGTATTAGCGAGGAGATGAACCGACGAGGGATACCCGTTCCCACGGGGCGATCGGAAGAGACGGACACGACGCGGGTGGCGCGGGAGTTAAGGAGAATAGCGGAGGATCATGCTGGTGAGATTAGGAAGGCGAGGGAGGCAGGCAATTCCGTGAGGATTTCTGCTGAGTTGGAAGAGAAGCTAAAAAAGTTTTGTAAGCGGTATGGATATTTGGGGATGAAATATTTTACGGGTCATCCGTGGACGCTGTGGGAGGCGTATAATATGTTGCTGGCTAGTAAGAAAGGCGAGTCAGAGGTTGGAGAGTTAGCTGATGAGGGGGAAAAGATTTATTATGAATCGTCTCTGCAGCGATACGCGGAGCAGTTGTTGCAATTGCGGACGGAGAAGTGGGAGGCTATGTGTCAGGGGACGTATCTTTTTCGAAAGATGGTGACGGAGCATTTTACGGACAGGATATATTATCCCGATTTTATATATCTGCGTATTAACGAGGCGGTAGATGTGCTAGGTGGGAGATATTTAAGCCAAGAGCTGGTGGCGGAAAGAGAGCACCACGTTATGGAGATAACGGATGGCGGGGTGAAGCTTTTAGCGGGACGCAAGATACTGGCAGGCAGTGACAAGAAGATGAGGAAAATATGGGAGATAAAAGGGGTGTGTGCTCAGCCGGGCAAAGCACGAGGGACGGTTAAGGTGGTGCTGACACCGAAGGAGTGTGGGAAGGTAAGAGAGGGAGATGTTTTAGTGGCGACAATGTCAACGCCGGATTTTCTGCCGGGCATGATGAAGGCAGCAGCGTTTGTGACAGATCTCGGTGGCATGACCTGTCACGTGGCCATCGTGTCGAGGGAAATGAAGAAACCGTGCGTGATTGGGACCAAGAATGCCACAAAGGTGCTAAAAGACGGCGACGAAGTAGAAGTAGATGCGACGCGAGGGGTTGTGATAGTTCTAAGGAAAAACGAGGTGTGAAAGAACTGGAATTAGCTTGGGAGGCGATACAGGAGATCTTTGATACGGAAGCAAATATTCAGGCTTACCTCGGTCCCATTCAGTCTTTTTGTTCCTACGCTGAATCAACGTATCTCATTAAGATTGCCGAGAGAAAGGTTGCTGCCTACTACGATAGGCACGAGATGGAAGTTGCTGGTGATAAACGCTTGCTTGATTTTCTGAGCCCTGACTGGTTAAGGGTTTTTAAGGAGAAATCGCGCAAGGCGATTGCTGACTCTATTAAATTTAAGAGTAGGTACTACGGGCAAAATGACGACTTGAGCAAAGACGAACTTTTTAGGAGAGTTCGGAATCTGGCAAGGATTCACATTGATAGTTTTGTTGTTTTCCAAGCATGCCAGCCTCAATACTCTGCCAAACTTGAGCTCCACATTATTGACTTACTGCCTGATACAATTTCAGCTGAAGACAAAGTTGAAATTGTTACTACTCTTTTTCTACCGCTAGAAGCAAACTATTTAGTGAGGGAAGAGATTGCCTGGGGTAACCTAGTCAAAAAAATGCAGGGCAAATTTGGCGGTTCCTTACCAACTCTTGGAGGGTATGACTTTGTTGAACTGGAGAATCATGCGAGAGAATACGGCCTACTCAACACGGCAGATGGTCTGTCTCCCTGGACCAAAAATGATTTATATAAACGTTTGCAGGGGGACTCGACTGATAGGGTGGTTCTAAGTGCTGAGGCGGTTTTTAATACAAAGCGGGAGGAATTGAGGAAAAAGCATGAAAATGTTATTAAGCGTTATCGTGTTCCGAAAGAAGTTGAACGGTTATGTAGGGTCATAGCGGAGATTGGACAACTAAGATTATCCATCAGAACAGAGGGTTGGATGCCCTTGCAATATATAAGGCGGACCGAGCTGTTTCCTCAGCTAGTACAGTATGTGCCATACTCGCAGATTCAGCTGGAAGCTTGTCGCTACCAAGAGTTACTGAATATTCTGGATGGCAATTACTTGCTAACGTCGGATGAGCTGGAGGAACGAGAAAGGCTGGTCTTCTTCGGCATTCTCGATGGTAAAGAGGTGCTTTGGTCTGGCGATGAAGCAGAAAAAATGATTAACGAACTGGTTCCAGAATTTGACCAAAAAATCACTGAGATTAAAGGCCAACCCGCAATGCGGGGTCGGGTTACTGGTGTTTGTCATGTATTGAAATGGGATGCGGACGACCCATCGAAAGAAATTGAAAGCATGCCAGATGGTGCTATTCTCGTTGCTGGTCAGACTCGTCCCCAGCTCATGCCGGCCATTCGTAAGGCTTCTGCCATTATTACCGATGAGGGTGGGATTATGTCTCATGCCGCCATTGTTTCTCGGGAACTGGGTAAGCCATGTGTTATTGGGACCAAGGTGGCGACCCATGTCTTGAAGAGCGGCGACAGGGTGGAAGTTAATGCGGACCAAGGTGTTATAAAAATTTTAGAGGGTAAATAAAATCAGCCCACGGGAGTGATTCCAAGGTGGAATTTCACGTGGGCTTGAAGGGAGGCGTTGGAGATCAGGCGTGGAAGTAGCGGGCGACCACTCGGTACATGGCGGCGAGAATCTGCTGGAAGGTACCGTCGTAGTCTTCCTGAAACTGGCAGGGCCAGGGGTTAGTAACCTGGGCGTTGTACACCTTCTTCATTTCGACGCCTGCCTGAATTACTTGGGCGGCGATCTCGTCGCTGGCACAGATGACGAGGTCGTAGTCCGCGAGATCGAGCGAGGTGATGCGACGTTTTTCGTGACCTGTGAGGTCAATCCCGATTCGCTTGGCGGCGGTCACGGCAAAGGGTGTGGCCGGGCCTCCTTTGGCAGCGCTGACGCCGGCGCCGGCACTTTCACAGATAACATCGTGGCCTGCGTTCTTGAGAAACATTTTCAGAACTGCGGCCATGACTGGAGAGCGATCGCTGTTGCCAATGCAGACACAGAGAACTTTCTTCATCTTTCTTTCTCCAGCTCCAAAAGGAGCAAAGACAGGTTTTTGTGCTATTAGTGCCTATTAAAGGGCTCTTTAAAGCACAAAGGTACAGTCAGTAACAGAACTGTGAATTATAGCACTAATTGCTAATCGTGTCAACTTTGGCTTCGTGTCGGCTATATTGGATAGAAGTCAGATATATGTTGAGTTTATGAAAAAGGTTATTATTTAATGCGGTAGCAGTTAATGACAGATTTATGGCTAAGGAGGACACAGTGGGAAAATGGTATCATTTTGGCCGATGGGTAGAGTCGCTACTGGCGGCGTCGTGTTGGTTGGTTTATAGGAACAGCGATACTTTCCGCCGGATGGGATTTTATTTCATTACAGATGCCAAAGACCTAGATGGCCATTTTCTGTTTCTTAAGAATGATTTGGAGAAGTTAAGTGATTTTGTAAGGGGGAAGCTAACAAGTGACCATAAATGGTTCGAGCAGTTTTTCGGATGGTGTGATGGAAAGGCTGGCGAGTTGGCTGCTTTAGAAGGTGGGCACGAATTGGAAATATTTTTCAAGCGATATACCGAGTGTTTGAGTTGCTCCCTGATGGTGGAATTTGTCGACCATGCCATGCAGGAATATTTGGAGGCTTTGGGTGAAAAGACGGGGGTTACGGCGGCGGAGGCGATGAACTTGATGCGGCCGTACAAAAAGACGGAATTGATGGAGTATCAAGACGAGTTGAGGGGCTTGAAAGAAGAGATGATTGTCGCTTTCGTGAGAAATCATAAGTGGATAGGCACTCATGGTTTTGGGGGAGAGCCGTTAAATGAGGAAAGGGTTATGAAAGAGATAGTACTAAGCAGAGGAGACAGAGATAGCGGGCAGAACCTGAAAGTTCCCGCTGGTTATGAATATTTAGTTGAAGTGGGATCAAAGCTGGCGTATTACCGGACATATTTGGTGGAGAAGGCCGATCGGGTGGCTTACAGTCATTGGCCAGTGATAAAAGAGCTGGCAGAGAAGCAGGGGTTGAGTTGGGATGATGTTAATTTACTGACGCATGTTGAATTAATTGAGCTAACAAAGACGGGTGAGCTGCCAGTTGGTTGGGAAAAGAGGCGGGAAGGATTTGGAGTGAACAACATTAATGGCGAGGTAGTCGTGGTGGCGGGGGACGAGATGAGGCGGGAGCTTAGGGATAGCATGGAAGAAATAAAGACGGAGGGCATTGAGGAAATAAAAGGGATGACGGCGAGAGGCGGAAGAGTGAAAGGGGTTGTTAGGGTAGTTGAAAGAGCGGCTGATATTGGAAAGTTGAACGAAGGCGAGATATTGGTGGCGCCGGAGACGACGCCGGATTACGTAGTGGGTATGAAAATGGCAGGGGCGATTGTGACAAATCAGGGCGGCATTACATCGCACGCCGCGATAGTGAGCAGAGAGTTAGGAGTGCCGTGTGTTATTGGTACAAAGATAGCTACCCAGGTTTTAAAGGATGGCGATTTAGTTGAGGTGGATGCGGATAAAGGAGTGGTGAAAATTATTAAGCGGGCTGGCCGGTAAAAATTAGACTTCGGAGAATGTAAAATAGTTGCCGAGCGGGGGTTGTTGTAGTATGCTTTGTCGGCGTTGAGTGGTGACTGTTCTTTTCCCTTTTTGGTCCTTGTTCTGGAGGCCTAAACATGGGTTTCTTGGGTAAGCTGCGGCGGGGATCTCTGTCTGGTGGGAAAAAGTCGCTAGAGGAAAGATCTCCACGGAGGGAGCTATCGTTGGACGATGTAGTGTCGCATGCGCTGGAGCCGGTGAAGATAGGTAGGGTTAGTGTGGCGAAGACAAGACAGGGACTTGGTAGTCGGCGCGATAGGCGCAGGAGACAACTGGAAAGAGGTTTTACGAAGGCGGATCGGAGAATGTGTGAGAAGATGAAGAGGCGTGATAAGCGCAAGGGGCGGTGGAGTAGGCAGAAGAAGATGGCGGCTGCGGCGGGAGCGGGAAAGTGAGACCTGGTAACTGTCTGGGACAAAACAATAGGAGACACCCGAGTTTTTGCTCCGCAAATACTCGGGATTTTTATGGCTTAGAGAGGGCACAAATATAACTTTTCCACAGCTACGTCCTTGACAATTGTTTCTGGGTGATTATACTTATAGGTAACGATCGCCGACTGTTCCTTAGAGATAACAACCTTGTACCTTCTGGGCTCACTCCACTTTTTCTTCTTCTCGAGCCCTCTTTTTTTGCTTTAAAAAAACAAAGAACTACGGGGGATGGACTGTAGTGTATGATGTGGCTGATGAGCGGGGGGAAATTGCCAGCGTATATTATTGAGGAGGAGGAGAAAGGCGAGAACTAATCCAGCGAGCTTAGGTTGACAGTCAGCTCGTCTTCCCAAATCATTTCGGGATAACTTTTTAATGTGTTTCTGACATATTTCTTGCGTTCGTCGTAGGTGGCTTGGTCCTTGGCTTCAAATTTGACGGTGATGTAGGGGCCGTTTTGGGAGTAGCGGAAAATAATCATGCCGTCGGGCAAGTCGGCGCGCACGCCGTCGTCCCCGGGGATGACGGCGTCATCAGTAATTTCGGCGGCGGGGAAATCCTTTTTAAATTTGACTGACAGGGCATGGATGACACCTGCTTTTTTATCGTCGGGGCAGCCGATTTTTATTTCGGGAGAGGAAATGTAAACGGGAAAGCCAGCGTATAGCTGGTCCAGGGTGGTGTTTTTATCTGACAGATATTCAAGTATGCGCAATATGGCGTAACTACCGTCGTCATGGCCGTAAGCGTTGTCGGCAAAGAAAAAGTGGCCGGAAAGCTCGCCACCGAAAGCGGCGGCCTCCGCGGCAATTTTTTCCTTAATGAAGGCGTGGCCGGTGAGCCACATAACTGGGATGCCGCTATTTTGTTTGACTACTTCGCGTACTACTTGTGAGCACAAGGTGTTGTAGATGATTTTGGAGCCGGGGAAGCGCCCCAGGATTTCCTGGGCGAAGATGGCAACCAGGACGTCGTTCCAGAGAATATTACCTTTGCCGTCGACAATGCCGATGCGATCGCCATCGCCGTCAAGGGCGCAGCCGATGTCGGCTTTGGCTTTAAGCACTTCATCACGTACGCGATTCATAACTGCGGTGGCGGTGGGGTCGGGGGTGCCGATGGGGAAACTGCCGTCGGGTTCGAGATTTTTGCCGATAACCTCGCAGCCGGCTCGGGTCAGAATTTCAGGAATAAAGAGGCCGGTGGTGCCGCAGCCGCTGTCGATGACAACTTTGAATTTTTTCTTGAGCCTGACTCTTTTGAGGACGTCGTGGTAATAGTCTGCAGTGACGTCGCGCTTTTCAATTGTTCCTTTTTCTTCTGGTTGGAAATAATCTTCTTCCTCAATAATGCGGCGCAGTTCCTGGACTTCCTGGGGGCCGGTGGTGCGGGAGTAGCCGATGCCTATTTTGAAGCCGTTGAAGTTGGCGGGGTTGTGAGAGGCAGTAATCATAACGCCGCCGTTGGTTTGAAAGCGGTACTGGGCGAAATACATCATTTGGGTCATGACCAGGCCAATGTCAATGATGTCGATGCCCGTGGCAGTCATACCTTTCATGAGCGCGGTCTGATATTCTTGGCTGGAGAGGCGGCAATCTCTTCCGACGACGGCCTGTCTGATTTTTCGGTGGCGCAGGAAGGTGCCGTAGGCGCGGCCGAGGGCTTCTACCTTGGTGGCGTCGAGGTCCTCGTCTACTTTACCGCGGATGTCATAATTACGAAAAACGTGGGGATTTCTGCGCATAGTGGGTATGATGGTATCATAGGTTTTTAAGAAGAGACAGAAATTGTGGTTGTAAGGTGGGGCTGGTGACCAGAAGATCCTGACTGCCATCTACTGGAGGCTGCCAGGGTCTACCAGAG
>Ga0214473_10003829_pt1 | contig 18149 bp, 24 predicted proteins | sample RVTome_7_FD_203509 | JGI IMG/M metagenome (GOLD analysis project Ga0214473, IMG submission 203509) | Soil microbial communities from uranium-contaminated site in the Upper Colorado River Basin, Wyoming, United States - RVT98D197 | ecosystem: Environmental > Terrestrial > Soil > Contaminated >... | reverse complement strand
ACAGGGACCCGGAGGTCGCGTGCGAGCTGATTGATGCTGATCCGCAACGGTTTCATCAGGTCCTCGAGCAGGATCTCTCCGGGATGAATCAATGGCTGCTCCGTGTCCTTGTTGGCCTTTCTAGGCATGGGCGCGCTCCTCAGTGGTAGTCCACAATTTCGACTTCATAGGCATCACCATCCCGCCAGACGAAGCAGACGCGAAGTCTCTCGTTGATTCGGATGCTATGCTGGCCTTCGCGGTCTCCTTTCAGGCCTTCCAAACGGTTGCCCGGGAAAATCGTGAGATCCTTCAACTGGTGCGCCGCGTTGAGTTGTTCCAGTTTCCGTTGGATAACTCTTGCCCCCACTCGCAACCGTCGTGGAATCCGTCCTTCGAAGATCGCTTCCGCATCTTTGTCGCGGAAGGATCGAATCACCTATCAAGCGTATCACGCGGGGAGTAATATGCCAACCAGGATGTTGGCCGGGCCGCTTTTTCCAGTCGCATACCAAATGGGAGGAGCGCCCCCGGCGCTGTGCCGAAGGCGCTCCCGTTGGAGAGTTTTGCGGCTAGCCTGAAAAGTTCACTCAGTTGCCGACGACGTCACCGCGATTGCCTTCGCCACGTTCTTGCCCGAATCGAGCACGAAGTGGATGGTCACCTGAGCTCCCGGGCGAATCTGGCCGAACTCGATGGATTGCCCTTCACCCGTCATCACATCCGTGTCGGCGGTCACGGTGAACGATCTCACGACTCCGGATTGCATCGTGCCCGGCCGGGAGTTCTCCGGCGGCTCCGCGATTTCCTTCATCGTCAGAGTCGCCTTCTCCACTGAGACCGACAGCACCTCGCCGCGGGTCACGAACTCGCGCTGCTCCGCCTGTAGGAATGCGGAGACGGCCAGCAACGTGACCGCGAGCGCCACCAGTGTGCGTGTCATGGTCCGTACCTTTCCTTTCTCGGCGCGCGTTCATACGATGAAGCTGCAAGAACGGGACCACCTAGCGGGGCACTTCCCTAAGTTGTTGTGGAAAGCGCCCTGAGACTTGGAGCTGAGGCGGAAGCGGTTCGGCAAAAATTGCAGAGTTGCACTTCTTACATGGTGCGAGGATTCAATGAAGTGCGACCGACCTACGGTCTCCCGTCCGTCCGCGCCTACGGTCCCGAGGGCGGCGAGGCGCTTATTTTGGAGGTCGGTTCTTCTCGACGAAATCTTTCGCCGGGCCCTCGAGGTTGGGCTTCAGTCCCGCCTTCCTTGCTTCCTCGAGAGCCGCTGCCTCGTCCTTGCCCTCGCCGAGCACCTGGTGGATGAACCACATCGCGCCGACGCGGTTCGAGGAAGCGCAATGCACGAACACCGGGTGACTCTCCGAGTCGTCGAGGATCTTCTCGAAGAGCGCCACTTGCTCCTTCGAGATGCCGTCGCTTCCGATGGGGATGTTGTGGTATTCGAGGCCTAGCGCTTCCACCTTCGGCTTCTCCTCGAGACTTCCCTCTTGCTCGGTGCGAAGGTTGATGATCGTCTTGAACCCGGCCTTCTGGATGTCGGCGAGAGCCTGGTCGCTCGGCTGGCCCGCGGTCGCGACGTCGGGGCGCACGCGGTAGTAATTATTGAGGCCGGGGTTGCCGGCGAGCGGGTCGGACTTCTCCTCTTGAGCGAGGCTCGGCGCGGCCAATAGGCTTAGGGCGAGAATTCCTCGAAGCGTCACATCTTCTCCCGGAACGCCTGCACGTTCTTGTTGAACACGTAGAGAACGTCGGCGTTTCCGCTCTTTTCCGTGAAGTTGTAGTTCTTCCCGTTGCGCACCTTCACCTTCAGGTTCTTCTCGATGTAGTCGATCTCGAACTGCTCGAGAGACGCGAACGGCGCCGAGAAGGCGTCGCTCTTGTTCGAGGTCTCATAGCGAAGTCCCTGATTGTCGGCGACGAGCGTGCCTTCGCAGGAGCCCATGCGGTGCTTGTGCACGACGGGAATCGACTCGCTGAGCGAGACGTTCTTGAAGCTCACGCGGATGTCGCGGTGGCCGCTCTCGACATTGAGCGTCTCGGCGTACATGTCGTAGCCGTCGGCCGAGACCGTGATCTGGTGCTCGCCCGGTGAGACTTTCTTGATATCGACCGGAGTCGTGCCGACGTAGTTGCGGTCGAGAAAGACCGTGGAGCCGGGCACGTCACTTTCGACGCCAAGGCTCGGGTCGAGACGGGAAAGATTCGCCTCCACCTTAGCGCGCTTGCCCGCTCTCACCCGGACGTCGGTCTCGAACGGCTCGTGCCCCGCACTTTCGACGCGAACCCGGTGGCGCCCGGCGGGGATGTCCTCGCGGGTCACCGGCGCCTCACCCACGAGCTCGTCGTCGAGGTAGACGGAAGCTCCGTCGACGCTCGAGGAAACCGAAATCGACCCGAGCGCGCCGACGTCTTCCCCGCGGAGCGCGGTCTCGGGCTCCGCCTCTTCGATCGGCTCGCCCTCGATCGCGGGAGGTGGAGCATCGGCGCTCGGCGTTCCGATCGCGGGCTCGGGCGCCTGACGGAGGAACCAGAACGCGACGGCGCCGAGAACGGCCAGCACCGCAAGCGCGAGGACGACGAATTTGGCGGCTCCGGAGTCGCCGCCTTGGGGCTCACGATGGAGAAAGCTCACGCCGAAATTCTAACACGTGGAGCGCCTGCGCCGGCGCCGGTGTTAGAATAATAGTCTGTATGGAATCGTCTCGTCGGGCCCCGCGGCTGACCCTGAGCGCTCGCGTCGAAGGACTCGCTCAGTACTGGAGCGACGTGCGCGTCGCGGACGTGAGCCCGACGGGAGCGCTCCTGGAGTGCTCCCGCTTTCTCAAAACGGACTCGCTCCTCACTCTCCAGTTCTCGATTGGGGAGTCGCCTCTCTCGGTTCGTGCGCGGGTGGTTCACTGCACGAAAGTCGAGCCGGACGTGTACCGCGCGGGCGTGCGCTTCGAGGCTCTTCCCGCGGAGCTTCGGGAGCGCGTGCGGGAGCTCATCCGGACGAGCCTGCAGCAGGAACGGCGCGAGCAGCCGAGGGTTTTCCTGGGCCAGCAGGCTCAGCTTCGAAAGGAAGTCGAGCTCCGCGTCCTGAACCTGAGTCTCTTCGGCGGCTTGTTCTCCGTCGGAAACCCCCTCGATTTCGAGAGCGAGCACGACTTCGTGTTCAGCCTTCCTCAGGGGGAGGTCCACGTACGCGGCGTCGTGCGGCATTGCGAAGCCTGGGCCCGGGCGCGCGATACCGCTATCTTTCGAGTGGGGGTCGAGTTCGCGGACCTCTCGGCCGACGATCGGAAACGGGTCGTCGCCTATCTCGACGACGAGCCCCCGACCGCTTCCTGACTATTTCGCGCTCACCACGAACCGGCAGCAGGTATCGCCCTTCGCCGCGCACTGCACTTCCATCCCCGTCGTCTCGGCGTCGAAGAGCGCGAGGCCGACGCCCCGAAGAAGACCCTGCACGATGTGGCAGACGGGCTGGATCGACGGACCATAGACTTCGGCGAAAGGCGATTCGACGACCTTGAAAACCAGCTCGCGCCCTTCCAGGTTCATCATCTCGACCGTGAACTTTCCCCAACCGGACTCCGACAGCATGAAGGCGACCGAGCTCAGAACTTGCCCCGGCGGGTAGCCGAAGACGTCGCGGAACCTGCCGGCGAGAGCGGCCCCCTCCCCCACGCCCGCCTCGATGAAAAACGCCGCCGCCTCGCGGCCGTGTTCTCCTTCGAGGTTCTTCTGAATCTCCATGAGAAGAGTCGGAGGCATCAAGACGTAGCGCGCGCTCTGGAGCGCGAAACTCCCGCGCTCGGGATCGTACTCGAGACTATCGAGAAGCTGGTTCATACTCAAGACCTCAGTCTCTCTGGTACACCTCGGATCCCAAACCCCAGTATTGCCGCGAGAAGAAGACCAGAGGCTTCCCCTCGCGGCCGAAGCTTGCCCGCTCCACCTCGCCGATGAAGAGCGTGTGGTCCGAGGCCGCGACTCGCTCCACCACACGGCACTCGAGGTACGAAAGGCAACCGGAGAGCTTCGGCAGCTCTCCCTCGACGGCGACGTCCTGGAACTGCTCCTCCGAAGTAAGTTTCGTACGAGCGAATCGATCGGAGAGTGCCCCCTGGTCCTCGGCGAGGACGCTCACCGCGAATCGCCCCCGCTCGATGGCCTCGTGGGCCTTCGACTCCTTCGCGATGCTCACGAGCACTCGAGGGGGAGCCAGGCTCAACGAGATGAAGGAGCTGACGGTGATTCCGCGGGGACCTTCGCTTCCCATCGCCGTCACCACGACGACGCCCTGAGGGAACGTCCGCATGACCTCGCGCAGGGTGGCGTCACTCAAAGGGCCGGGCCCTCCTCTTCTTCCAAATCGGCGGTGTAAACCACCTGGATACAGCCTTTGATGCTCATCGCCGCGGGGCAGCCCCGCTCGTGAAAGGCGAGGGCGCGCTCGGCTTCCGCCCTCTTCCCTTCCGGGATTCGGATTCGATAGCGCACCCGAATCGTGGTGATGGTCATGACCCCATCGACGTCCTCGATGTCGCCCTCGACTTCCGAAGAGAGTTTTTCCGGGTAGCTTGGAATTCCGCGCACTTCCAGCGCGCGCCCCAGTGTTCCGGTCATTCAGCCGCCGACCGCGGCGATCATGTAGTCGAGAGTCGCCGGGCGTTCTTCTTCCGGCTCGACACCGTAGAACCTCTTGATGTTCGAGTGAACGCCGAAGACGAGGGGGTCTTCGAAACCCTCGATGTACGCCCTTCGTCTCGGCCCCTTGTCCTTCTCGATCCGGATTCGCGACGTGTGCACGAGCTTACCCATGAGTCCCTCCCCTTCATCGCGCGCTCACGTAGACCTAGTCTCGCATGATGTGCTCGGCGTCGAAGAAGATGAAGTACATCATGTCGCCCGCGGCGAAGATCCGCAATTGCGGGAAGCGTTTCGCCTTCTCCAGGATCTCCTCGCGCTCGCTTCCCGCCCAACGGTCGAGCCCCTGTTGCAGCTCCTCGGGGGATTCGACGATCGCAACGAGCGGCGCTTTCTCCTTGAGCCCTTCCGTGACCCGATAGACGGTAGGGGTCTGCACGAGGATTCCCTTGAGACGCGCCTCGTGCATATTCGATCGGCGGATGTTGTACGCGAGGGTCCCGAGGACCAGCGCTCACGAGCCCCCCCGATGGTCACGACCGCCGCCGGGATCGCGATCAGCATGGCTTTTCGTGCGGCCTTTCGGGTCCTGCTCCGACACGTCCTCGGGCGGCAGGAACCGGGGCGCGCTCGTCATTGCAGAGTTAAAGTATCACTTTAAGTTCCGAGAAGAAAGCGTGCTTGAGCGCTACTTCTTGTTGTTGAAGACGCTCGGGTGGAGCTTCTTGACCTCGGCTCCCGGCGAAGCACCCGGGAGGGTCACGGAGAGGACTCGTGTCGAAGGAGCGCTGCAGGCGAAGTCGGTGCAGAGTTGATAGGCGACTTCGAGGGATGCTTCGACGCTCTTTCCCTTGAAGACCGGAGAGAGCGCTACGGGAACATGAATCACGATCGGGCCCTCGTACAGATTGTACGAGCCGAGCCCCTCGAGCTCCCGCCGGATTACCGGCGGGTAGGACGGCTTGCCCGCCTTCAACTCGTCGCTCTGAACGGACACCGCCGTGCGAGTCGGCTTCGGCTCCTCGGGCCCATACAGATGATAGCCCTCCTGAATGTCGGCCAGGAGCGCGAGCTCGAACGCGTCGCCTGGGCGCACGGGGGTTTGGGACGCCAGGAGCTCGAACCGAACGGCGTTGTCCCAGTCCGGGAACTCGATTCTCTTCGTCTTGAACTGCGCGAAGGAAGCCGAAGCCCCCAGAGTCAAAAGGGCAAAGACGACGTGTCGCATAGACGTCATCTTAGCGCGATTCACGCCTCCTCGGCCCTTCGAAGCAAGCCGACGATTCGTTGAAGAATCCCGTCCTCGCTCACACGCTCCGAGCTCGAAGCCAGGGCCTGAGACCGTTCCCCGGACCAGTCCTCGTAGGCCAGCTGAAGGTCGTTCGTGACCTCGTCTACGTCGAGATCGAGCGAACACGCGTAGGCCCGCGCGAAGCTCTTGAAATAGAATTTCCCCGGGAAACGATCGAATCGTTCCTCTTCGAGGTCCTCCAGATAAGCCATGCCGATCCGCGTCTCGTTGGAGATACGCCGTAATTGAATTTGCTTGGTTTCGCGGAGTGCCTTGAGCGACTTGCCCCGATAGGCCATCTAGAGCCCCCTTCCCCGCCCCATGAAGAAAGTTCTAATGGCGGATCCCAGACGATCCAGCCCCCCCCCATGGTTCAGCTAACTTGTTCGGTTATAACGAGGTCTCGGTAAGTGACGACGTGAGGACCTCACTCGGCGCGAAGGAGAAAGTATCAAACGTCCGGAATTGATGTCAACAAGAAATCCACAGGTTATCCGCTGGCGACGGACTTTTTTGTGGAAATCCGATCAGGAGGCGCCTTCGAGCTCCGCGATGAGGGACCGGAGCGCCTGGATGATCTCGGCGGTCTCGACTTGACTCTTCTGAAACGTCATCTGCAGGCGAAACGGCTTCCCCCGCACCCCGTACTTGAAGACGAAACTCTTGGGTCGCCCGCGCTGCGGTCTCCGAGACAACTGGCGAGCTTGCTCCCGGTTGATATGGCCCCGCGAGATCTTCTCCACCAAGGCGACCATTTTCTCTGGAGAATCTTGTCTAACTATCTGTAATAGCAATGACTTAGAAGAAATGTCGGCGAGCCGACAAAGGTTTTTCACCTGCTCCGGCATCGCGTTCAAGCTGAGCGTTTCGGTTACGCTCGTCCGCGACTTCCCGATACGGCCGGCGAGAGCTTCGTGTGTGTACTCGTGCTCGTTGACGAGCTGAGCGAACGCCTCCGCTTCCTCGAACGGCGTCAGGTCCTTCCGCTGAATGTTCTCGACGAGTGCGATCTCGATGGTCTCCAGATCGTCCACGTCGCGCTCGACGCAGGGAAGCTCCGTGAGACCGGCGTGGACCGCAGCCTGATAGCGGCGCTCACCGGAAATAATCTGGTAGCGATCCAGATGTCGCCGAACGATCAAGGGCTCAAGAACGCCCTTCTCTCGAATGGATACGGTCAACTCCGAGAGATCCCCCATCTGTTGGCGGGGCTGGTTGGGATTGGGCTCGATATCCTCTATAGAGATCATTCGCCCGATCGCGGAGCCGCGGCGGGAGCCGAGCTCCTCGACGAAATGGGCGTCGTTGCGGAACTTGATCGTTTCCGGTAGACCTGCTCGCTTAGACACGGGACATTACCTCTTCCGAGAGACTGTAGTATTCAAAGGCTCCGCTCGAATGCGGCGCGAAAGAAAAAATGGACTCCTTGTAGGCGGGGCTCTCCTCGAGCCGAATGCTCTTGCTGATCACGGTCTTGAAGACTTTGTCGCCGAAGGCTTCCAGGATCTTGTCGCTTACATCCCGGGCTAGCGTGGTCCTCTTGTCATGGAGAGTGATCAGAACCCCGAGCACCTGCAGCTCGGGGTTGGGGCGCGACTTCACCTTGTCCAGTGTTTCTAGAAGGTCGTCCGTCCCTTCGAGCGCGTAGTACGAAGACTGAATCGGGATCAGGAGGTGCGTCGCCGCCACGAGCGCGTTCACGGTTATGAGCCCGAGAGTCGGCGGCGTATCAACGATGATGAAGTCGTATTGAGCTTTCACGCTCTCGATCCGATCTCGCAGTCGGAAGTGCGAGTCGAAATCCCCGACGAGCTTCCCCTCGAGCTTCGCGAGCGAGATACGCGCGGGAACGAGCGAAAGCTCGGGAACCGAAGTCTCATGGACCACCTCCTTGAGGTTGACCTTGGGATCGAGGAGCACTTCGTAGATCGACCCATGGACGTCGACTTCGTTGAGGAACGAGATGGTCGAATTACCCTGCGGGTCCATATCGACCAGCAGGGTCTTTTTGTGCTTCGCCGCTAACGCGGCCGCGAGGTTGATGGCGGTCGTGGTCTTCCCCACGCCGCCCTTCTGGTTCGCAATCGTAATGATGACAGACACTTCGGATTACTCCACACAGGAATATGAAGACAACAAAGGACCCTGAGGAGAAGAACGCTCGTTCGCGGACGAGCGGCTCGAGGACGAGGGGCCCGAGGCGCTACATCTTGTACTTGCCGAGATCGTCGGGATTGAGTCCTTCCAACCACTTCTGGAGTCTTTCGGAGTCCGTGGGTTCCTTCGACAAGTCCAACCCCTTGGCGCTCTCCACGACCGAGTCCTCGACGAAGATCGGGGATCTCGTTCGCAGAGCCAGGGCGATGGCATCACTGGGGCGGGCATCGATGGCGATCGTCTCTCCATCCCGATCGAGGTAGATCATCGCGTAGAAGGTGTTGTCGCGGAGATCGCTCACCACGATTCGCTGCACGTCGGCTTCGATCTCGCTCAGGATGTTCTTGATCAGGTCGTGCGTCATTGGACGGGGTGTCGAGATGTTCTCAATCTGGAGAGCAATGGCGTTCGCCTCGAAGACTCCCACCCAGATGGGAAGCACTCGATCCCCCGCCTTGTCCTTCAGGATGACGATCGGCATGTTGGTGATGGGGTCGATCATGAGCCCCTTGATCGTCATTTCGATTTCCATCGGTGGAACCCCTCGCACCGCCCCTTTGGTGATGTGACCCTAAATATAGGGGCGGTCAGAAATGTTGTCAACAGGATTTAGTGGTCGCGCCCTGCCCCTACTTCCAAGGATGCCACACCCGGCACCGTTTCGCCAAACAAGCTGTTCGCACCGAAGCGGGTGATCGCAACGGAAACGAGCTCCCCCACGCGATCCCGCCCCCCGCGGAAGTTCACGACACGGTTGTCCGCGCTTCGTCCCGAGAACTCCGCGGCATTCTTGCGACTCTCCCCCTCGACCAGCACCTCCACCGTCTTGCCCACCCACCGCGCATGTTTCTCGAGCTGGATTTGTTTCTGGAGATCCAGGAGCCGGGTAAGTCGTTCGCTCTTGACGGGCTCGGGGACATCGTCCGGCTGCTCTCGCGCGGAGAACGTATAGGGTCTCTCAGAGTACTTGAAGGAGTAGATGCTGTCGAAGCAATGGTCGTCCATCAGCGAGAGGGTCTCGCCGAACTCCTCCTCGGTTTCGCCAGGAAATCCGACGATGAGGTCGGTCGAGATCGCAAGGCCCGGAACGTACTCCCGCGCGCGCACGACCTTACGCTCGTATTCCTCCCTCGTGTAGCCGCGCTTCATGCGGCCGAGAACCGACGTCGACCCCGATTGCGCAGGGAGGTGCATGTGGGGACAAAGCCTTCGAAGGTCGCGGAATCGCCGCATCAAAGGCTCCCCGAAGTCCTTGGGATGCGGGCTCGTGAAACGGATTCGCCACAGGTCCTCGACCTCGTGCACCGCATCGAGGAGATCCTCGAACCCGCGCCCGTCCTCCGGGTCGCGGTAAGAGTTCACGTTCTGGCCGAGAAGTTGCACCTCTCGGAAACCCCGCTTGCTGAGCGATCGAGCTTCCCTAACGATGTCGGCGATCGGGCGGCATCGCTCCCGGCCTCGCGTGAAAGGCACGATGCAAAACGAGCAGAAGTTGTCGCAGCCCTCCATGATCGTAATGTAAGCCTTGACGCCCGGCACTCGCTCGATCTGTTCCGGAGGGACGTCGAGGTTCTCGGGATGCCGGCCGACCTCGACGACCCGCTCCTTCGTTCCGACCACGGTCGCAAGTACCTCGGGAAGCTGCACCAGGCTCTGCGTTCCGAGGACGAAGTCCACCTCGGGGGCCCGTTTCAGGATGGCTTCACCCTCCTGCTGGGCGACACAGCCCGTAATCCCCACGATCACCGGGCGCTTCCGCTTCAGGTGCGAGAAGCTCAGAAGACGAGTGAAGACCCTCTCCTCGGCCTTTTCGCGGATGCTGCAGGTATTCAAGATCAGGACGTCGGCCTCGTGCTCGGTCGGCGACGCCTCGAGGCCGAGCCTCTTCAAGCTTCCGGAGATCTTCTCGCTGTCGTGGGCGTTCATCTGGCAGCCCCAGGTCTCGATCCAGTAGCGGCGATAGCCAGTAAGATTCGCCATAATTTCTATTAGAAAAGTTAGTATTTATCTTTTACGAGCTGGCGGGCATGCTGGCGCGCGCTCTCGGTCACGACGGCCCCCGCGAGCATCCGGGCGATCTCGTCGACTCTGGACTCCGGGTCGAGCCGCGCGATGCGGGTCTCGGTCCGCCCCTCACGCTCTATCTTATCAATTCGATAGTGGGCAGGCGCGAAGCTCGCGATTTGCGGGAGGTGGGTGACGCAGATGACCTGGTGAATGCAGGCGAGCTCCTTGAGCTTCTCCCCGACCGCGTCGGCGACCCGGCCCCCGATGCCGGCGTCCACCTCGTCGAAGACCAGGGTCTTTCCCCGCTCGCCTTTCGCGGAGACGGCCTTCAGTCCGAGGACGAAGCGGGCAAGCTCGCCCCCCGACGCGGTTTTGGCGAGGGGCCGGGGGTCCTCCCCCGGATTCGCGGTGAAGAGGAGCTCGGCGGAATCGAGGCCGCTCTCGCGCCAGAGCGCGGGGTCGGAGTCCTCCGCGGTCGTGAGCTCCAACCGGAAGCGGGCTTTCTCGAGAGCCAGGTCCTTCAGCTCCTTGGCGACGAGTTTTTCGAGGCGACTTGCCGCTTGTCGCCGGCGGGACGAGAGCCCTTTCGCGAGAGCGCGATATCGAGCGCGGGCGCCCTCGAGAAGCCTCTGGAGCTCGGCAACGCGCTCCTCGGAGCCCTCGAGCTCGAGGATCTCCTGGCGGGCCCGATCCCGCAGCGCCAGCACCTCGGCGAGGCTCCCACCATACCTCTTCTTCAACCGTTCGAGGTGCGCCAGGCGGCTTTCGAGCTCGTCCATGCGGCCGGGGGTCACGTCGATGCTCCGCGCGTAGTCGCGGGCGTGGAGCGCTAAGTCCTGGAGCGGGCTCATCAGAGCTTCCTTGTCGCCGAGGTAGCCGAGCCAGCGCGGGTCGATGCTCGCGAGCTCCGACACCCGCTTCCACGCGGACGCGAGCCGGGTGAGCGCGGACTCCTCGTCCTCGTAGAGCGTTCTGAAGACCTCCTCGGACAGAGTCTTGAGCTTCTCCGCGTGGCCGACGAGCCGTCTCTCCGCGAGCAGATCTTCGTCCTCCCCCGCGCGGGGGGCGGCCTTTTCGATCTCCTCGAGAGCTTCCTCGAGCTCGCGCTTCCTCTTTTCTCGTTCTTGCCCGCGGCGCTCGACCCTCGCGATCTCCGCTTCGAGGCGCCTCCCCTCGCGGAATGAGTCGCGCGCTTCGCGGCGATCCTCCCGGGATCCTCCGAACCGATCGAGGAGGTCGAGCCCGGCTTCGGGCCTCAGAAGAGAGGAGCTCTCGCCCTGCCCGTGGATGTCGGCGAGGTACGGGGCGATCTCTCGGAGGAGCTGCCGCGCGGCGGCGACGCCGTTGACCGTGACCTTGCCTCGTCCTTCAGTCTGAAGCTCTCTCCGGATGACGACTTCGTCCTCGACCTCGACTCCAACGTCCTTGAGGCGGCGAGCAAGGGAGCGCGGCATGGGTTTGAGCTCGAACCCCGCCTCGACGACGGCCGCGTCCGCCCCGCTCCGTACGAGGTCACTCGATGCCCTTGAGCCGAGGACGAGACCCAGGGCGTCGATGAGGATGGACTTCCCCGCCCCGGTCTCGCCCGTCAAGAGGTTGAGCCCGGGCTCGAAGTCGACCTCGAGACGATCGATGACCGCCACATTTCGGATCCGCATCCACCGAAGCACGAAATCACCTATATCACAGCGCCTCAAAACGTTGACAGGCTACAAATCCTCGTGGTAGCGTGGCCTGCGGCGTACCGTATCTTGTAGACGACAACTAAACAGACCAGAGGCGAGCGCTCGACTCTTGCAGACTATACCCTCGACCCCGATACCCGCTCTCAACCCCTTTCAAATCGTTCTGGACTCCGGTCCGATCGTGATCGCGGTGCTCCTCATCCTGTTCGGGTTCTCCCTGGTATCCTGGGCCATCATCTTCAGCAAGTGGATCGTGCTGAGTCGCGCGGAGTCCCATTCGGACGCGTTTCTCGAGATCTTCCGCCGCAGCAAGAAGTTCTCGGAAGTCCACGGCGTCTGCCACCAGCTCCGGACGAGCCCTCTCGTGGGACTCTTTCTGTCGGGCTATAGCGAGCTCAACTATCAGCTCAAAGCTCGAGGGGCGAGCGAAGGAAGCGAAGGCGATTCCGCCCGCATTCACAACCTCGAGAGCGTCGCGCGCGCGCTGGTTCGAGCCTCGAACACGGAGATGCTGAAGCTCGAGAGCCGGCTTCCGTTTCTCGCCACCACCGGTAGCGCCACTCCGTTCATCGGTCTCTTCGGAACGGTGTGGGGCATCATGAACGCGTTCCAGCGCATCGGAGTGACTCAGGCGGCGAACATCAGCGTCGTTGCCCCCGGGGTGAGCGAGGCCCTCATCGCGACCGCCGCCGGTCTCGCGGCGGCCATCCCCGCGGTCATCTTCTATAACTACTTCGTCAACTGGGTGAAGCGGCTTTCGACCCAGATGGACGATTTCTCGCTCGAGTACCTGAACGTCATCGAGCGGAACTTTACGTAGCCGACCGAATATGGGAGCCAACGTTTCCGGTGGGGGCTCGGGAGGCCGGGTCTCCCGGGGGATCTCCGCGACGGCGATGCTCCTCTCCCGTCGCTCGACGGGCGCGAACCAGACGCTCTCGGAAATCAACGTGACGCCGTTCGTCGACGTGGTGCTGGTGCTCCTGATCATCTTTATGGTCACTGCCCCGATGCTGATCCGGTCCATGGACGTGAGCCTCCCCTCGGCCACGATGCGCCGCGATCAGGCGGAGGAGCGGACCATCGTCACCCTCGATGCCCAGGGCCGGACGTTCATCGACAACCGGGCGGTCAATATCGAGCTCCTCGAAGAGCAGATGAAGATGAGAGTGGAGGTCGAGGGGCTGAGACTCGCCTACCTGAAAGCCGACGAAAGGCTACAATACAGGCAGATCATCCGGGTGATGGATCTGCTGAAGCGGGCGGGCGTCGACAACGTCGGTCTCGTCTACGTCTACCCCGAGGAGAAGGACGGGTCATGAGGGTCGCGCGAGCGGAGCGGGATCGCTTCCGGCAAATGCTGGTGTGGTCCCTCGCGCTCCACGTCCTCCTCGTTTCCGCCGTGACCCTGGCCGCGGCCCTGAAACCTCACTCGAGCTCGCTTCCGCCGCCGGACGCGGTCTTCATGAACGTCTCCCTCGGTCAATCCGGTCCGGTGTCCGGGGCCGGAGGCGGAGCGACCCAGAGCCCGCCGAAGCCGACTCCCGAGCCGCCTCCTCCGGAAGAAAAGGCACCTTCGGTCGTTCGACCCACGAAGGAAGTCCGCGACGAGGTGCCGCTCCCCGACGCTCGAGTGCAGAAGAAGACTCCCGAGCCGAAACCCGACTCCGGGCTCCGCGGCGCCGATGCCGCGAGCGCCGCCTCCGCACAGCTCGCCGGCGGCCCCGCCCTTCCGGGTCTCGGGCTGGGCGGTGCGGGCAGCGGCTCGCCCTTCGACCAGGACTTCGAGTACGCCTATTACGTTCAGCAGATGCTCGCGAGAATCCATCAGCGATGGCAGCGCACCGCCGTGAGGGGCACCGCGGTCGTCGTCGTGCGCTTCACCATCGCCCGGGACGGGAAAGTCATCGATGCGTCGATCGAAACCTCGAGTGGGCTCTCGATTCTCGATCGGTCCTCGCTCCGGGCGGTGATGCTCGCGGACCCGATGCCGCCCCTTCCCAACTCCTATCCGCGGGATCAAGTCGGGGTCCATCTGCGATTCACCTATACGGATCGACTCTGAAAAGGACAACGATGAGACATTTGTTGAGAGCTTTCCTGGTGATGGGCGGCGTCCTCGTCGCGCTCGCGCTGCTCCAGAATCGAATCCACTCCGCCGGGACGATCCAGGAGGAGAATCTGCAACAGCCGGGTTTGCCTGGCGGGCCTGGTGGGGGCGACTGGTACGTCAACATCGCGCGCCCGGGCCGTCCGGTCACCATGGCCATTCCGGATTTCGAGATCGGGACTCCGGACGCGGCGGAGGCGGGAAAGACCCTCTCCGAAGTCGTGTGGAACGACATGGAGTTCGCCTCGATCTACCGGCTCATTCCCAAGAGGCTCTACAGCATCGCCGGCAATCCAGCGGACGCGAAGAAGATCGACTTCTACCAGTGGGAGTCGATCGGCGCCGACATCCTGATTCGCGCGGTGAGCGAGGTGCAGCGCGACCGGCTCGTGACCGAGGTCCGGATCTACGCGGTGCTCGCGCAGGAGATGGTTTTTGGAAAGCGCTACGACGGACCGCCCTCCGCCGCGCGCCGCATGGGCCACCGGATCGCGGACGACATCCTGCTGCAGGCGGGAAACTACCGAGGGATCAATCAGACGAAGCTCGCGTTCGCGAGCGACCGCCGGGGAGAGCAGAGCAAAGAGATCTACCTCATGGACTACGACGGCTTCGACCAGAAGCCTCTCACCGCGAACAAGTCCTTGAACCTGACGCCGACCTGGTCGCCGGACGGCCGCGCCCTCGCTTACATCTCGTACCGCACCGGACAGCCGTCGCTCTACCGCGCGTTCATCTATGAGGGCCGAGGAGACACCATCGTTTCGGGCGGCGGGATGACGTTCTCCCCCGCCTGGTCTCCGGATGGAAAGCTCATCGCCTTCACCTCGACCCGGGACGGGAACTCCGAGATCTACGTCTCCAACGCCGACGGGAGCGACATGAGACGTCTCACGCATCACGCGGCCATCGACACCTCGCCCGCGTGGTCGCCCACCGGGCGGGAGATCGCGTTCACCTCGGACCGCACCGGAGCTCCGCAGATCTACGCCATGGACACCGAGGGGCTGAACCTGCGGCGCATCTCCTTCGAGGGGAGCTATAACGACTCCGCGAGTTGGTCCCCGTCCCGCGAGTATAGCGAGCTTTCGTACGCGTCCAGGATCGAGCGCGGACCGTTCGATATCGTGATTTACGATTTCCAGACGAAGCAGACCCGGCAGCTCACGACGGGTCGAGGAAGCAACGAGAGCGCAGACTGGTCTCCGAACGGCCTCCATCTCGTCTTCACCTCGACGCGCACCGGTACGAGCCAGATCTTTTCGATGAACCGCGATGGGTCGAACCAGAGGCAGCTCACCCGGGAGGGCAACAACACCACCCCGCAGTGGGGTCCGGTGCCGGGGCAGGATTCATGAACCGATTCTCCAAAGGAGAAATCATGCGTTGGATTTTGGGGATTTTGTGCGTGTCGGCGCTGAGCTCGTCGCTCGGCTGTGGCGGCAAGAACGATAGAGCTCCGGCGACGACCTCCGGAGGAGCGTCGAACCTCCCGCGCGCGACCGCCACCGTGCCTTCACGTCCGACGACGGTCGCGGAGACGGACCCGATGGGGAGCGAGGATGACAGCCTCTCCAGCGTTTCGGATCCCGACAACATCTACGGCAGAACCCTCGACGAGATCAACGCCGACTCGCCCCTTCGGGATGTGCCGTTCGACTTCGACAGCGCCGTGCTCCTGGAATCGGCCCGGCCGATCCTCGATCGCACGGCGGAGTGGCTTCAGTCCTACTCCACGGTCACGCTTCTGGTCGAAGGCCACTGCGACGAGCGGGGCACGGTCGAGTACAACCTCGCCCTCGGGGAGCGGAGGGCGACGGCGGCCTACAATTACCTGGTGAGCCTCGGAATCCCGGCGAGCCGACTCAAGACCATCAGCTACGGGAAGGAATTTCCGCGCGATCCCGGTCACACCGAGGGGGCCTGGGCGCGGAATCGAAGGGCTCATTTCGAGGTAACCTCCAAGTAACGAAAGGAGGAGGGCGTGAAGCAAAAGACTCTCTGGACCTCTCTGGCGCTCGCCCTCGCGGTCGCAGGGGCTTCCGGAAGGGATGCGGGTGCGGCTCAGAAGAAAGAAGACATCATCCTCGCCGAGCTTCGTCAAATTCAGGCACAGCTCGCGCAGCTCCAGACGTCCCATGCTGCCCTCAAGTCGGTGGTCGAGGCCTTGAGCGCGGGAGCGACCGAGCAACAGGACTCGCTCCGGAGGACGTTCGCGGACTCCAAGATCGTCCTCGAGCGCGTCCAGCAGGACATGTCCATTCTCTCGGAGCGGGTCGACGAGACGAACTCACGGCTCGGCGGTCTCCGGGAGGATCTGGTCACTCTGCGCCAGAATCGCGAGCCGCTCGTCCTCCCGGCGACGGAGCCCGTGCCGACCGAGGCCGGTTCCACGTCGGGTCAAGCGCGCCCCGTGGCGACGCCCGCGCCACCCCCGGTGGTCACCGGCGGTCCGGGTTACATCGACATCTATAACGAGGCGAGAAACGACTACACCCAGGGGCGCTACCCTCTCGCGATCTCGGGATTCAAGGACGTCCTCGACCTCGACAAGAAGGGCGACCTCGCCGATAACGCCCATTACTGGATGGGCGAGAGTTATCTCGCGCAGCGGCAGCACGATCTGGCTCTCGGCGAGTTCGACAAGATCATCCGGGACTACCCCCAGAGCAACAAGCGCCCCGACGCCTACTTGAAAAAGGCGATAACCCTCGAGGAGATGGGACGCCGGTCGGAGGCGAACGTGATGTACGAGCTCGTGATCGAACAGTTCCCCCGAACGGCTCAGGAGCGGGTGGCCCGGAGGAAGCTCGAGGATCTGATGCGGACCGTGCCGAAGCAGCCCTGAGGCGGTACGGAGGTCCGAGCGGTTTTTTGTCGTCATAAGTACCCAGGAGGAGCAAATTCATGAGGGGCGTAAACAAGGTAATTTTGGTCGGGAACCTGGGAAGGGATCCGGAGGTCCGTTACACTCGTGAGGGAACCGCCGTCGCCAACCTGAACCTGGCGACGACGGAGACCTGGAACGACGGGAGCGGCCAGCGCCAGGAGCGCACCGAATGGCACCGGGTCGTCGCCTGGGGGAAGCTCGCGGAGATCGCCAAGGAGTACCTGGGCAAGGGAAAGCAGGTCTACATCGAAGGCCGGCTGCAAACGCGTTCCTGGGAGGACAAGGAAGGCGTCAAGCGGTATACGACGGAGGTCAAGGCCGATCAGATGGTGATGCTCGGAGGTCGCGGAGGAGACGGGATGTCGTCCCGCGATTCTGGGCCGCCGCCGCCGGAGGCCTCCGATCTCCCTCAGGAGTCGTTCCGGGCTACCGAGGACGACGTCCCGTTCTAGCCGAAGCGCTTCGGCGGGTCCGCCGTAGCCCGGAGGACGTAGGCGGAAGCACTGGGTTAAGAGCGGTGTGAGGCTACGGAGAAGAAGCCCCACACCGCTCGCTCGACCGACGTCATTGCCGGCCGAAGCCAGACTCTAGCCATTCGTTCGCCGCCGGTCTGTTAGCCAGACCATGTGGATTCCCTCCCCGGGAAGGCTTCGGTACAATGGAGTTGTCCCCCACAAAACCCGGCGAAACGAGATCGAAACCTCATGGAAATGACCCGACCCGCCCACTTGCGCCCTCGTCCCACTCCGCGGCCGGCCCCCCGCTCCCGCCCGCGGCCCTGGCTCTGGATCTTGATCCTCATCCCCGTGGCGCTATTCGCGTCGCTGGGCGCGATCGTCGGGCTCGGCGCTCTCTTCAACCTGACCGGAACCAACGTCGCGCTCGCGGCGGGTGAACGGGAGCTCGTGATCGACATCTCCCACCTGACGGGCTGGATGGAGGGGTACACCCCGGACCCGTCCGGCGAGACCCTTCAGAAGACGCGCTTTATCGACGACTCGTTCGAGATCGAGTACGTCTACGACCTTCCCCAGGACGACGAGGCGCCGTATCTTTCCTACAGCGTCACTTTCGAGCCCAGCGAGAGCGACGCGAACACCACGTACGTCTCGCTCTGGGGAGGAACCAAAGTCGCGTTCTACGTCTTCGGCGAGGTGCAGGTCGAAGTGCAGGAGAAAAACGAGCTCTTCCGCTGGGGCGACGAGTCCCGGTTCGGGCTTCTCCTGGCGGACGGTCGACCCTTCGGTAACGTCTTCGTGGCGAAGAAGGGAAAGCGGGTCGTGTACCTGCTGGTCTCGGGAATCTATTTCGACGACTCCGAGAGCTTCTCGGGCTTCCTCACCCCTTACCTCGAGAAGCTCGACGCGTTCCCCGTCGAGGGCTAAA
>Ga0214473_10003828_pt1 | contig 18150 bp, 13 predicted proteins | sample RVTome_7_FD_203509 | JGI IMG/M metagenome (GOLD analysis project Ga0214473, IMG submission 203509) | Soil microbial communities from uranium-contaminated site in the Upper Colorado River Basin, Wyoming, United States - RVT98D197 | ecosystem: Environmental > Terrestrial > Soil > Contaminated >... | reverse complement strand
ACGGCTAAGTTTTTAGAGAGAAGACAGGAATTTAAAAAGAGTTTAAGAAGCGCTTTAATAACTCCTGCCGTTACAATATTCGTTCTATTCTTAGCAGTTGTATTTTATGTTGGTTACATCTTTCCGGAGACAGCTAAACTGTTTGTAAAGTTCGGTATCGAACTTCCACCAATGACTGCATTCACCTTAAAGATGAGTGATTTTCTTGTAAATAACATTTTGATCATCTTTGGATTGTCCTTAATACCCCCCATTGTTCTTTGGCAAATGTCAAAGACTAAAAATGGAGGACTGATTATTGGACGAGCAATGATGAAATTACCTATAATGGGCTCACTTATACATAAAACGTTGATCGAAGTTTTTTGCAGAGTATTTTATACCCTTTACAGCGGTTCGGCTGAAAGTATTGAACCGATTAGAATTGCATCAGAGGCAGCAGGTAATAAATATTTCGAAGACCGGATAAAAAATGTGGCCATTCCTTTAATGCTAAAGAAGGGAGCGGGACTTACAGATGCTTTTGAAGCATCAGGTGTATTTACGGAAACGGCATTATCAAGGCTACACTCGGGTGAAGAAACCGGGACAGTTAAAAACACGTCATTGCAGCTTGCAAATTATTATGAAAGTGAAACGGTATACCGTTTGAAAAATTTGATCGAGGTGATTCAGGTAGCAATTGCGATGATAATAATGGTAGTAATGATTCTCTTAACATTAGTATCCGCTGAGACGGCAACCGTTAGGCCCCCAACGCCTGGAGCATCTACTCAAATTAACATTGAGAACAATATAGGATGATCCAAACAAATCTGGATATGTCCGATAAAATCGGTTATCTCCTTTTCAAAAAAGGTATAATCGATTCACAAATTCTTGAGAAAGCACTAAACGTAAAAGCTGAAGAAAAAGGAAAGATAAAGCGAAATCTTGCACAAATATTAGTGCAAAATTTTGATTTTGATCACGACACCATTTTTAAAGAAGTTGCCATTCTATATGCCTTTCGAGAGTTGAACCTGCCAGAAGGTGAACAACTGCAACATAAAATTGAAGCAATAAAACAAGTTGTAAACAAAGGCAGTGATCAACTGAAACAGGAGATGTCTGAGCATAAGGTTATTCCTTATGCTTACGACGAAAGATTGAAAGATAAGTTGATCTTAGCTGCAATAGATCCTACCGACCGAAGTATTCCCAAAATAGCATTTGCCTTAAATGTCAGGAAATACGAGGTCGCTTTCCTGAAAAAGAAAGATTACGATAAGATAATCCAGTCGATACTTCCGGTTGAAAACGTATATTTAAAAGCAATTGAAGATTCGTCGACGGAAATGGATATCGAAGGAGACGAAGCTTCACTCGATGAGCAAGAACTCGATGCTGAAATAAATAAAAGTGCGTTAATAAATTTAGTTGAAGGTGCATTAGTTGAGGGAGTTCGCAAAGGAGCAAGCGATATTCACTTTATACCGAGAACAGGTCATAGAACCGATATACTTATTCGTATAGATGGAAATCTTCAACCATGGCATATTCAGGAAAATACACTTCCCGAAGCCGTTGTTGCGGTTGTTAAAGATCGCTCTAAGGGAATGGATAGGTTTGAGAGAGAAAAAGCTCAAGACGGTTTTATTCAAAGAGAAATAGATGGACAAATAATAAGATTCAGAGTAAGTGTGTTGCCAATGGTAGGAACTGAATTAAGAAATAAATTTGAAAGTATTGTAATTAGAATTCTTGATGACCGCAAGGTTGTTAAAGATTTGGATAAACTTGGTCTCACAGGCTATTCTAAAGACGCCTTTACAAAATCTATTAGCCAGCCCCAAGGAATGGTGATACTTACCGGACCAACAGGCAGCGGCAAAAGTACTACTTTAGTTGCAGCACTTTATCAGGTAATTGATCCAAGCGTAAACGTATTAACAGTAGAAGATCCCGTTGAGTACGTTATTGAAGGTGCCCGTCAGCTTAAAATTGGGTACAAGATGAATTTTGAGCAAGCTATTAGATCAATCCTCCGTCATGACCCCGATATTGTTTTAGTAGGAGAGATGAGAGATAAAGAAACGGCTGAAGTTGCTATTAAGCTGGCAAATACAGGTCATTTAACATTTTCAACTCTACATACTAATGATGCGCCAAGCGCAGTAGCCCGTTTGTATAAAATGGGTATTGAACCTTTTTTAATTGCATATGCAATAAACATCATCATGGCGCAAAGGTTAATTCGTAAATTATGTGAATTCTGTAAAACAAAGGTTACTTCACTGGATGAAGATTTATTATCTGCTGCAGGTATTGATATTAACGAAATAAAAAAGCATACGATTTATACCGCAAAAGCTTGTGAAAAGTGTAATGGAACTGGATACAAAGGCAGAATGGCTATTCACGAAGCCCTTTATTTTACAAAAGAAATAAGGCAGATTATAGTGCGTTCTGGAATTGAGGTTGATGAAGAGAAAATAAGAATTCAAGCAAAAAAGGATGGTTCAAAATCGTTGAGAGACTCAGGTATTGAAAAGGTTATTTTAGGTCTTTCCTCTATTGAAGAAGTTCTTGCCTCAACTTCTGACGAGTAGTACCCCCTTTTGTTAGGTAATTATTACAATAGATTTAGAATATTTCTGCAATAAATTCACAATAATTTAAATCTCAGACCGGAAATTACTTGCATAGTATTTGATTTGAATGATTCAGCTTTCGCTAACAATTAAAAATTAAAGGAGTTAAAGTGGCTGTTCAAACTCTAAATCAGGTCCCTACAAAGAGAAAAGCTATTCCCATTGAAGAAGTTAAAAGAATTCTTTCGGATTTCAAGGAAACCATTCCTATTGACCTGAGGGGCCCGGATAAAGTAATATTTCTCCTTGAAAACATAACAAAGCTTCCAACAGATAGCGCAACACTGTTAAAAAATTTTATTGACTCGTTATTAATTGCCATGATCGAACGAGATGCCTCAGACATCGAAGTTGGAGGCCATGGCAACGAGGGATATATCTGGTTGAGAATATATGGTATCAAGGAAAGAGTAATGGATTTTCCACGGTTTTCTGAGGTTGAAACTGCAATTATTATTATCAATTTATTGAACTCCAATCAAAGAAAATATTTATCTGTAGCAAAAAACCTCGATTTTAGCTATACGTGTTATTATGAACGAAGAAAGTTAAACATACGCTTTCGAGCGGATGCGTACTTTGAACTGGATACACTAGCTCTAAACATGCGTGCAATTAATTTAAATGTTCGACCTCTAGATTCGCTGGGTTTTCATCCGAATACAATTAAAGTAATGAGCCATAACTACATCAAGTTTGGATTATCGCTAATAACTGGAATTACAGGTTCTGGTAAATCAACAACTCTCGATGCCATAATTGATGAACATAATAAGTATGACCCCGCACATGTCATTATTGTTGCTTCACCAATAGAGTATGTCCATCTCTCAAATAAATGTATAATTAAGCATAGGGAAGTTGGCCGGGATGTTATCTCATTTAAAGATGGTGTGATTCAGGCAATGAGACAAGACCCGGATATAATTGTAATCGGTGAAATGAGGGATCCTGAAACAATATTAGCTGCCCTTGAGGTGACTGACACAGGACATAAGGTATTTTCCACACTTCATACTTCTTCAGCTGTAGAGTCCATTGATAGAATTGTTGCGGAAGTTAACCCTCATGAACAAGAACGGGTAAGACACAGACTAGCGGACGTTTTGGTGTCAATAGTATCACAAAAATTGCTTCCCGGGGTAGATGGTAAATTGGTTATGGCAAAGGAAGTTTTGATAGTAACACCTAGCGTAAAAGCCGCAATTAAGAACAATACCACAAGTGAAATTTACCTAATGATAAATCAGGGCAGTTCCTTAGGTATGATAACTATGGAACAAGATTTGAAGCGATTATACATGAAGAAAAAAATATCGCTGGAAAATGCCATCGCATATGCAAATAATAAAACAAGAATTCAACAACTATTAGCGGCCATGGAATGAAACCATTAGTATGCATATTCTGTGAAGGCAATGATACAAAAATTGCCGTCGTGGAAAAAGAAAAAGAAAAAATTAAACTCCTCAAAACTGGCTCATTCAATGTTGTTCAACCACCTATTGAGGTTGCTGAGGGTATAACAAATCTTAAAATGGAAACCGACGACCTTTCTTTTGAGGAATTAGATAAAGACATACCAATAAACGAAGTAGAAGTTGTAAGCACATCCGGATTAGCATTGATAAGCACCTCGCTAAAGGGAATTGACTTAAATAAGAGTGTGTTTTTACCTGTTTTAACAGAGCCTGCACTTCATTACCATGTGTTCGAGGGAAGTAAATTAGGAAAATCTTCAAAATTTGTTCAAGAATTAATTAATGATATTTCTGAAACAAAAAATCTTACTATAAGCAAAGATGAACTAGCCTATGTTGAGCTTGCAGATAAATCCTCATTGGCAGTATTCGTCAATGGAGAAATAAGCTCGATTAAACTTATAAACTCCCTTGCCGGTTACAATGGTAAAAGATTCTATAAAATTCCAACTATCAAGAGCGCTGAAGTATCACTGGCAAATTATGTTGCAAAGAAAAAGAAATTCTTCCCCGATGACCAATCCTTAATAGTTTATATAGGCAAAGAGTACAGTAAGCTTATTTTTTTACAAGGGAGAAGTCTTAAACACATCGGTACAACTTTAGACATTGGCTCAACAAACCTTCACACATATGATGTATATTTCAGCAAAATCCTGCTCGAAATGGACAACGGTGGAATATCATCTCTTGATAATATAATTGTTTGTGGCGAAGACGATTCTGAAAATTTAATTCTTTCGTTTTATGGTACTTTTCCGGAAGCTAACGTTTCAAGATTAGAGTTTGACGATATAAATATTACAATACTAGACCATGAATCTCAGGAATCCATTTCAGCGTACAGTATTTTAATAGCTACCGCAATTGAGTTTTTTGATGATCAAACCCAAAAACATCCCAGCAGCATAAATCTTTTGCCAAGGTATGTAAGAGAAGAACAGAAGGTATTCCAATTTGCTTGGCATGGATACGCAATTCTCCCGTTATTATTCGGAGCAACATTCTTCTTAACTCTTCAAATTTTAATGAATAATAAAAAGAGTACTGAACTCCAAAAAGAAATCACGCAACAAACAATTCTACTTAGGCAAAATCAGGAAATTCTGGGCCGAATTGCCGAGCTGGAAAGTAAGATTAGCGGTTTTGGGCAAACTCAAACAATATTGGACTCGGCTTCGGTAGGAACTGGAGTATGGTCTAATGTATCCGAGCATTTTTCCAATTTCTTCGCAGCAAAGCAAAACATTTGGCTTACAAAACTAAATGCTGATGGAAATAATATATCTGTTGAGGGTAACTCATTATCTAAGTTATCTCCAACAGAACTTGCTTATTCGATCCAAGGATCTGAACTGAGAGGTATCTTTAACGAATCTATTCGGGAAGAAAATGCTTACCGTTTTAATTTAAATTTTAACTTATTACAATTTCAAAAGTGACACAATGAATAGAAAACTAAAAAACACACTTGCTCTAGTTGGGCTTTTGATTTTTATTCTGGTATTCGGCGGAGTATATATTTTAATTATTCAACGCGGCGAACTATCAGCAAAAGAAGATAAGCTGAGAGAATTAAAAGCAAACGATTATAACACGGAACAACTTACACTTCAGTATGAAGATCTTTATAAAAGAGCAACCGTTCTGGATTCCGTGCTCGCTTCTAGAAAATTTAATATTCCACAAAATCTATCTTCAGTTAAGTTTTATGACTTTGTAACTCAACTAACTTATGGATTAAGCGAGAGTACTAAAATTGATGTTGAGTATGGCGAACAGAAACAGGAACGCGATTTCTTTTACTTTGAATATAAAGTTAAGGGGGTAGCCCCTTATACTGATTTATACAAGTTTATCTATGGAATAGAGCAGAGTAAAGAACTCAAGAAGATCACCTCTATAAATCTTGGTAGTATTGTTCAAAGTAATAATGAGGAAGGTCCAAAGTTCTTAGTAAACTTTTCATTAGTTGTGCATGTTTATTATGCGAGCAATAATCGTTTTGCCACTTCAGAGTTCGTAGAAAATAACCTGTCTGCAAGACCATTGTACGATGCATTTTATCCTTTGCTCAGAAATGAAATTCCGCCTAACACGGAAGGATTGCTTGATGTTCAAGGAGCAAAATTACTTGCGCTGGTTCCTGAAGGTGCATTTCTCAGTAATGCAATTGGAAATACTTATTTACTGTGGGAAGGCGAACCAGTTTACCTGGGATATTTAACCAGCATTGATTATACGAATAAGAAAGTGAAATTTATTATAAACAGAGGTGGTGTAATCGAAAAAGCAGAATTGTATTTGGAAAAAGAAGAAGCAAATAAGAAATAATAAATGAGAGTAGAAATTATGAAAACAGTTATCCTATCATTCGTGCTGATTGTATTTCTTTCAATAACCAGTTTGCCCCAGCAATACCTAGAAAGGCAGTTTAAAGGGTATACAAATCCGGATGAACTAGTCACTATGTCGGCAAATCTTCCTTTTGATCAAGCGGTTGAGCTTTTAAGCAAGGTAAGCGAAAACATGAAAGGGAAAAGAATAGTATCTACATACCAGAGTGCGGATCCAATTGGTATTGAGATTGAAAACATGCAATATGAAAAAGCACTGATAGTTGTGGTTCAGTATCGGGGACTTATTTATGAAGAAAAAGAAGATGTCATTATTGTAAAGAAGAAAGGTGAAAAGGTCGATAATAGAACCGCTGATACTTACGTTCCGGTTGATTCAAGGGAAGTTAAAATATCCGCTGTCTTTTTTGAAATGAATGTTAATGAAGCAAGAAAAAGAGGGGTAGATTGGAAAGTTATTTTTCAAAAAAAAGGATTGGATCTCGGCGGGCTTTTAGGTGTTGATAAAACCAAAACACAGACCCAAGGAACTACTGTGCAAGAACCTTCTTTTGATGTTGGTGTAGCAGGTGATTTCAATATCGGTAACTTTTTTGGCGAAGCTACTGCAATATTTAAGTTCTTCGAAACTGAAAACATTGGCGAGGTAATCGCCAGTCCTAATATAGTAGTTAGGGATGGCCGCCCGGGAAGAATTCAAGTGGGGTCGGATATATCAATTAAACAAAAAGATTTTGCCGGAAATATTATCGAGAATTTTTTCTCAACCGGTACAATAATTAATGTTACTCCCTACGTAATAAATGAAGAAAATGTTGATTATACTTTATTAAAAATTACTGCTGAAAGAAGTACATTCGTACCTGATCCTTCTAATACAATAATTAATAAAACAGAGGCTTCCACCGAAGTTATAATGCTTGATGGTGAAGAAACTGTGATAGGGGGATTATTTGTAAATGATGAAGTAAAAATTCGTTCCGGTGTTCCAATTCTTAAAGATCTTCCGTGGTATGTATTCGGACTCAGATATATTTTTGGATCTGATGAAGTACGTCTGACTAAAAAAGAGCTCGTAATTCTTCTTAAAGCAGAACTTGTTCCAACGTTAAAAGATCGCTTAGCCGGTAAAAACTCTACTACTCCTGTGCGAGATGAATTATTGAAACAGAGAGAAAAATTAAGACTGTATCAATTCAATCAAGAACCTGGCAGCGGCAATTAAGGACATTTTATGGAATCAATTTTAATTGTTGACGATGATCTTAGAATATGCACGACTTTAAAGGAAGAGCTGGCTGAAGTTGGATACGAGACAGATTTTCTTTTAAGAGGTACAGAAGTATACGATTACCTGAAGACCAACCCGGTTGATCTTATACTTCTGGACTTAGTGCTTCCCGAAAAAGATGGTTATGAGGTTTTAAAGGAAATTTCAGAAAATAAATTTGATGTTAAGGTTGTTGTATTAACCGCCTATGCTGATGTGAAGAGCGCTATCGATTCTGCCAGGCTTGGTGCTAGTGATTTTATAAGTAAACCTTATGACTTAGATGAGTTATTAATAACAATTCGTAAGGTTCTGCAGCGAGATGATTAGTAATGAAAATAAGCTATCGAATACTTTTTATTAACTTTTTTGTCGTAGTATTAATTGTAGGAAGCTCTTCCTTTGCTTTCTATTCAATAATGTATAATGTTCTTACCAGCCAGCAATCTAAATATCTCCTTAAATCTTCAAACGATTTTATTTTAACGTACAAAGAATTCTTTCAAAATACCGAAAACGACTTCGCAAAATTATCAAGGGCTGAATTATTCTCAAGCGAAAAAATAAAATCAACAACCATCGATTTTATTTTAGAACAGCAACCAAAAAATGTAAAATTCTATGTACGAGCAATGTCGAAAGAAGGAGTCAATCTTTCACCAAAGGTTTCATCCCTTGATGAGTTCATTAGTAATAACCCTTCTGCACTAATTAAAAGCCACAATTTCCCGGACGGCTATTCCGTTTATTACGGCCGTTTGCTCACGGATGATTTCCTGAACTCCGTTGCCCAAAAAATTAACGCTCAGGTAGCAGTAATAACCGGCAAATCAATATTGCAGGTATCTAACCAATTATCTAATCAGCAGTATATTTATTTCTTAAATAAAGCTTACAACAATTTATCTTCACGAGAAAAATTTAATGTGTATTCTGAGGATTCAGATCAAGCTGATATTATATCGACACTTTGCAGCATTTCGTCGAACATTAATGCAAATCAAAATCTAAATTTCCTAATATTCTCAACACTGAATGAAGCAGCTGATTTACGATCAAGCATTAAATATATTTTGCTAACAGTAGGAATAGCCGGTGTACTCCTTTCACTAATTTTAACCTATATTTTTACACAAAAAATCAGGAGTCAGCTAAGCTTATTAAGTAATGCCACTGAACTTACAAAACAGGGTAACTTCAAAAATAAAATTGAGATTAAATCGAATGATGAGATTGGACAGTTAGCCTCAGCTTTCAATAACATGCTTGACGAGCTCGCGAAACATGATCGTGCGGTTACAGAATATTCCGATTTTATTGCTCTCATCAATAGGAATCCAACCTTAAAGGAAATTGCCGACGCGGCGCTCAACAAAATCATTAAAACATGCGGATTTGCGGTAGGAGCAATTTATGCAGTAAAAAACGAATCAGTTTCTTTAATTCGTTCTTATGGAATAAAAGGAAAAACGGATGCAGAGGATTTAGAATTTTTCGATTCTGCAATTAAAAATCGTGAAATGCTTGAGCTTAGTTTTGAGAAGAATTTTCCGACGGTTTCATCGGGAATAATTTCACTTGAAATTAAGCATCTGCTGGTGATTCCAATCATTTATAATAACGAAGTTATAGCAATTATTGAACTTGGCGGTTTGGATAAACCATCCCAAGACGTGAAGAATTATTTAGCAAAGATTCAAGATCAGCTTGCTATAGGATTAACAAACGCTTTTGCTGTTGTGCAGCTGGAAAATCTTGTGGTTGAATTGAAACTTCTTAATGAGGAATATCAAAAACAGAATGAACAAGTAAAACAGCAGAATGACTCATTTTTAAAACTGCATGATCAGCTTAAAGATAAAGCACGTGAGCTTCAGATTCAAAAACAGAGAGCAGAGGAATCAACAAAACTCAAATCTCAATTTCTTGCAAGTATGTCTCACGAACTGCGTACTCCTATGAATTCGGTGCTTGGGCTAACGGAATTAATACTTGAGGAAGGATCTACGCTAAATCCTAAAACCAAAGAACGACTTGAGATTGTTCATCGAAGTGGTATAAGATTGATGAGTTTAATAAATGACATTCTTGATCTATCCAAAATTGAAGCAGGCAAAATGGATCTTAAAAACGATGACATTCTGCTTGAGGATATTATTTTTGACGTCGAAGCTTCAATTAAACCGCTGGTCGTTAAAAAGCATTTAGAATTTAAGATTGTAAGAGAAATTAATACAAATCTATTCATAAACATTGACAGGGGAAAAGTCACACAGGTCCTTATAAATTTACTTGGGAATGCAGCCAAGTTCACTGAAAAAGGATTTGTAGAACTTCGCGTAGAGGCTGAGCCGGAAAATAAATTACGCTTCGATATAGTTGATTCAGGAATCGGAATTCCAGTTGAAGATCAAAAAATAATATTTGAAGAATTTAGACAGATAGATGGAACTACCACAAGAAAATACGGCGGCACAGGATTAGGGTTATCAATCTGCAAAAGAATTGCTGATATGCTTAACGGCTCACTTAGTGTTGAAAGCCAGCCGAACAAAGGATCTGTGTTTTCATTCACAATTCCCTTCCAGGTTTCATCACAAAAGAAAGCAGGAAACTATCCTGTAAATGTAGGCACCTTACGGAAGAACAGAAAAAATCCAATACTTGTTATTGATGACGATGCTGATATTAGAATTACTATTGGGGAATACTTAAAATCAAGAGGTTACAACGTTGTCTATGCAGATAACGGGATAAATGGTGTTAATCTTGCAAAAGAACTTCAACCATTTGCGATTACTTTGGACTTGCTTCTTCCAAATAAAGATGGTTGGACAGTCCTGAAAGAATTAAAAGAAGATCCATCGACTAAAGATATTCCTGTGATTCTGGTGTCTATTATTAGCGATAAAAACCTTGGCTATGGACTAGGAGCTTTTGAGTATTTTGTAAAACCGCTTTCACATAAGGAACTTCTTTCTGCATTAAATAAATTGGAAAATTATGCAAGAAAGAAAATAGAAAATATTGTTCTTGTCGATGATGATGAATCAGAGATTGAAAGGTTCAAAGCTGCATTACATGATGATGGAGTCACAGTTCATTTTATTAAAGATAGCCGTTTGGCATTGAACAAAATAGTAGACATCAACCCCGATTTGATTGTTCTGGATTTGCTAATGCCCGGTATTGATGGAATATCGCTCACTAATGAACTTAAAAATCATAAAGAGACTAAACATATACCAATAATCATAAGCACGACCAAAGAGTTGAGTGACGAAGAAAAACTATCACTTCAGAACATTGTCGAAGAAGTTACACTCAAATCAAAAGGTCACCCTCTTGATGTATTAAAGATTGTCAGAGATAGAATAAGAATGGATGAACTTTCTCATTTTGTGGAAGATACGACAAATCAACAGCCCGTAGACGAATTGGAAATTTCCAGGAATGAAATTAAAAAAAATGATTTGGATGATCTAAAAAAGAAAAGAAACGAATTTTTGGGTGAAGTTTTGATTGTTGATGATGATCCCGATGCTTTGTTTACTATTAGTGAAATTGTTCAATCATGTAATTGTAAAACTTTAGTGGCAAATAATGGAATTGAGGGTCTGAAAATATTAGAAGAGAATACACCAGATTTGATATTGCTGGATATAATGATGCCTGAAATGGATGGCTTTCAAACAATTAAAAAGATACGTGAAAACAATAATTGGCGGCACATCCCGGTATTTGCTGTTACGGCACGCGCTATGCTGGAAGATCGACAAATCATTCTTAAAAATGGATTTGATGACTATATATCCAAGCCTGTTAATACAGGAGTTATTTCATTTAAAATTGAAAAGTTATTTTCAAAGTTGAGAGTCTTGTAGTATGAAACGAATATTAATTATTGATGATTTACCTGAAAATGTATTCATGCTTCAAGATAGGCTTGAGAATGAAGGTTATGAGGTGGTAAAAGCTTACGACGGGAAAACAGGGATAGCAAAGGCAACGAGCGAAATGCCGGACCTAATTCTTTTAGATGTTATGATGCCTGAAATGACAGGTATAGAGGTTTGTAAAATTCTTAAGCAAGATGCTGGAACCGCTGATATCCCAATAATTATAGTTACAGCTAAATCAAGTGCCGATGATGCCAAGGAAGGCCTGGAGGCAGGAGCATTTGATTACATAAAAAAGCCAATTGAAAAAGTAGAATTGTTAGCAAGAATTAATTCAGCTTTGAAGCTAGCCGAGGCACATAAGCAGGTTATTGATGCAGAAATAAGAAACACTTATGCAGCTACAGTTGTAAGCACCAATCATAAAATCAAGCAGCCTCTTACATTAATGAGTCTTTCTTCTGCGGCGATAAAAAGAGAATTAAGTAAAGAACAGATTTCCAAAGAAGCAATATTAAGCCGCTTAAATTATATCGAGAATGCAGTTAGTGAAATAAGCGATATACTCAATCAACTGAATGTGCTAAAAAAACCACTTGCATTGGAAAGTGCAAAAACTGCGAGAATCACAGAAGATAAGAGAGATTCTTTGGAAAGTTTCTCAGATAAGATTGCGAATAGTTGAAAGCATAACTTCAAACTCGTAAGGTTTTGTTACCAAGCTTGTAACTCCAACTTTTCGTACATCAGAACTTGATTCGACAGATAAGCTGCCTGTAGATAATATGACAGGCATTTTGTAATTAAGTTTTCTTATTTGTTCTACGCACTCCAAACCATTCATTCCCGGCATATTATAGTCAATTATCACCAAATCTACTTTCATTTCTTCGGTCAAAACTTTTAAGACTTCAGCGCCAGATGAAACTTTAATCAAATTATATCCGCTGGATTCTAAAAGCTCAGCGAGTAAATCTCTAAGCATTATTTCATCATCGGCTAATAAAATAATTTTCTCAGAAGGTTCAAATGTTGCTTCCTGTGAGATTGGTTCATAAACCGGTATAAAAACGTTAAAGGTAGTTCCCCCTTTTAGCCTGCTTGTAACATCAACGTGTCCTTTATGAGCTTTTATAATTCCGTGTGTAACATACAATCCTAATCCAGAACCGGTTTCTTTCTTTTTAGTAGAGAAGTAGGGATCGAATATTTTGGGAATATTTTCCTCAGATATTCCTTCACCAGTGTCAGTGACGGAGAAACAAACATATTTACCTTTATCAAGCCAGGGAAAGTTTGCAATATTTTTATTGTCGACAACAACATTTTTAGCTGATAAAATTATTTTGCCGGTGCCATAGATAGCTTCTTTTGCATTCACACATAGATTTAGCAGCACCTGATATATTTCGGTCGGGTTTCCTAGAATATCTTTTAGTTTTTCCTCTGCACTGCTTTCAAATGTAATTTCTTTAGGAAAAGTTTGATTAACAACTCTTACAATTTCAGCAATAATTAAGTTTGATTTAATTAATTCTTTTTGTTTTGGAGTTGGTTTTCCAAAAGACAGCAATCCTTTTGTAAGATCTCTTGCTCGAGCAGCGCATTTTTCGATATTGTCAATCAAACGGCTAATATTTTCTTTTTGAGGTACACGTTTCTTCAATAAATTTAGACTTCCGAAAATGCTTGTCAATAGATTGTTAAAATCGTGAGCCATACCGCTTGATAATTTCCCGATGGTCTCGAGCTTTTGACCTTGCAGAAGTTTTTTCTCAATTTCACTGTTTAATTCACGAGATCTTATTCCACTGATTGTGACAGCTAGTAGAGATGAAAATTGTTCTATGTTATTTAGCTCGTTATGTAAATATTTTTTATCCTTCCTGCCAAGAATAATAGATGCTAATAATTTGTCCTGGATAAAACATGGCGAGATCAGTAAGTAGTCTGATTGCAGAACATTCGCAAAATTAAACCCGATACTATTTGGCTCCGAACTAATAATCAAAGATTTTTTATTTACAGTTAGCCACTTAGTAATAAAAGAAAAGCTCGTTTTTATTTCTATTTCTGCATCGGGTTTATTTTTTATTTGATCATTCGGATCATGAAAGAGTATTTCATATATTTTATTATCTTCAAAAAATAATAGCAGGCCGAATTTGCTATCCGTTAATTTTTTGCATCTCGTTAATATTTCTTCAGATAGCACGGTTAAAGAGTTTTCTTTTGTAAGTAAGCCAAGAATATCGTGTAACTCTTTTTGGAATTCAATGTTCCTTTGCAGAGCATCCTCATATTTTTCTGTCAAAGATCTCTTTATGTACGAATTATATGTTCTTAGGAAATAACCATCAAGCTTGTTTTTTGTAATTAAAGGATTGATGCTAAGATTTTTATGCTTATCCGGCAGAGAGATATGAAGTGATTTATTCTTTTGCAAAACCGCAAGATCATCCTTACTTGTTATGTTGAAAAGGTCGTAAAAAGATCTACCCTTAATTTTTACAAAGCTGGTATCCTCTTTGAAATCCCTACTAAACCATAGAATGATTCCATCTTTGTTGGCAATGGCCATTGAATTACCTTCAACTTCTAAAAGCTCCGAGAGAGCATAGTTAGAAATTATTTTATTCAGCATTTGATTATTCTTGTTTGATCTCGTACTTCTTAATTTTTGTATAAAGCGTTTTGGGACTAATACCGAGCTGGTTTGCTGTTTGAGTTCTATCCCAACGATTAAGTTTTAGGACTTTTGCGATATGATGTTTTTCCATCTCGTCCATACTTATTATTTCGGTTATACGGATATCTTCCTCATTCATTGGCACCTGAGTGCTTTTTGCCGTTACGCTTACCGGTAAATTGAGGTCGTCAGGATCAATAAACTCACCTTCCGAAAAAATTATAGCCCGTTCAATTGTATGTTCAAGTTCTCGGACGTTGCCTGGAAAATTATAGCTTATGAGAGATAACTCGGCTTTAGTAGAAAGTTTTTTAGGTGATCTGATGGGAGACTTTGATTCTAGGAAAAAATTAGCAAGAACAGGTATGTCATCTCTCCTGTCTCTTAGGGGAGGAATAGTTAATGTGATAACATTTAAGCGGAATAACAAGTCTCTTCTAAAATTTTTATTATCAGCTTCTTCAAGAAGATTTCTATTGGTCGCACAAATCACTCTAACATTGGAATTGAGATTTGAAACTCCGCCAATTCTTCTGTATTCACCATTTTCTAAAAAGCGTAAAAGTTTTGGCTGAAGCGATAAACTTAGTTCACCAATTTCATCTAGAAACAAAGTACCGCCGTTAGCTATTTCAACTAAACCTTGCTTTGTGTTTTTTGCATCTGTAAAAGCTCCACGCTCATGCCCAAATAGTTCACTTTCAATTAACTGATCGGGAAGCGATGCACAATTGATAACAACAAAAGGTTTATTGGACCTTGTTGAATGTTTGTGAATATATTCTGCAAAAAGTTCTTTCCCGGTTCCTGTTTCACCTTCAATTAGAATGTTCGAATCCGACTGAGCCGCTTTATTTGAAAGGTTAATAATTTTTTGAAGTTGGGGGCTGTCACCTACAATATTGTTGGGGAGCTTTTTATTTACTTTCTCTTTAAGAATGCTATTTTCCAGAATCAGTGATTTGTGCTCAATCGCCTTATTTATAGTAAAAACTAATTCCTCTAATTGATAAGGTTTTGTCAGATAATCATAAGCTCCCATTTTAATGCATTCAATAGCTTTTTTCAAGTCGTTAATAGCAGTGAGCATAATTACTTGGAGAGATGAATTATATTCTTTAGCAAACTTTAGAACCTCGTCACCCTGCACCTCAGTCATATTAATATCAAGGAGAAGGATATCATAAATTTTCCGTTTAATTGCTTCCATAGCAAACTTGCCATCGTAAACATTATCTACGGAAAACCCTTCTTCTATTAGCTGTTCCTTCAAGAGATAGCTTAAGGTTTCATCGTCATCACAGACTAAAATCTTTGAATTTTTAGACATAAATTAAATTAAATTATTGTTACACTTATTGAATTCGTTTGAATTAAAACCTCAAATTTTTATATTTGTGCTCCCAAAATTGAGGGCGTGTAGCTCAGTGGTAGAGCATTTGCCTTTTAAGCAAAGGGTCGGTGGTTCGATCCCACCCACGCTCACTTTTTTCAAATTACCGAATCAAAACTTCTATCCTTTCTCAAATGGAGCCATTTAGAAGTTCAACCTAAGAACTTAGCACTCTCAAATTGCCAACAAATATAACTATAAAAATTCTAAATCACATTAGGTGATTTAGCAGATCCCTGCAAAAAAAATCATCTTTTGGGCCAATATTGGATCATTTCCAGAGGATTTTTAAAATCTCCTTTGTTGTTTACAAAAGGAATTATATCTTTCGAAAAAATTAAAAAGCACTAAGGTAATCGATTGGGCGAAATTGTATTTTGGACAATTATGCGAACAGCAATAACCATTCCTTTGGTTTGGTTTCTACAGGGTTATTTGGACTATCAGTTTTGGTGGGTGCTTTGCTTGTTTGCTATTTACGGGGTGATAGTTCATCCCGCCGTTATACACTACAGATTATTTGAAGAGAAGAGCAAGGAGATAATTGAATCTACACCTTGTTCAAGCTGTTTGCACTTCGATAAATCAGCGGTGCTTTGCATGAAACATGATACACACCCTACATTAGAATTCCTGCCTTGTGATGGTTTAGACTGGGAACCGGGTGCTTTTCAAGCTAGTCAAGATGAGCTGAAATCCGAATAATCAATTTTGTAAATGATAATCTTCATGCTAATAACTATTCCTCAGAACAGAGATAAGATTTAATATTCGGAGTAATATGCATCTGCAAAACGGAATTTAAAAATCAAAGAAGATTTATAGTTCGGTAAATTTATATGGGCCGTGGATATTCCTTAATCAACTTATTTGAAATATAAAATTCCTCTGATGTTTTACCTACCAGATTATAGTATGATGAATCTAAGCTTTCTCCTTTGTTATAATCTATTCCTTTACCAAAGTATGATGCGATTGTTTTAACAGAGGGTTCTGTCTTGAATTTTTCAATAAATTTATATGAAATTAACCTCACATAAAATGCGGAATAAAGAATGTTTATTGAATCATTCAACATTTTATTTATTAGTTCATCCTTGGAATTGCTTTTGCTTATATATTGTTCATTAGCATAATTGTCTTCGATCCACATAAAAGTAGAGACTTTTATTTGAGCAAAACCGACTGAAGGATCCATCCCAATCCTTGCTCTAAAACTATCGAATCTATCCCATTCATCGTAATTATTTATTAATTCTCCATAAAGTATACTTGCATATACCCGAGGATTAATATTAAAAAGTCGGCAATTTTCTCGAATTAAATTAGAATTCGATCCAATTAAATAATCTATTTCCTTTTCAGGAGATTTGTTACAGCTGCTTAGAAAAATTCCACAAAGTGCAAAACATAATAATTTAATCGGATATTTTATTCGCTGAAAATAGTCTAAGAATAATCTGTGATTTATTTGCATTTTTACCCGGATCCTCGCTATCAATTAAATATGTAAATAAACATGTATTATCGCCATTGAGTGCGGCAACTATAGAATTATCCATAGGTAATTTTAACTTTTTACTAAAGGTATATTCTGTATCTAATAGAATTGGAATTTTGTCAACTAAATCTTGATAAAGAACTTTTACATGCTTTACATTATTTGTGGAGATTATCAGATAAAGCGCCACCTCAATAGATAAATCGTTAGTTTCAATCAAATCTTTAAAATACAAAAGAGCATCTTTATAGCAAGATTGACAAGCTCCTATACCAGCCGCTATTATAATTTTATTTTTTTTACTGAACTGAGTTGTTTGGTTGCTGCTTAAATAAACCAAAGAATCAATATTTATTTTGGAACCAATTAGGTCATTTTGTAATGAATTTTCTATTTGAAAATTTTGAATTTTATACAACATGAATTCTTTTTGTATGGCTAAATCAGCAATTTCCTTTTCATTGCTTAAATACTTTACTAAAAAAAACAGCGCTATTAAAATAATTGTACCCGTTATAAATATTTTACGTGTGCGTATTGATATTTTGAATTTAGTCATAATAAAATTTTAGCAAGTGGAATATGCTAAGAAGGGTAATAAAAAGCATAGCATTATAAATATTTTTTTCACTATAATTAATATGCAAGCACCTGTCAGTTAACACTCCACCTGTCCTTTTCACAAAAACTACTTTAGCACCGTCATTTTCTTGCTTGCCGTGAAATCATTCACACGCAAAGTGTAGATGTAAACTCCGCTTGGTAAATTGCTTGCATTAAACTGAATAGAATGCACCCCTGCTGGCTTTATTTCATTAACTAAGGAAGCAACTTCTTTTCCTAAAATGTCATAAACCTTAAGTTGAACTTGTCCGCTTTCCTTGATTTGATAAACAATGTTTGTTGCTGGATTAAAGGGATTAGGGT
>Ga0214473_10003827_pt1 | contig 18150 bp, 12 predicted proteins | sample RVTome_7_FD_203509 | JGI IMG/M metagenome (GOLD analysis project Ga0214473, IMG submission 203509) | Soil microbial communities from uranium-contaminated site in the Upper Colorado River Basin, Wyoming, United States - RVT98D197 | ecosystem: Environmental > Terrestrial > Soil > Contaminated >... | reverse complement strand
TGGCCAGGCGAGGCAGCGGGTCCATCACCCGCAGGAGCGGCGCCGTGCGCAGGTCGAGCGCGCGCCGCTGCAGGTCGGCGACGACGCGGTCCATGCGGTCGAAGCCCGCCGAGAAACCGGCCGAGCTCGCGAACCCCTCCTGTTCGGCGATGGTTCGGACCTGCTTGGAGGTGAGGATCACCTCGCCCACCGAGCTCAGGAAGCGGTCCAGGCTCTCGGTGCGGACGCGCACCGAGGGGGGCGGTGCCGGAGCGCCCGGGCGCCGCGCCGCGGCTGGATCAGCTTCCCGCGCGGTTTTTTTTTTCGCTCCTCCGCGCCATTTGGGGGGGTGGCCCCCGCCGCATCGGGCGAGAGCGCGTTCGCGAGCTCGAAGTCCGCGGAGGGCGGCTCGCCGCTCTCACGCACCGCGCCGACCATGCGCTCGAGGCCCTCGAGACCGCGGAAGAGGATCGCGATGCCCTCGACCGCGTCGATTCTTCCGGCCGCCCGGTATTCATCCATCCGGTCCTCGAGCTTGTGCGCGATCTCGGTGATCGAGTCGTAGCCGAGCGACCCCGCCATCCCCTTGATCGAGTGCGCCATCCGGAACACCAGATCGATCGCCTCGCCGTCGTCCGGATGCTTCTCCAGCAAGAGAAGCGCGCGGCTCATCTCGGCGAGATGCTCCTCCGCCTCCTCGAGGAACAGGTTCCGGTACTTGACGAGATCCACCCTCAGATCTCCTTTTCGATGACCTTCCTGAGGGTGACGACCACCGACTCGGGCTTGAAGGGCTTGACGATGAAGTCCTTCGCTCCGACCTGGAGCGCCTCCATCACCAGGGTCTCCTGACCGAGTGCGCTGCACATCACCACCCGGGCGGTCGGGTCCATCGCGACGATTCCCTTCACCGCGTCGATTCCCGACCGCTTGGGCATCACGATGTCCATCATCACGAGGTCGGGGTGAAGCTCCTTGAACTTCTCCACCACCTCGACTCCGTCGGAAGCCTCACCGACCACCTGGAAACCCTCGGGCTCGATGATGTCCCGGATCATCTGCCGCATGAAGGAAGCGTCGTCGGCGATGAGAACTCTCGTCATGCTTCTCCCCTTTGAATCGCGTCGGCTCCTATCACCGACTCCTCGATCACCTGAACGGCCCGCGCCAGCAAGCGGCGCGGGTCGAGAACACTCACCAGCCGCCCGCCGATCGGACGGCGCTCCACCACGACGTCCGCCCCGCCCGCCGTGCCGGCGGCCCCATCCACCAGGCCGAGGACGCAGTCGACGGGCAGGCCGAGGTGGCTGGCGTCGTCCGGGCTGCTTCCCAGCACCAGGAGGTTGCGGGGCGAGGCGAGAGGCGCCCGACCGGTCTCGAAGAGCGCCTCGCGGTGGACGACGGGAAGCGCGTCGCCGTGATGGTTCATCACCCCGGCGACCGCGGCGCGCAGGCTCGGCACGGAGGCGATGCGTCCCACCTCGGTCACCTCGGCGATCTCGGCGATCGGAAGCGCGTAGATCGTCGCTCCCACCTCGAAGAGCAGCAGGCGGTCCGTGGAAGAGGAGCTCCCGGCAGCCTTCACCCGCCCTCCTCGGACTTCGCCTCGGCGCGGGTCTGGAAGCGATGCGCCACCGCCCGCAGCTCGCTCGAGTGAGCCATCAGCGCATCGGTCGACTCGACCACTTCCCTCATCGCGGCCCGCTGCTGCTGGGAGTTCTCCGCCATCTCGTCGACGGCCACCGCGTTGGCCCGGGTGGCCTCGGAGATCTGGCCCATCGACTCCACCATCCGCTCTGCATCGCGGGCCTGGTGGTCGGCCTCCTGGAAGATCTCCTCCGCCCGGGTGGCCGCCTCGCTGACGGCGCCGCGAATCTGCTCGAGGGAGTGAGCGATGGTGTTCACGTCCTCTCGGCCCTCGCTGATCACCAGACTCGACTGGCGCATCTCATCGGCCACGCGCTGGGTGTCCGCCTCGATCTCGTGGATCAGCTTGGCGATCTCGTCGGCGCCCCGTCCCGCGCTCTCGGCGAGCTTGCGGATCTCGTCGGCGACGACGGCGAAGCCGCGACCCGCCTCTCCGGCCCGGGCTGCCTCGATCGAGGCGTTCAGCGAGAGGAGATTGGTCCGCGACGCGACACTGGTGATGATCTCGGTGATCTGGTGAACGTGGCGGGTCTTCGCCTCGAGCTGGAAGACCATGCCGCCCGACTGCTCCACTCGCTCGAAGACGGTTCTCATCTTCTCGATCGCGAGCCGGGAGACGTCGACACCCGAGTTGGCCTTCTGGTTCGCCTCGGCGGCGAAGCCGAAGGCCTCGCGAGCCCGGGCGGCGTTCACCTCGATCACCGAGGCGATGTCGGTGACCAGGCGCTTCACGTCCTGGACCAGGGTCTGCTGGTGCGCGGCGCCCTTCGAGACGTCCGCCACCTTGGCCGAGATCTCCTCGCTCGCCGTGCTCACCCCCTCGACGGATCGCGCCAGATTCTGGCTGCAGGAGGAGACCCGATCGGCGGTCACCTGCACGTGGCCGACCAGCTCGCGAAGGTTCTCCACCATCTCGGCGATGGCGAGCGAGAGTTCGTGGGTCTCGTCCGGAAAACGGCTGGCCGCCGGCACCTGGATCTCGGCGCGAAGATCTCCCCTGCTGATGCGGTCCGTCGCGGTGAGGATCGGATGGTAGTTTCGCACCAGCTGCCTGGACACGGCGAAGCCGAGCGAGCCACCGGCGGCGAGCGCCACGAAGGGGACGACCCAGGCCGAGACCGGGTAGCCGAGAGCCTCGACCAGCAGAGGGAATCCCACCACGGCCGCCGAGACGGCGAGTGAGCCGAGGATAAACTTGTGCGATAGCGACAGACGCACGCCCAGCGTATCGGTTCGCGGCCTCCCCTTCTTGACGGCGAACCGGGAAGCTCGAAGCAGCGTTGCCGGCTGAAGCGCAGCCCCCTGGCTCGCCCGTCCCCGCTAGAAGTGCCTCCAGCCGGGAGACCCTCCGGAGGCGCCGCGGACGCGAAGCCCGCGCTCCGTGATCCGGCCGATCGCCGTGACCGCCGTCCCCAGGCGTCTCTCCAGAGCGGGCGAATCGGGTGTGTTTCCACTCGCGGTGAAGATCAGCTCGTAGTCCTCCCCGCCTCCCAGGGCGAGCTGGAGCGGATCCCGCTCGAGGCGCTTGCAGGCGGCCGCGAAGCCCCGGGGCATCGGCACCAGGCTCGCATCGATCTCTGCGCCCACGCCGGAAGCCTCGAGCAGGTGGCCCAGGTCCGCCAGGAGACCGTCGGAGATGTCGATGCAGGCCGTCACGCTGGCGAGTCGGGCGAGAGCCAGTCCCTCGGTCACGCGGGGCCGGGGAGTCGTCCGGACCCGGCCCCGGGCCCGCTCCAGCGCCGAGAGGCCGAGCTTGCCCGTCACCAGGATACGGTCGCCGGGCCGCGCCCCGCTGCGCATCAGGATCCGGCCCGGGCGAACGCCTCCGAGCGCGGTGATGGTGATCGAGGTCTCGCGGGCGCGGGTCACGTTTCCCCCCACCAGGGGACAGGCGAAGGGCTCTGCCAGATCCAGCATCCCGCGGACGACCCCGGTGACGGAGCGCACCTCGAGGGAGGGCGGCGCCGCCAAGGCGAAGAGGAAGCCCATCGGCCGGGAGCCCATCGCCGCCAGATCGGAGAGATTCGCCGCGAGCGCGCGCCTGCCCAGCATTCGCGGCGTCTCCCCGCCCCAGCGAAAGTGGGTTCCCTCCACCATCGCATCGCTGGTGACCACCAGCTGCTCGCCGCGCCGCGGCCGCAGCAGCGCGGCGTCGTCTCCGATGCCGAGCACCACGTCCCGCCCCTGCACTCGCGCCGCGAGACGCCGGATGCGATCGATCAGCTCGAACTCGCCGAGATCGCGGAGGCGCATGGGCGGCAAGGTAGCGCCCTGGGAGACACCGGGGCGGTGGCGCGGCGATCCCCTCAGGCGCCCGTTCTGGCGGCGGCGACGCCGGTGCGCCGGGAGGCGGCGGGCACGCTGGCCTTGCTGCGGGTGGGCATGCGCTCGAGGGTAGCCTTCAGGACCTCGTCCATGTGCGAGACGCCGACGAAATGGATCTTGCGCGCGATCTCCCCGGGGATCTCCCTCAGCTCGGCCATGTTGCGATCGGGCAGGACCACGGTGGAGATCCCGGAGCGCAGCGCCGCCAGAGCCTTCTCGCGAATCCCGCCGACGGGAAGCACTCGCCCGCGCAGGGTCACCTCGCCGGTCATGGCCACGTCCGGCCGCACCGGGATCCCGGTCGCAAGGGAGGTCAGGGCCACTGCGATGGTGATGCCGGCCGAGGGACCGTCCTTGGGAATCGCTCCCGCCGGTACGTGAACGTGCACCTGGTGGCGTGAGAGGAGCTGCTCGTCGATCCCGAAGTCGGCAAGGCGCCAGCGCACGAAGGTGAGCGCCGCCTGGCCCGACTCCTTCATCACATCGCCGAGCTGTCCGGTCAACACCAGGCCGCGTCCCTTCGTCATCGCCGCCTCGAGGCGCAGCACCTCGCCGCCCGCCTCGGTCCAGGCCAGGCCATTTGCGACTCCCACCTCCCCCCTGTCCGGGGGCTTCTCGATCCCGTGGTGCGGCGGCCCCAGAAGGCTCTCCAGGGTCCGCTGGTGCACCCGGACGGTGCTCACGTCGCCCTCGGCGGCGCGGCGGGCCGCCTTGCGGCAGACCGAGGCGATCTGGCGCTCCAGGTTCCGCACCCCGGCCTCGAAGGTGTAATCGGTCACGATCCTGAGGACGGCCGCGTCGGACCAGCGAATCCGCTCGCTGGGAAGCCCGTTCTCCTCCATCTGGCGGGGAATCAGGAAGGAGCGGGCGATCTCGAGCTTCTCCTCGGGCGTGTAGCCGGGGATGCGGATCACCTCCATCCGATCCCGGAGCGGACCGGGGATGGGGTCGAGCAGATTGGCGGTGGCGATGAAGAACACGTCGGAGAGGTCGAAGGCGACGTTCAGGTAGTGATCGCTGAACTTCGAGTTCTGCTCCGGGTCGAGCACCTCGAGCAGCGCCGAGGAGGGATCCCCCCGGAAGTCGGAGCCGACCTTGTCGAGCTCGTCGAGCATGAAGACCGGGTTCCGCGTTCCCGCCTGCATGATCCCCTGGATGATCCGGCCCGGAAGCGCGCCCACGTAGGTGCGGCGGTGTCCGCGAATCTCCGCTTCGTCGCGGATTCCCCCCAGCGAGACGCGCGTGAACTCACGGCCCATGGCGCGGGCCACCGATCGCCCGAGCGAGGTCTTGCCGACGCCGGGCGGACCGACGAAGCAGAGGATCGGGCCGCGCGAGTCGTGGCGCAGCTTGCGCACCCCCAGGAACTCCAGGATGCGGTTCTTGATCCCCGAGAGATGGGCGTGGTCGCCGTCGAGGATGGTGCGGGCGTCGGCCAGGTCGAGCTGGTCCGGCGAGACCTTGGACCAGGGGAGGTCCACCACCCACTCGAGATAGCTGCGCACCACCTGGGCCTCGGGACCCTCGGGATGCATGCGCTCGAGCCGGCGCAGCTGCCGGAGCGCCTCCTCGTGAGCTTCGGCCGGGAGCCCGGCATCCTCGATCTTGGCGCGGTACTCCGTGATCTCCTCGAGCCTCGGATCGATCTCGCCGAGCTCCGACTGGATCGCGCGCATCTGCTCGCGCAGGAAGTGCTCGCGCTGACCCCGACTCATCTCCTCCTTGGCCAGCGACTGGATCTCCGCCTGCATGGCGGAGACCTCGATCTCGCGCTTCAGCAGCGCATCCACCCGGCGAAGCCGCGCGATCGGATCGATGACTTCGAGGATCTCCTGGGCCTCCGCCAGGCGGAGCCGCAGATTCGACGCAACCAGATCCGCCAGTCGCCCCGGGTCGTGAACGTTGGTGGTGACGGAGAGGACCTCGGGAGGCAGGTTCTTGAGGGGCAGCAGCTCCTCGACGCGGCTTCGGACCGCGCGCATCAGCGCCTCGCCCTCCACGGACCACTCGGCCTCGTGATCCGCCGGGAGCGGGGTCACCGAGGCCCAGGTCGCCGGCTCGTTCTCCACGAAGGACTCGATGCGGGCCTTGCAGAGCCCCTGGACCAGGGCCTTCACGCGACTGTCGGGGAGCCGGAGGATGCGCATCACCATGGCGACCGTGCCGACGCGGTAGAGGTCGTCGGGCTCGGGATCCTCGATCTCGGGGTTCCGCTGCGCGGTCAGCAGCACCAGCCGGTCTCCGGCCAGCGCATCCTCGATCGCCGCGATCGACCGCTCCCGTGCCACGAAGAGCGGAAACACCATGTAGGGGAAGACGACCAGCTCCCGAAGCGGGAGAACCGGCAGCTCCTCCGGGATCTCGAGTTCCACACCGTCGGCAGTCATCCCTCTGCGTTTCGACGAGGCCGGGGCGCGACTTGAGGCGCGCCGAGCGGTCCCTCGAGCGGGAGACCGGAACGACGGGCTGCGCCGCTCGGCAGCGACCCGGCCCTATCGAGCTCCGCTCGGCTGCGCCTCGCCCGCATCGGAATCCTCGGGGGACTCCCTCTCGGGAACACGCAGGAAGGGCGGCTCACCGGTCTCGTCGATGGAGACGATCTCGCCGCGGCTCACTCCCAGCAGGTAGGGACGTTTGAGGGCGTTTCCGTCGTGGCGCATGCTGGTGATGCCCGAGACACCCGGATACGCGCGGGTGGCGAGCAGCCCCTCCACCACCTGCTCTCGCGTCCGGCGCCCGCTGGCGAGCTGCACCATCAGCAGATTCGCGGCATCGAATGCCTGCGCGGAGAACGAGCTCGGCTCCGCCCCGAACGTCTCCCGGAAACGCCGGAGGAACTCGGTCACCAGGGGATGAGAGCTCTGGGGATGGAAATCGGCGGTGAAGATCGCCCCGTTCATGTGCTTGCCGCCGATCTTCAAGAGGTCGGGATGATTCCAGCCGCTCGGCCCCAGCAAACGGACGCCCTGCACCTCGTGGAAGGCGAGGTGCGGCGCGATCAGGGCCGCGTTCTCGTGGGAATCGGGAATGAAGAGAGCCTCGAAGTCGACGAACGGCGGCAGCGGCTCGCCCCTGGGACCGGTGAGCTTCGCGGCCTGGCGGCGCAGCTCCGCCGCCTGCCTCGCCGGCATCCGATTGGCGCGCTTGAGGAGCGCCTTCCGCCTCGCGAGGGCCCCTTGCTCGTCTGCGCCGAGGAACTCGTATCCGATGATGTGCCGGATCGGCTCGGCGAAGTCCGTCTCATCGGGATCGTAGGCAGCCACACCTACTACGGAGCCTCCCCGGGCCTCGACGGCGTCCCAGAAGCTCCCCCGGAGGGCAGTGCCGTAGGCGTCGCGGGGATAGAGGATGGCGAAGCGCCGGATGCCGAGCTCGCGCAGCGCGTAGTCCGCAAGCAATTCGGCCTCGATGCGCGGGTTGGAGCCCAGCCTGAAGACGTGCGGGCGCCGGCTCGCGACCTCCTCGCGCCGGGTCAAGGCAAGGAGCGGCATCGCCTCCTCTTCGGCCGCCTCCGCAGCGGACTCGGCCTCCTCCGCCAGCAGGGGGCCGATGATGGCGACGAGATCAGGCTCCTGGGCCAGCAAGCGCACCCCTTGCGCGGCTGTGACACCGTTCCCGCGGGAATCGCGGACCACGACTCGAAGCTTGGACTCCGCTCCTGAGCCGTCCGCATCGAAGACCCCGAGCGCGAGCAGAATCCCGAGAAGGCTCTCCTCGCCGTAGGTCGCGAAGGACCCGCTCAGAGGGAGGAGCACGCCGAGCGTGCCGGAGATCGCGTTCGGACCCGGCAGGCCCCCGCTCTGGATGTCGCTGATCCCGGGGAGGGTCGCGAGGAGATCGGACCCCGGTCCCGCACCTTCGCGCAGCGCGGCCTCGACGGCCGCCAGGCGAGATGCGTCCTCATTGGTGAGGGGCAACCTGGATGCCTGGCCGATCGCGGCCTCGGCCCCCGCGGAGTCGCCGGCCTGGAGGGCGAGCTCCGCCTGGCGCAGTCGCAGCCGTGCGGCCGGTACCCTCCTGCCGAGCTGCTGCGCCGCCGCATCGAGCTGCTGCGGGTCCAGGGTTGCGAGGAGCTGCTCGATCTCGGCGTCGATCCGGGCGGCAGCCTCCTCGTCGGCCTGATCCCCTCGCACCCTGGAGAGCCAGCGAAGCTGGGCGGCGGGGTCGCCGCTCTCTGCGGCCAGATCGGCCAGGAGTCGATGAGCCTCGCGGCGCTCCTCGACCGCGAGCATCGAGAGCCGGATCTCGGCAGCGGTGCGGTAGGCCGACGCCGGGTGGCCGCGGGCGCGCTGGAGCCTCGCGAACTCGATTCGGGCCACGTCGCTCCGGTCGCCCTTCGGATGCTGTCGCATCAGCCAGGAGAAGTGCTGGAGCGCCTCATCCTCCCGCCCATCCTCGAGCGCCAGCTCCGCCAGACGCAGCGACGCATCATCGGCGAGGTGGCTGCGCGGGTGGCGAGCGACGAACCGCTCGAGGGCCAGGGTCCCGCCCGCGCGATCCGCGCCCAGGGCGGCGAGCGCCTGGGAGTACTCCCGCTGCTCGCTTGAGACGGGATCCTGCGAGGAGGGCTCCCGCATTCCCCCGCAGGCGAGGACCAGTGATGCGAGGACGGTGACGAGGCCGAACCGGATCATCTGGCGCCTAGCCTAGCCCGACGAGTCGAAGAGCTCTTTCAGCTTCTCCAGGAAGCCGCGGGTCACCGGGGACACCTCCGTGTCGCTCTCCTCGGCGAACTGCTCGAGGAGCTCCCGCTGCCGACCCGTCAGCTTGGTCGGGACCTCGACGAAGATGCGCACCAGCTGGTCTCCTCGCCCGCTCGAGCGCAGGGTCGGGAGCCCCATCCCGCGCAGGCGAAAGATCTTGCCCGACTGGGTTCCTTCCGGGACGCGCAGCTTCCTCTTGCCTTCGAGGGTGGGCACGTCGATCTCGGCGCCGAGTGCCGCCTGGGCGAACGAGATCGGGACCTCGCAGAGCAGCTCCGACCCGTCCCGCGCGAAGAGGGGGTGCGGTCGGATCGAGATCACCACGTAGAGATCCCCGGCCGGCCCGCCCGCGATGCCCGCCTCGCCCTCTCCCGGGACCCGCAGCCGCAGCCCGTCCTCGGCACCGCGGGGGATCCCCACCTTGATGGTCTTCTGGCCTTCGGTTCGGCCGCTTCCACGGCAGCTCGGGCAGGGGTCGCGAATCACCCAGCCCTCGCCCGAGCAGGCTTCGCAGGGGCGGCTGATCCTGAAGAGACCCTGCTGGAAGATCGCCTGGCCGCTGCCCCCGCAGCGCTCGCAGCGCTGCGGGGAGGTCCCCTCCCGGGCCCCGCTGCCTTCACAGGGCCCGCAACGCATCATCTTGGGGATCCGCAGAGAGGCCTCGGTGCCCTCGAGCGCGTCGGAGAGCTCGATCTCGTAGTTGTAGCGGAGGTCCGCGCCGCGCTGGCCGCGGCCTCGGCGCCGCGCTCCCATGCGACCGCCGAAGAGATCTCCGAAGAGGTCGCTGAAGATGTCGCCGAAGTTGCCGAAGTCGGTGCCGGGGAATCCCCCAGGGCCGCCAGCCCCGACGCCTTCGAAGCCGAAGTGATCGTAACGGCTGCGCTTCTCGGGATCCGAGAGCACGGCGTAGGCCTCCGACGCCTCCTTGAACTTCTCCTCGGCCTCGGGGTCGTCGGGGTTTCGATCGGGGTGATACTGGAGGGCGAGGCGGCGGTAGGCCGTCTTCAGCTCGCTCTCGTCAGCGCCGCGGGAGACGCCGAGAACCTCGTAGTAATCGCGCTTTCTCACCGAAATCGGGTCACCGGGGTTCGGGCAGGAAGCCAGGAGCCGCCGGCGACGCGGCGGTCGGGCCTACTCGGCGCCACTCGCTCCCAGCACCGAGTACAGTGTCTCGGTCATTTGGTAGGAGAGGCCTGACAGTTCGTCAACCGCGCTGCGCAGGCCCGCCGTGTCCGCCGAGGCGATGGCGGATCGGGTCTTCTCGATGGCCGCCTCGAGGGCCCGCCGCTCCGGCTCGCCGATGTGCTGGGCGTACTCCTCGATGGCCCGCTCCGTGGAGTAGATCAGGCCGTCGGCCTTGTTGCGCAGATCCACGAGATCGCGGCGGTCCTGATCCGTGGCGGCGTTTCGCTCGGCCTCCGCGATCAGCGCCTGGATCTCCTTCTCGGTCAGGCCGCCGGAGGCGGATACCCGGATCTGCTGGCTCTTGCCGGTGCCGAGGTCCTTGGCCGAGACGTGAACCACCCCATCGGTGTCGATCTCGAAGGTGACCTCGATCTGGGGAACGCCCCGCGGCGCGGGTGGGATCCCCACCAGCTCGAAGCGCCCCAGGCTCTTGTTGTCCTCCGCCATCTCGCGCTCCCCCTGGAGCACGTGGATGCGGACCACGTTCTGGTTGTCCTCCGTGGTCGAGAAGACCTGACCCCTCCGGGTCGGGATGGTGGTGTTCTTGTCGATGATCCGGGTGAATACGCCGCCCTGGGTCTCCACGCCGAGGGAGAGGGGCGTCACGTCCAGGAGCAGGACCTCGTCGACCTCGCCCTTCAGCACCCCGCCCTGGATCGCCGCTCCGACCGCGACGACCTCGTCGACGTTCACCCCCTTCTTGGGCGGCTTGCCGAAGATCTCGGCCACCTTCTCCTGGATTCGGGGCATGCGCGTCATGCCTCCCACCAGGATCACCTCGTCGATCTGCTCCCGCTTGAGACCCCCGTCCGCGATGGCGGTCTCGCAGGGTCCCACCGTCTTCTCGATCAGGTCCGCGACCAGCGCCTCGAGCTTCTCGCGGGAGAGCTTCAGGTTCAGGTGCTTGGGACCCGAGGCGTCGGCGCTGATGAAGGGCAGATTGATGTCGGTCTGGGTGGTGGAGGAGAGCTCGTGCTTGGCCCGTTCCGCGGCCTCCCGGAGGCGCTGGAGCGCCATCTTGTCGGGGCCCAGGTCGATGCCCGTCTCCTTCTTGAACTCCTCGATCAGGAAGCCCACCACCCGCTGGTCGAAGTCCTCCCCGCCGAGGAAGGTGTCCCCGTTGGTGCTCTTCACCTCGAAGACTCCGTCGCCGATCTCGAGGATCGAGATATCGAAGGTGCCGCCACCGAGGTCGAAGACCGCGATGGTCTTGTGGCCCTCCGCGTCGAGGCCGTAGGCGAGCGCCGCGGCGGTGGGCTCGTTGATGATCCGCAGCACGTTCAGGCCCGCGATCTTGCCGGCGTCCTTGGTGGCCTGGCGCTGCGCGTCATTGAAGTAGGCGGGGATCGTGATCACCGCATCGCTGACCGGCTCGCCGAGGAAGTCCGCCGCGGTCTCCCGCATCTTGGCGAGCACGATCGCCGAGATCTCCTCCGGCGAGCAATGCCTCTCCCCGATCCGGATCCAGGCGTCGCCGTTCTCGGCGGGCTCGATCGTGAAGGGGGCGACCTTCGCGAAGCGCACCACCTCCTCGGTGTCGGCCTTGCGGCCGATCAGGCGCTTCTGGGCGAAGACGGTTCGCTCGGGATTGGTGATGGCCTGGCGCTTGGCGATCTGGCCGACGAGCTTCTCGCCGGTCTCGGTGAAGCCCACCATGGAGGGCGTGGTGCGCGCGCCTTCCGCGTTGGGGATCACCTGGGGCTCGCCTCCCTCCAACACGCAGACGCACGAGTTGGTGGTGCCGAGATCGATTCCGATGACCTTCCCCATCGAAAGGTCCTTCTCTCGCGCCGGTCACCGTCAGGGAAACGGCCCTGGCTCTACTCCTCTTCGGCCTCCGCTTCGTCCGCGCGCGCGCCTTCCGCCTGCTTCGAAACAACGACCCGCGCGGGTCGGAGCAGTCGATCCCGGAGCCGATATCCCTTCTGAAACACCTCGATCACGGTGTTCGCCGGAACCGAGCCATCCTCCTTTTGCGCCATCGCCTCGTGCAGCTTCGGATCGAAGGCCGCGTTCTCGACCTCGATCTCTTTCACTCCGTGGTTGGCGAGCACTCCGAGAAGCTGCTGCCGCACCAGCTCAACGCCCTGCAACATGCTCCCCAAGTCCCCGCCATCACTCCTCTGCCCGTGTTCGATGGCGCGATCCAGGTTATCGACCGTCGCCAGCAGATCCTTGACGAGATTCTCGTGGCCGTACTGGTAGGCCTCCTCGCGTTCCTTCAGCGCCCGGCGGCGGAAATTGTCGAAGTCCGCCTGGAGGCGGATCATTCGATCCTGGAGAGCGGAGAGCTCTCCCCGGAGGGCCTCGGGCTCGTCGGCCTCGCCCGCCTCGCCTCGCTCGCGCTCCGCCTGGCGCGCCTCCACGGCTTCGGTGGCCTGGCGAAGCGCCTCCTCGAGCTCCGGACTCGGCTTGAGCGAGCCCCCCGAAGGCTCCTCCTCCGGGAGCTCCGATCGCTCCTCCTCGCCGTCGCCTCGGTCGTCCGGTCTCGAGCTCACGCGCGGAGCCTTTCCGTCAACAGATGGGAGAGGAAGTCCACCAGGGGGATCACCCGGGCGTAGTTCATGCGGCTGGGCCCGATCACCCCGAGGACGCCGAGCGAGGCGAGCTCCCCCCCGTAGGGCGCGGCCACCAGCGCGCAGTTTCGAAGCGCGGGCTCGCCCACCTCGTGGCCAAAGGCCACCTTGACCCCGTCATCCTCCAGCACCCTGTCCAGGACCTCCACCAGCCGCTGCTTCTCCTCGATGGCACCGAAGAGCGTGCGGATCCGATCGGGATCCCGGAATTCCGGCTGATCGAGCAGCGCGAGCCGGGTGGCGATCACCAGATCCACCTCGTCACGCAGCTCGCCGGCGCCCGCCTCCGCTCCGAGATCGATCGCACGGGCGAGCAGGCGCGCGGCCTGCGAGCGGAGCGCCTCCGTCTCTTTAGCCAGGAAGCGCCGCACCTCGGCGAGGCTCTTTCCCCCGATCCGCGCGTTCAGCTCGGCCGCCATCCGATCGAGCTTCGGCTGATCCCGACCGCCGCACTCCTGGATCACCCTGCGGTAGGCCCGGCCATCGGAGGAGACGAGAAGGGCGAGCACGCGTTCCGCGGAGAGGCGAACGAAGCTCACGTGCTTCAGCACCATGCGGTCGAGCCGCGGGGTCACGACGAAGCCGAGCTGCTGGGTCCGCTCGGAGAGGAGCCGCGAGGCGACCTGTGCCACTCCCCCCAGAGCAGCGTCTTCGACGGTGCCGGTCAGGGTGCGAATCTCCCAGTCGGCGAGGCTCTGCAGATCCAGGAGCTCGTCCACGTAGACCCGCAGCCCGCGCTCGGTCGGCACCCGACCGGCCGAGTGGTGGGGCTTCTCGACGAGGCCGAGCTCGCTCAGCTCGGCGAGCGTGTTGCGGACGCTGGCGGAGGAGAGATTCACCGGAAGCAGGACCGAGATCATCTCGGAGCCGACCGGGCTCGCCTCCCCCACGAAGGCGGAGACCACCGCGCTCAGCACCAGGCCCTGGCGCGCCGAGAGGCTCCCCGCGCTCCGAAGAGCCTCGTGTGAACGCCGAGGGGACGTTTCGCCGGGCGTCGCCTTCACCCGAAAAACCTCAATGAAATCGCAGGGGACTGGGTAACATGGCGACTCGAAGACGTCAACGTGCGGCGCGCCCGGGCGCTCGCGAGACCTTGCGCTGCGCTCCGGAGCGAGGCGCCGGCGGTGGGGCCGGAGACCCCGAAAGGTTACTCTCCCTCCGCCTTGGGCTCTTCTCCGGTTCACCTCACTACGCTCGAGAACGGGCTCACCGTCCTGCTGCGGGAGCTTCACGTGGCGCCGGTGGCCGAGGTCCAGGTCTGGGCCGCGGTCGGCTCCGCCGACGAGAGGCCGGGCGAGGGTGGGCTCGCGCACTTCCACGAGCACATGCTCTTCAAGGGCACCGAGCGCCGGGGGGTCGGCGAGATCGCGGCTGCGGTGGAGGGCGTGGGCGGACGCATCAACGCCTATACCACCTTCGACCTGACCTGCTACCACGCGACGCTCCCCAGCTCCGAGCTCGGCGTCGGGCTCGAGGTGCTCGCGGACTCGGTCCAGCACTCGGTCTTCGATCCCGAGGAGGTCGATCGCGAGATCGAGGTCGTCCTCGAGGAGATCCGCTCCGCGGAGGACGACCCCCACCACGTGCTCTCGGATGCGCTCTTCAGGACGGCCTACCAGGTCCACCCGTATCGCGCCCCCATCCTCGGGAGCGCGGAGGAGGTCGCGACCTTCACCCGCGAGAAGCTCTCGAGCTTCTACCATCGCTGGTACACGCCCGACAAGCTCGCGGTGGTGGCGGTCGGAGACTTCGAGATCCCCCGCCTTCTCGAGGAGATCCGGAGCTTCTTCGCGGAGGCGCGATCCGGCAAGGCGCTGCGGAACCGGCCGAGCGAGCCGGAGCAGACCGCGCTTCGCACCACCCTGCTGCGCCGCCCCTTCGAGCGCGCCTGCCTCGACCTCTCCTGGAGCACCGTCGAGTTCCGCCACCCCGACGCGCCGCTTCTCGATCTCCTCGCCTTCATCCTCGGCGAAGGCGAGAGCTCGCGCCTGGTGCAGCGCGTGAAGGAGGAATTCGGCCTGGTCGACCGGATCGACGCCTCCTCCTTCACACCGCTCGATCCCGGCCTCTTCGCGGCGGTCGCCGATCTCGATCCGGGGAGCGCGCTCCTCGCGGTGGAGGCGGTGCTGCGCGAGACCGAGCTCCTGCGCGCCGAGCCCGTCGCCGAGGACGAGCTCGAGAAGGCGCGGGCGAACTTCCTCGCCGGCCAGCACTGGGAGCGCGAGAGCGTCTCCGGAGTGGCGCGAAAGATCGGAAACTTCCACCTGATCGCCGGGGATCACCGCCGCGAGGCCGAGTATCTCGAGAGGATCCGGACCGCCACCACGGCGGAGCTGCAGCGCGCAGCCAAGCAGTGGCTGACACCGCATCGGCTCACGGTGGGCGCGGTGCTGCCCGAGGGCGCCGAGCCCGGCCTCGACGCGAGCGCCGTCGAGGAGGCGGTGGCCCGCGGGGTCGGCGCGGCCTCGCGCGCATTCCACCGCCCGAGGACCCGCGAGCAGATCTCGGGGATCCACTCCTACGAGCTCGAGAACGGCGCCCAGCTCCACGTGGTCCCTCGGCGCGAGGTCCCGGTGGTGGCGATTCGCGCAGTGATGCTGGGAGGGCTGCTCGCGGAGACCGCGGAGACCGCCGGGATCAGCAACTTCCTGGCGGGAATGTGGCTGCGCGGAACCCGAGCGCGCTCCGCCGCCGACTTCGCGCGCCAGGTGGAGTCGCTGGCCGCCGACATCGACGGCTTCTCCGGGCGAAACAGCATCGGCCTCTCGCTCGACGCGACCAGCGAGAAGCTGCTGCCCGCCCTCGACCTCTTCGCCGAGGTGGTGCTGGCGCCGGCCTTCGCCGCCGAGGAGATCGAGCGAGAGCGCCGCGACACGCTCGCGGTGATCGCGCGGCGCGAGGACCGGCTCGCGGTCCGGGTCTTCGATCTCTTCTGCAAGACCCACTTCCGCACCCACCCCTACGGACTTCCCATCCCGGGGACGCCCGACGCGGTGAACGGCATCCGCCGCGAGGACCTGATCGCCCATCACGCGCGGCTCGCGCGTCCGGACAACCTGGTGATCGCGGTAGTCGGCGACGTCGATCCGGACGACATAGCGGCCCATCTGGCCCGCCGGCTCGGTTCCCTGGACGGCGAGCCCTTCGACGCCGCGCTGCCTGAGGTGGAGCCGGCGCCGAGCGAGATCCGCGTCGCCGAGGAGCACAAGGATCGCGCCCAGGCGCACCTCGTGATCGGGTTCCGCGGCCTCACCGTCCAGGACGAGGATCGCGAGGCGCTCGAGGTGATCGCCCAGATCCTGGGCGGCCACGGGGGCCGCCTCTTCCGCGAGCTTCGCGACCGCCGGGGCCTCGCCTACTCGGTGAGCGCGCTCAACGTCGAGGGAGTCGCGGTGGGCTTCTTCGCCGCCTACGTCGCGACGGCGGCGGAGAAGCTCGAGGAGGCGAGGCGCGGGATGCTGGAGGAGCTCTCGCGGATCACCGAGTCGCCGCCTTCCGAGGAGGAGCTTCTCCGGGCCCAGCGCTACCTGATCGGAAACTTCGCGATCGAGCAGCAGCGAAGCGCGGTCCGCGCCCTCCACGTGGCTCTCGACGCGCGCTACGGGCTCGGCCCCGACGCCGACCGCGGCTACCCGGATCGCATCCGGCGGATCACCCCCGAGGACGTCCTCCGCGTCGCCCGGCGGATCATCGACCTCGAGGCCTACACGCTCGCCGCGATCCGACCGGGAAGCGGGTAGGCCGCACCTGCCCATCCCGCTGCCCAAGCCCTGGCGTGGACAAGTGCGGAACGCGAGGACACCCGGCCGGAAACTGCCGCTCACCCGGCGTAGCGGCGCTGAAAAGGGACGGTGGGCGGCCCTGCGACCGCCTGGCTCAGGTCGGACGCCGACCTACCCAGTACGCGGGCCGTCGCCGATCGTGCGCTACCGCAAGGACCTGCAAACGATCGGGCAGCTCGATGTAGACAACGTGGTAGGGAAATCGGCGAATGAATACGCGACGGATGTCCTCGTCGTCAACGCCCGGCGTCCGCGACCCGATCCGCGGGTTCTCTGCGATCCGTGCCACCGCGGCATCGACAGCGGCCAGGAAATCCAAGCCGAGTCCAACCCGATGTTACTCGTACCAGCTTGCGGCCTCCGCCATTTCGACGGCTGCCTCTTCGCTGATCCGAAGCGGCAGGCTCAACGCTTGGCGAGCCCGCTGCGAATTCGATCACGAACCTCGGACCACGGTCTTCCGGGGTCATCACCGGAACGAGCGCGGGCCGTCCGGCGCTCAATCTCCGCGGCCCATGCAGCCTCGGCATCCTCGTCAGGCGCCCCGTCCAAGCTCGCCAGCAACTCCACCGCCAGCTCCGCTCTCTCCGGCAGACCCAGCTTGAGTGCGTCGTGAAGCAGCCTTTCGCCGTCCTTGCTCACGGAGACAAGGCTAACCCGAGTAGCGCCGTCCAACAAGGAAAAGGAGCCCACCAGCCGCAGTCGGCAGCGTACGGAGGCCGCAGCCCGCGTGGAATACTCGGCTCCTCTGCGCGGTTCTCCCGTGCCGCCCCGAAAGTCCGGGATGCGGGCTAAGGGGTCGAGGGCGAGTAGCCGAGCGCGACGCCGTCGCCGCGCGGATCGCTCGCTCCCAGGTGCCAGCCGCTCGCCGGATCCACCACGATCGCCTGGGCGCTCGACCAGTCCTGCCTCGAGACCTCGATCCGATGCCCGCGGCGGCGCAGCGCCAGGGTCACGTCGAGCGGCACCGCGCGCTCGACCACCAGCTGGTCCGGCATCCACTGGTGATGGAAGCGCGGCGCGGAGACCGCCTCCTGCACGTCCATGTCGTAGTCCACCACGTTCAGGATGGTGAGGAGCGTCGCGGTGATGATGCGAGGGCCGCCCGGGCTTCCCGTCACCATGAAGGGCTTGCCGTCCTTCACCACGATGGTCGGCGTCATGCTGGAGAGGGGGCGCTTGCCGGGCGCGATGGCGTTCGAGCCGCGCGTGTCGAGGAGGCCGAAGGCGTTGGGTTGGAAGGGACGGACCGAGAAGTCGTCCATCTCGTCGTTGAGGAGGATTCCCGTCCCGGGCACGGTGATCCCCGAGCCGAAGAGGAGATTGATGGTCTGGGTGATCGCCACCGCGTTCCCCTCCGCGTCGGTCACGGAGAGATGGCTGGTTCCGCCGCCGGCCGCCGGCTCGCCGGGACCCTCGACTCGGATCGCCGACTCCCGCCCGCACCAGCTCCAGGGCGCGCGCCGCCACCTGGCTGGGTGCATGCGGGCGCGCTGGCGGTCGGCGTAGCGCTTCGAGGTGAGCTCCGCGATCGGCACATCGACGAAGTCCGAGTCGCCGAGGAACGCGGCGCGATCCGCGAAGGCGAGCTTCATGGCCTCGGCGATCACGTGCAGGCTCGCCGAGGACCCCGCGCCGCGCGCGCCGAGATCGAAGGGCTCGAGGATGTTCGCGATCTCGACCAGCGCGATCCCCCCCGAGGAGGGGGGCGGGAAGGAGAGGATCTCGTAGCCCCGGTAGCTCCCGCGGATCGGCTCCCGCCGTATGGCCCGGTAGCGCTCCAGATCCTCGAAGGTGAGAATCCCGCCCCGCTCCTGCACCGCGTCTACCATGGCCCGGGCGAGAGCGCCCCGGTAGAAGAGATCGGGGCCCTCGGCAGCGATCCTGCGAAGCGTCCCCGCGAGATCCCTCTGGACGAGCCGCCAGCCGGGCTCGATGGGCGCTCCGCCCGGG
>Ga0214473_10003826_pt1 | contig 18153 bp, 11 predicted proteins | sample RVTome_7_FD_203509 | JGI IMG/M metagenome (GOLD analysis project Ga0214473, IMG submission 203509) | Soil microbial communities from uranium-contaminated site in the Upper Colorado River Basin, Wyoming, United States - RVT98D197 | ecosystem: Environmental > Terrestrial > Soil > Contaminated >... | reverse complement strand
CTGGATGAGGTACGCCTGGTGCTGGCCTAGGGCGGACATCAATTCATCAATGCCCTGGCCTAGGGTTGCAACGGTCTTCAAAACGGGGGGCTTCCATCCATTCCGGCAGCAGCTCAGATTGATAAACGCCTTAAGATCATTGACTGTCCGGGCCGCCCCTTCCCGATCCGATTTATTAACGACAAAGACATCTCCGATTTCCAGAACACCCGCTTTAAGGGACTGGAGATAATCGCCCATGCCGGGGATGACGGCTAAGACGACGGTGTCTGCCACTTCAGCCACAGAGACCTGGTTCTGCCCGACACCCACGGTCTCCAGAAGGATGACCGTCTTTCCCATGGCTTCCATGATCCGGATGAACCCTTGGGTCCCATTGGCGATGCCCCCTCTATGGCCGCGCGTGGCTGCGGAGCGGATGAAGAGACGCTCATCCCCATCGATCTCCTTCATTCGTTCCCGGTCCCCGAGCAGGCTGCCTCCGGAAAAGGGACTGGTTGGATCAATCGCGATGATGCCCACATCTTTATTTTGGGCCAGAAACGACCGAGCCAAACGAGCGGTCAGGGTACTTTTTCCCACACCGGGCCAACCGGTCATGCCCAATCGATAGGATCGTCCGGTGACCTCCCCTAACGACTTTAGACATTCCTCGCCTTCCCGGCTGCCATTCTCAATCAGAGACATGACCAGGGAGGCGCACCGTTTGTCCCCTTCCTTGATCCCTGCGATGAGATATTCCTTGGAATGCTTCATCTGCAATCTCGGGCTCCGATGCTGCTCTTTTTCAACGGGTGGTAGCTCACCACACCTCTCGTGAAGATATTATGAATGATCTCCGACAGCTCTTTGGGGAGGAGTGACCCTCTGGGATCATACCAGGAATAGATCCAATTACACATGCCAAAGAGGGCAAAGGTAAGGGCGGTCAATCTATCCTTTGGGACGGACCCGCCGAGAAAATCCGATAAGACACGGGCTGTGATTTCAAAATATTTCCTCTCTTTCCCGGCGATGACTTTAAAATGTTTTGGCGGAAGATTATGCGCTTCATGGAGCAGTGCTTTAGCTTCCGATGTATTCTTGCTGTAGAGCGCTATGTGACGGGAGACGATGAACTCGATTTTTTGAAAACCTCCCTCAAACTTTTCCAGATCTTTCTCCAACCCTTCCAGAACAAGGTCCATGTAATTGCTCAAGATAAAGTAAAGAATCTCATTCTTCGTGGGGAAATAGTGAAATATTCCGCCTTTGCTCATCCCTATCGCCGAGGCGATATCTGCGATGCTTGTCTCCAAATAGCCCTTTTCGTTAAAGAGCTTGGCAGCGGCCTTCCCGATCCTGGCCATTTTAATCTGTTCTTTTTCCTGTGGCTTATTGAACTTATCCCGCATGGCAATAGGGTTGGGTCTGTGGAATTAAAAACCGGCCAGCCGGTATGTTTATATTTAGCACGGCGACCCTCCCTTGTCAATAGAAAATTAAGGATTCAGGAATACGTCACTTTTCCGCGGGGACAGCAAGGTCGGAGAGAGATGAAAAGGAGACGGATGGGAGCGCTACGCTCAAACATAATCTTCCAGGTTGCTGATGTAGTCCTTCAGGTCGATGCGGTTCATCACCTCGTCCGGAAGCTTCGCCACGGGTGGCATGTCCTTTCTGAAAGGTTTTGCCGTTGCATCGACGCCCACCTTGGTGACAACGCTTTCCTCCGGCGCGGATAGGTCCAGATCGGTGCCGAGCACACCGGGTAAAATCATCATATCCCTGTCCGCCTGAACCCTTGTTGACAAAGCCCATGCCATCTGCGCTCCGTTCTCAATGTCGATATCCGTGTCGAAACAGACCACGTATTTCAGATACATATCGTTGGCAAAGGCAGCCAGGATCGCCTGTTTGGGCTGGGCAATGTGCTTCTTGTCAAGCTGAATGAATCCATAAAACCATCCGGTCGCAGAGCCATACTTGAAGAGTTTCACATCGGGTACGGCTTCTTTCAATTGGCGGTTCATAAAAGCGTGCTGAGAAATCCGTCCCAGGATAGGTCCTAAACTCGACCACGCGCCCATGTCATGGACAATGGGGTTCTTCCGGTGGGTGATTGCCTTTAACTTCACCGGATGTCGCTTTGCCACCTGATGATAACGGGTGAAGTCTCCCCAGGGGCCTTCTTCTTCGAAAGTATTCGGGGGGATCTCTCCCTCAATAATGATCTCTGCCCGGGCGGGAACCCAAACATCGATGGTCTCGCAGCGGACAACCTCAAGAGACTCCTGCATCAGGCTACCTGCCACGTCGAATTCCGAAGGAGGATGGGCAATGCGGCTCTGCGATGCCACGGCCCATGCGGGGTGAAGCCCAACGGCAAAGGCAATCTCGAGAGGCTGGTTCTGGTCGGATCGCTCTCTCCAGATGTTGTAGATGTGCCGCCCGGGAGTCACATGGGTCACTCCGAAGTCGGACCTCTTAATCATAAATCGATAATGGGAGGCATGGGGGCAATTGGCTTTCCTGTTCTGAACCACCCCGATGGCGCGGGTCAGATAGGGGGCTTCATTCTCGTGATGAGTGATAAAGGGAAACTCGTGCATATTCGCCGCCTTCCCAACCTTAACGACCTCTTTGCACGGCGCCTCTTCCTTTTTTACTATCTTCATCGGATATTTATTGAGCCGAATACACTCCTCTTCCCTCTCGGCATAGTAATCCTCGACCTTCTCTGGGGGGACACCGAGGGCAAGGCCGAACTTGGACCAGGTGGTATCGGTATTGCAGACCACCGGGATGTCATATCCCTTCACCTTTTCAAAAAAGGAAACAGGATGCTTCCCCATAAGATCCAGCTTCTTGATAATGGCTGAGATTTCGTACTTCGGATCGACCTCTTTTGTCACCCGGACAAATTCTTTCGGTAAATTTTTCTCACATTCCTTGATGAAATCTCTCAAATCTTTCATCCCAGACTCCCGTTTCCTCAGTTTGAGATTTTGGATTTTCCATTTGCGATCTGCAATTTGTGATTTTTCAAGATTTGCAATGCTCTTTGCCCGTATTAATGGGCATTTATTGTTCACCGTCCGTCGTTTCACCCTTCGACAGGCTCAGGGCGAACGGCCAAGCCGATCATGGTGAGCTCGTCGAACTACCCTCGTCCTTCGATTCTTATTTGTTCATCGTCCCTCGTCCATCGTCCATCGGGCTCTACTTGGGCACATCCATTTCTTTGATCAGAGCCCGGGCGTTTTCATAATCTTCGACCCAAATCTTCCTGTGTTCTGCCGGCGGTCTGTAATCAGTGAGGTATCGAATCTTCTGCATCCTGGATATCACTTCAGGGGACTTGATCGCCTTTTCGATTGCCGGAACCAGGACCTTCTTCGCCTCCTCCGACATACCAGCCGGTCCAAAGATACCCCCACACGGAGAAGGGAGATCCCGGTTATAGCCCAATTCCCGCAGGGTGGGGATGTCCGGCATATCGGCCAATTTCCGGTCGACCAGAAGCCCTCTCAGCTTTCCCGATTGGTGATGAGGCTCAGAGACGGCCAGGGCCACGAAAGTCGATTCCACATGGCCCCTAATCATCGGACGCCCCATGTTCCACCTCCTGATGTAAAGATCACGGTACATGATTTCAGGTCAATTGGTTAGCTGATCACAGCCCACTATTTATCACAGAGGATAGAGGGGTGTCAATATGAATCACAGAAACTTTGTAATCCCTCAGTTACGAGGCAAAATTTCCGTCCGGCATCAGTCCCGGAGGTCGGTCCCTGGATTTCGGGATTTTTTCACAGTTTCTGAAAGATTACGGCCTGGTGGCCTTTTTTCTTGACACATCATTTCACCTTTCGTATACTCAACTCGCCCAAACAACCTTTTCCTGTAACTTCTTAAGGGGTCAAAAGGGTGGCCAGCATCCGATCCGAAACGCATCGTGTCATTTTGCAACAGGTCGCCCGGCAGGCAATGATCGACCGGGATCTGCTGCCAAATTTTTCGCCCGAGGTATTCAATGAGTTAAATCTTATTCAGAAGCCCTGTGACCTTGGGCAAGCGCCCGTGTGCGATTTGCGCCACCTCCTATGGGTCTCCATTGACAATGCCGACTCCAAGGATCTCGATCAGCTTACCGTAGCAGAGGCACTGCCGGATGAAACGGTGAAGATACTCGTGGCGGTTGCGGATGTCGATACCCTGGTGAAGAAGAATTCTGCAATTGATGGGCATGCCCGCCAGAACACCACGTCTGTCTATACCCCTGCTGGACTCTTTCCAATGCTTCCTGAAAAGCTATCGAACGATCTTAGTTCTCTCAATTATCTTGAAGACCGTCTGGCGGTTGTAATCGAAATGATCGCCTATGAAAATGGGACCCTAAAGGGCGCGAATATCTTCCGGGCCGTGGTTCGCAACCATGCAAGACTCTCATATCATCCCGTAGCTCTGTGGCTGGAAAGGAAAGCGAGCATTCCGGATTCTGTGGCAGCGGTTGATGGGCTTGCAGAGAATCTCCACCTCCAGGATCGTGTCGCCCAGGAATTGAGGAAATACCGGCATGAGTGCGGTGCCCTCAATCTTGAGCTTTTCGAATCCTGTCCCGTTTTTGACGAGGATGAATTACGGGTTCTCGAAGTGGAAAAGACAAACCGGGCCAAAGAGATGATTCAGGACTTCATGATCGCCGCGAACACAGTGGTTGCAAGGTTTCTGGAGCAGAAAGGATACCCTTCGTTTCGTCGTGTCGTTCGTGCTCCAAGACGCTGGGACCGGATCGTCGACCTCGTTTCCGATTATGGGTTCCAGCTTCCGCAGAGGCCCGATTCCCGCGCCTTGAATCATTTTCTCATCAGGCAGAAAGCAACGGACCCTCTCCGCTTTCCGGATCTCTCCCTCAGTATCATTAAGCTCATGGGACCGGGAGAATACGTGGTTGAATCGCCCGGGGAGAAGAACCCCGGCCATTTTGGGTTGGCCATCGGAGATTATACACACTCGACAGCCCCGAATCGCCGTTTTGCCGATCTGATGACGCAGCGGACATTGAAAGCGGCGCTCTCCGGGTCTTCGATGCCTTATGGAACAGAAACACTCTGGAAGATGGCAAGCCATTGTACAAGAAAAGAAAACGATGCGAATAAGGTGGAACGGCTTGTCTCAAAGGCGGCAGCGGCTCTTTTGCTGGAGTCAAAAATAGGAGAAGAGTTTGATGCGATCGTCACCGGGGCGGCGCAAAAAGGCACCTGGGTTCGCATTTTGCACCTCCCTGCCGAGGGAAGATTGGTGGAGGGCTTTGAAGGCGTCGATGTCGGTCAAAGGCTATCCGTGCAGCTCATCCGCACCGATGTAAACCGCGGATTCATCGACTTCAAGAAGGTCATCAAAAAATAAGAATCCATATAAAGCTGGGCACACCGCAGGCAGATTCATTCAGCCTGCAGTGCCCTTCTCTCCGTTCATTCGAAGAGGATAGTCTTTAGAACCAGTCTTTCTACACCATTCTATTTTTTCTTAGTCTTACTCTTAGTCTTCTTCGTTAATACAATATCCCCTAAATATGCATCTGTTTGGGTCTTCACTTCCGTTTTGTATGTTTTGTATCCACCCTGCTCTACCCTGACCCCGTATGCTTTGTCTCCACTCAATCCATCAAACTCAAAATCTCCGTAATTGTTTGCCTTGACGACTCGGTCCTCGCCCTCCCCCTCTAAGGTTACCTTCGCTCCTTCCCCACATTCATCCGTATCTCCGAACACGACCGCTCCTGCTATAAACCGCTTCGGTGCCCCAATATAGGTCACTTTCTCTTTCATCGCGTATTCCGGATGCAACACCTCCACCTTTCCGAAGGCCATCAATCTCGCCACTTCGCTGCTTGGATCGTCCAGATCACCAAATGTCAATGTGCCATTGGGACATGCCTCCACACACCTCGGCTCTTTCCATCCCTTATCCAATAGGTGCGCACAAAATGTGCACTTCTGCGGCAACTGCTTCTCTTCATTCCAATAGATCACCCGATACGGACACGAGGAGACCAGATCCTTCCTTCCCTTCGACTTCTCCGGATCAATGATCACGATGCCATCTGGCCGTCTGTATATCTCGCCCTCCCGCGATGCCTTCACACACGAGGCATCATCACAATGCATACACGGCACTGCCGTAAAGGCTACTTTGACCTTCGGATATCTCCCCCTTTCCTTCTCTATGACCCGCATCCAGTAATGTCCGGTATCCGGCTGCGAGGCAGCATAGGGTGGATAATCATTTCCACAATGCTCATCCCGGCACGCCAGAAAACAGTTGTGACATCCATTACATTTCGTTATATCGATCACCATTCCGTATCTGGTCACTTTTTATCCCTCCCATATCATTATTTGTAAAGTCTGCTAGGCTGCTAAGAAAGTCATTTGTTTCAGGCTGCTCAAAAATGCCCAGATGCAAGGCTCCCCTGCCTGCGCCGAGGCTTCGGCAGGCAGGCGAAATCCCCTTCGCAGGGGCAATTCATGAATTGCCCCTACAGGCTGTACGCCGCAATAAGCCTTCCCCGTGCTTGACACGGGGAAGGATGAGGGAAACGCCGCAGATGGGCGTTTTTCAGCAGCCTGCTATACTTCCCACTTCTCCATCTCGATCAAACAGGAGTTGTTCGCCATTCCGGGGGCATTCTTGGAAATCATTCGGGAGGGAGTCACCAAATTGATGCAACCTCCCCGATCAGGGCTGCCGGGTTTCCCCGGTTCCAGAGGATCGTACACTCCCGACGACTCATAGCAATGAATCACTCCCGGCTTCATCCTTTCTGTTAAAGCCGCTATACACAGAACAGCTCCCCGGTCGTTAAAACATTTGACGATATCTCCTTGTTTGATGCCCCTTGCCCCGGCATCCGATGGATGAATCCTCACCGTTCGCCAGTAGTTACCGTCCTTGAAGATACGATGATCCGGAATATCCACAAGCCAGGGACCCCCCGTGTCATGGTGAGTATGGAAGGAGAACCTGGGATGAGGAGAGATGAGTTGTAGAGGATACTTCTTGGCAAGTTCAGTCTCGTGCCCTTCCCAGCTTGGGATATACCGCGGCATCGGTGGTCTTTCCTTATCCTTTGGAAAGTGTTTTTTCAGACTTCCAGAGACAAACTCGATCTTACCGCTATACGTCCCCAGTTTCTTGCTCTTCTCGGTATTCTTGAAGGGATTGTTATCTCCGGTATCGCATTCCCTGCCTTCATAAAACCACCTGAGCGCAGGGGCAGACTTATAATCCTCAGGGATGGGAACAACGAAGTAACCCTTCTCTTTGAATGCTTCAAAAGAGATGTATTCAGGTAAGCTCGAAGCATCGAACAGCTTCTTAATCCAGCCTTCCTCCGTCTCATTTCCTTCGGTGAAATCTTCTTTAAAGCCCAATCGTTCCGCCAGTTGGCTGAGAATCCAATAGTCGGACTTGGACTCGTGGAGGGGCTCGATGCACTTCTTCTGATAGATAATCATCCTGTGGTTGCATACCTCGGAACTGTTATGAGAGTATCCTCCGGAGTTTGCCCATTCCCCGATATCGTTTCGCTCAAAGTTCGTGCATGCGGGAAGGATCACATCGGCAAATCCGGTCTCGGTGTTCCACCAGATTTCCTGGTTCACCACGAACTCCAGCTTGGGAGTCTGGTACATCCTGACGAAGCGGTTGGTGTCAGTCATCGTGCCGATATAAGACCCGCCATAGCGGTAGAACATCTTGACTTCTGACTTTCCCGGCTCAGGATAGACGTAAGGCTTAAACTGCTGCTCCAGGGAGTCGCCGCAGAAACCCTCTCCTACCCAGTGGATAGGCGGGCTTAAGACCGCCTCTGGAAGGAGTAAGCGATAGATACGCTGGGTAACGGGATTGACAGCTGGTTTCTTGGCCAGATTATTCATTCCCCAGCCGTTGGAGGCATAACCCGGGAAATTAAAGTCGTTATTAAAAGGGGCACCCGTCGTTGTACCCCAAATGCTTACACCCGGTTTGCCCCAGCCCTGCATCGCCTGGAGCAGCATTGCCAATCTTGCCCATTCGGTCGCATACGCCGCCCTGCAGGCCCCTCCCCAGCCACCGCGCGTGCCCGCTGCAAGGGAAGTCCTCTTGGAAGCCCATTCCCGTGCGAGAGCTTTTATGACTCGGGCGGGTATGGCGCACTTCTTCTCACCCCACTTCGGGGTCCTGGGAATGCCGTCCTCTTTACCCAAAATATAGTTTTTGAATTTCTCAAAGCCAATCGTATGGGTGGCGATATAGTCCTTATCATAAGTGCCTTCTTTGAGCCAGACATAAGCGATGACTTCGGCCAAGGCAGCATCCGTACCCGGTCTGGGCGCAATCCATTTATCTGCCATAGTGACTGCGGTGCTGTTATAATAGGGGTCGATAAAGATTTGCTTCCTTCCTAACTCCTTCAGCCAGACACGCCAGATCGTCGATTCTTGCCCACCATAAACCCCGCCGGTCGCATCCGGGTCATTGCTCCAGTGGATGATCAGCTCACTGTGTTTGAGGCCGTCCTCGAGTAAGTCGCACTGCTCCGGCACCCCCAATCGCCACCAGAATCCGTAAGCATGAGCAGTTCCCCAGAGCCAGCCTTCCCAGCTGTCGGGGTTATCAAAAATATCGGTAAATCCCAATAGGTTAAAAAACCTGCCCCAGGTCCTGAACTTGTACCCTATATGCCCCCATTCATGGTGGGATGAGCATCTCGACATGATGGCCTCTGGCCCGTATGTAGACCGGATCCTCTTCATTTCACTGGCAACGATATCCAGGGCCTCATCCCAGCCTATCCTGATGTAACCGGATTTTCCTCTGTTCTCAGGATGTCTCTCTCCCTTAGGGTCGAAGTCTACCCTTTTCATGGGATACTTAATTCTACTTTTCGAGTAAGTTCGTGCCCTCTGGGCCAGCACATAAGGGGCAAGGGCCACCCTTCTGGGGGCAGAAAACTTCTTACCATCCGCTTCAATCGTCCAGGTGGGTACGTCTTCATTCTCTGCAAAAACGAGTGGCCGGACACGAACTATTCTCCCATCCTTCACATAAACAAAAACCGGCCCCCCCTGCGTACAACTCGTAAAAACTTGTTCTGACATAATCATCCTCCCTTGTCCCAGAGGTATTCACCCCCGGCATTTTGGTACTTGGTTGTCATCAGCTTCCCCCCCTATCTCCGATGACATAGTACCGATTACGTTTTTTACGTAAATTTTAGGGAAAAGTCAATACCCACACCCTCAACCCACACCCTCAACGAATTCTGATTGACCCTGCCTCTGTTTTTCGGTATAGTTAAATTTAAAAGAATTTTGCAAAGCCAAACCCATGGTGAGATGGGAACGAAGAAAGGGGGAACCACATATGGATCGGAGAATGATCGACTTATGCGATGAATCCATTCATGATTTGTTGGATCGTCGTGAGTTTCTCAGGAGATTGTCTGTTCTGGCCGGTGGCGCTACTGCTGCCTACACTCTACTGCCCTTGCTTGAAAATAGCGATGCGAAAGCCGAAGTCGTATCAAAGGATGATTCCCGTCTTCAAACGGACAATATTAAATATCCCGGTGCAACAGGCGACGTTCGTGCCCATTTCGCAAGGCCTAAAGGGGACGACAAACTGCCTGGAGTGGTCGTTATCCATGAGAACAGAGGTCTCAATCCCCACATCGCGGACGTTACCCGGCGTGTGGCTTTGGAGGGATTTCTGGCCATGGCTCCGGATGCTTTAACACCCCTTGGAGGGACCCCGGAAGATTTCGAAAAAGTCCCAACGATCATCCAAAAGCTGGACGGTCAATCCACAATACAGAATTACCTCGCTGCGGTAAAGTACCTAAAGACACACCCTGCGTCGACTGGAAAGGTCGGAGTTATAGGCTTCTGCTGGGGAGGGGCAATGGCAAACCAGGTTGCGGTCAATTCCCCCGATGTATTGGCCGTGGTTCCCTACTACGGCAGGCAGCCCGCGTCTGAAGATGTCCCTAAAATTAAGGCATCCTTGCTGCTGCATTACGCGGGTCTTGACGAAGGAATTAATAAGGGAATCCCGGCATTCGAAGCGGCTCTGAAAAAGGCATCGATCGAATATAAGACATACATGTACGAGGGTGCCCAGCATGCGTTTAACAACGACACGAACCCGGCCAGATATAACAAAGAAGCAGCCCAGCTTGCCTGGCAGCGCACCATTTCGTTCTTGAAAGAGAAGCTTAAGAAATAACCCCTTGTAAAGTCATAGAACGTGGGAAAAGGCCAATCATCGTCATTCCGGCGAAAGCCGGAATCCAGTAAATTCCGTTTATTATAAAAACACTGGACACCGGTTTTCACCGGTGAGACGATTTTTTACGAAACCATAGCCCCCGGTTGGATCATCTTCCCAAACAGCATTTCTTGTACTTTTTCCCACTGCCGCACGGACACGGATCGTTGCGACCCGTCTTGGGACTTGCCTGTGCACCCTTGGCCCGCGCCAGCGGCGTTTGCTGCTCGAGGGACTGCTGGCGCCATAGGGCGGATAGCTCTGCAACGAAAGGTTGGCAGTGAGTGAAGAAGCGTTTATAGCCTGCACACAGGTAGTTCAAGCCTGCTTCGCCATCTAGCGTGCGAAGGATGCGATCCTTCGGGCATCCCCCATGACAGAACTCCAGGACCTCGCATTCCTGACAAGAGCACGGTAACGTATCCCATTTGGCCTGCCCGAATGCTCTCTGGGCCGGACTTTCAAGAAAATCGACCAGCGGCGTCTCCTGGATATTTCCCAGACGATGTTCCGTGTTCACGAAGTGATCGCAGGAAAAGAAGTCTCCGTTGTGTTCGACGACAGGAACGTCACCGCAGGTCTTCCGAAAGATACACAGCGCATGCTCTTGCCCGAAAGCCTTTCTGGCTACCTCCTCGAAGATCTGCACGTTGACCCGCTCGATATCCCGGCACATCCACTCGTCGAAGAGGGTGCAGAGAAAATTGCCCCAAGCTTCAGCGTCCACCGTGCGGTGGCTAACGCCGCCCTCCTCGTCTGTCTGTGGCTCAACCAGGGGCAGAAACTCCACGTATTGAGCATTGAGATTCTTGAAGAACCGGTAAACCTCGGTGGGATACTGAACGTTTTGTGCATGCACCACACATAAGATATTGGAGGGGATTCGGTAATGCTGTAAGAGTCTGTACCCACGCATCGCTAGGTTGTGAGTGGAATTCTGGCCTTTGGTGAGGCGGTACCGATCGTGCAGTTCCTGAGGCCCGTCCAGGCTAATCCCTACGACAAAGCCCTCTGCCGCCAGAAAGCGGCACCAGTTCTCGTCGAGGAGGGTCCCATTGGTCTGCATCCCATTGACGATACGTCGGTGAGACACTTGATGCTTGCGCTGCAGCGCCACAATCTCGCGAAAGTAGTCCACCCCCAGGATCGTCGGTTCCCCGCCATGCCAGGAGAAGTTGATTACGGAACCGGGAAAAGCGCCGATGTGCTGGATGATGTACTCTTCCAGGATGTCGTCGGGCATGCGGAGCGACTCGCCCTCTGGATAGAGGCGTTCCTTCTTCAGGTAGTAACAATAGTGACAGCCCAGGTTACAGAGGAAACCAGCCGGTTTGGCAAAAACCTGAAACTCGCGGGAAGCCTTGCTCATTGCCCAATCCCTAACCCGGGTTGAACGTCCATCATGCCCCTTGACCTCATCTGATCTCGCATGTTCCAGGAGGATTATAGTGAAATAAACGTAGTGGGTCAAGCAAGAGGACCGCCATCATTCGCTGGGCATTACTATATTCTCGTTCAGACCATTTCTTATACCTGCTCATAGTCGCTTTGGCCTCACGTTCCCTTGCCTTGGGGATGTGATCGAAGACAGAGAGCAGATGTTGGGAGACGGCATCAATATCGCAGCTATTTTTTCTAGGATCAATTCGAGGTTTATTGAAAATACAGCCTTTTCCATCAAAAAATACAGCCTTCACCCTATTTACGCGCGAAATCCTCCCATGAGAAAATGGATTTTGGATAAGATTCCATTATGGTCGCTGGCTGTTTGACGCCCAATACGGCTGGGTCTGGGACCCGGTCACACGGCGGTCTGCAGTATTCGTTTTGATTCACATTCTTGGGGGGCCTTTCAAGCAAGGCTTACACAACCAAACTGGGAGGGAGGACAGCCATGCTAAAAGAATTTAAAGAGTTTGTCATGCGGGGGAATGTAGTGGATATGGCGGTTGGCATCATCATTGGTGCAGCCTTTGGAACGATCGTCACTTCACTGGTTGGCGATATTCTCATGCCGCCCATCGGGCTGCTTCTGGGAAATATTGATTTCGCCAATCTCTTCATTGTTCTCAAGGAGGGGGCTAAGGCTGCTGGGCCCTATGCTTCCCTTGCCGCTGCCAAAGCAGCTGGCGCCGTAACGATTAACTATGGTCTTTTCATGAATACGATTATTACTTTTTTGATCGTGGCCTTTGCCGTTTTCCTGCTCATTCGGAACATCAACAGACTCAAACGACTGGAGGAAGCGCCTCCGGTTGTACCGACGTCAAAGGAGTGCCCTTACTGCATCTCAATGATTCCCGTCAAGGCTACGCGTTGTTTGCATTGCACCTCTGAATTGAAGGCGCTCTAGAAGACCGCATAATAGGCATTTATTGTTCAGCATTCATCAAAACAGAGAGAATGACAAGGATGGGGGGAAACATTCAGATTAAAGATCCTGCAGTGGATTTTCTCAGATCACGATAGCCATTAGGAGAGCTTAACTTTCGGCTCAGGAAAAGAAAGGAGGTTTACCATGGCAATTCGATTCTTTGCAGTAGTTATTATTATGGTACTGGCTACTTCGCCCGTTTCGGCCCAATTTGACAAGATCTTCAAAGGACTCAGAGGCACGGTGGAGCAACAGGGCGGGCTTAGCGATGTGAAGATTGGCTCCGGTTTAAAGGAAGCGTTAAAGGTAGGCACCGAAAATACCGTCACCCTGACAGGAAAGACCGATGGGTATTTCCTGAATCAGGCGATCAAGATCCTGATGCCGGAGAAGCTTCAGACCCTGGAGAAAGGGCTGAGGCTGGGGGGCTACGGTCCGCAGATTGATGAATTTGTGCTCAGTATGAATCGGTCAGCCGAGCAGGCGGCTCCGTATGCGAAACAGATCTTCTGGGATGCCATTGGAGAGATGACGTTCGAAGATGCGCGAAAGATCTTATCTGGCAATGACACTGCAGCGACACAGTACTTCAAGGGCAAAACCACTGGTAATCTGACGGCCGCTTTCCAACCCGTAGTCGAGAAGTCGATGAACGAAGTGGGCGTGACCAGGCAATACAATGAACTGGTTGGACGTTATCAGAGAATCCCGTTCGTCAAAAGCGAGACTTTTGACATCAACCGCTATGTTGTGACCAAGGCTCTCGACGGACTATTCCACGTGCTAGGAGAGGAGGAGCGTAAGATCCGCACAAACCCGGCGGCGCGAGTTACCGATCTCCTAAAAGAGGTATTTGCAAAATAGTCAAAGGGCCTCCGAACGAACATGAAACCCTGTATCACAAGCATCGCTCTTGTCACTTGCCATAAGCCGTCTGGACAGGCGGGATAGTCTGTCCACATGGAGCGCAAACATCTATTTTGGGATACTAAGTCTTTGTTGCCTTTCCATTCCTGATTGATTAAACTTAAAAGAGAGGAAGGAGGCGAAGATGAACTGGCGTAAATTGATGACAGGACGTCCGAAAAAGGTTCTTATCGGGTTGATCATCTTTTTTGCTGTCTTTACCCTCTTCGGTTTTTTCGGTTTACCCCCGATCGTTAAGTCTCTCTTAACCAAAAAACTCTCCGAAGCCCTTCACCGGGAAGTGATCATTGAACAGATCAAGATCAACCCCTATGCCCTTTCCTTAACCGTAAGGGGGTTTCTCATCAAGGACAAAGGGGGTTCGGAGAAATTCGTCTCCTTTGACGAGTTCTATGTCAATCTTCAGAGTATCTCAGCCCTTAAATTTGCCCTCGTCCTCAGAGAAATCAGGCTCAAGCAACCCTATATTAACATCAAACGGATGAATGAGACGGTCTATAACTTTTCCGACCTCCTGGACAATAAGGAAGCCAAACCTGCAGAAAAGCCTGCGGAAAAATCCAAACCCCTCAGGTTCTCCCTCAATAACATCAAGATCGAAAATGGGAGCATCGACTTCTGGGACGGGCCTAAGAATACGAAACATGCGATCAGGGAGCTTGCCATTGGCATTCCCTCACTGTCGAACATCCCGGCCCAAATCGAAACTTTTGTTCAACCTCTCTTTTCCGCAAAGATTAACGAAACCTCTTATGCCCTTCAGGGGAAGACCAAGCCCTTTGCCGATTCTCTGGAGACAACATTTGATGTCGATATTAAAGACTTCGATATTCCCTACTACCTCGCTTATCTTCCTTTAAAATTGAATTTTAAAATCGTTTCCGCCTACCTGGACACCCAGACAAAGTTAGCCTTCATTCAATATAAAGACAAGGGACCCTCCTTGACGGTGACAGGGAACGTGGCCCTTAAAAAAGTGGCCCTGGACGATGACAAGAAAAACCCTTTATTCAGGCTCCCTCTTCTGGAAATAGGAATTGCCCCCACAGAACCCCTCAAGAAAATGGTTCATCTGTCAAAAATCTCCATCCAAACCCCGGAATTGACGATTCAAAAAAATCAGAAAGGGGACCTCAATACCGATGCCTTCCTTCCCCCGAAAAGCGAGACTCCAACCCCCTCTGCTCCAGTAAGAGAGAAAAAGAAGGAGGATCAAGCTCCCTTGTCCCTCGATGTGGACGAGGTCCAGATCACCGGTGGAAAGGTCTCCTTTTCCGATTTTTCAAGAAAGAAACCCTTTAAAACGATCCTGGATCCGATCGACTTGAAGGTCGATCATTTCAGCAATGGCAAGGACAAAAAGACAGCCTATGCGCTATCTGTCACTTCCGAGGCAAAAGAGAATATCAGACTTGAGGGTGAACTTTCCGTAGAGCCTTTATGGGCTGAGGGGGGACTGGAGATCAAGTCTGTTCCTCTTAAGAAATATTCGCCCTATTATCAGGACCAGATTCTCTTTAATCTCGAGGAGGGCCGCCTTGATTTCTCAACCCGCTACAAATACGTCAAGGGAGAGAAGGAACCGGAGATTTCGCTCTCAGGGTTGTCCGTGCTCCTCAACTCCTTGAGGCTTAAGAGACAGGAAGAAAAAGAGGACTTCCTGAAGATTCCCCGCCTCTCCATTAAGGATACCCTCATCGATGTCACCCAGAAAAAATTGACGGTAGGCAGCTTCTCGACAGAGAAGGGAATGCTAGCCCTCAACCGTTTTAAAAATGGGGATCTCGACCTTCAGAAACTCTTTCCACCTTCTCCACCAAAGGAAGTACCCCCGGCTCAGAGTCAGAGGAAGGGGAAGGACGATGAGAAACCTTGGGTAGTGGCCCTGAACAAGCTCTCTGTGGATCAGTATTTCGTCAAAATGGGTGATCAGAGCCCCTCGCAGCCCACCACCCTTACCGGAGAAAAGATCACGATCCGCTGTGAAAACATCTCAACAGCGAAGAATGCTCAAGGAAGATTGTCTCTCTCCCTATTACTCGACCAAACCACAAATCTCTCTATAAAGAACACTGTTGTCCTCGACCCCTTGAGGATCAATGGTTCTCTGGAGGTGAAGAATATCGTCCTCAAGAGATATTCCCCTTACTATCAGGAGAAAATTCTCTTCGATATCGACGAAGGGAATCTCGACCTTTCCACCAATTATCAGTACAACAAGACGGATAAAGACACTGTCACGAAGCTCACAGGTCTATCTGTCTTCTTGAAAACCTTAAAGTTGAAGAAGCGGGATGAACAGGAACCCTTTGCGGACATCCCTACGCTCGCCATCCGAAATACAGGAATCGATCTCAATCAAAAAGAGATCTCCGTTGGAGAGTTCTCGACTCAAAAAGGGGCGCTTCTCGTCCGCCGCCTCAAAGATGGAAAACTCACCCTTCAATCCCTCTTCCCGGAGCCTGCGAAAAAGGAGGAAAAACAAGAAAAGAAGGAGGAAAAACCGACTCAGGAAAAAGTGGAACGGGCAGAAAAACCATGGCTCGTAAAGGTGGGAAAGGTGAGTCTGGATCAATACAGGGTGGGTGTCAAAGACCTGACGCCTGAAGACCCGGTGACGGTTGAGGCAGAGGCCATTCAGCTTCAGGCGGACAATTTGTCGACGGCAAAGAACAGTACAGGACAGGCATCCCTTTCTCTCGTCCTCAACAAGAGTGGAAACATTTCTCTCTCGGGCGCTGTGGGCATCGATCCTCTTTCCGCCGATCTCAAGCTGACCCTCAAAGACCTCAATCTACTTCCCTACCAACCCTATTTCGCTGACCAGGTAAGAATTGTTTTGACGGATGGTCAACTCTCAACCACGGGCAATCTTCAACTCAAAGATGAAACAGGGAAAGGCATTCAAATCGTGTACAAGGGAGATTCATCAGTAGATAACTTTGCCTCCATCGATAAGGCCAGTTCCGAGGACTTCTTAAAGTGGAAATCCCTGGCTCTTTCCAAAATGGATGTCGGGGTAAACCCCTTCTATGTCAACATCGACGGAGTCGCACTTGCCGATTATTATGCCCGCGTGATCATTAATCCCAAAGGTATCGTCAACCTCCAGGAGATCATGGTAGAAAAGAAGGGTGAGACCGGCAAGGGAACGGGAGAGAAAGCTTTACCCAAGCCGGAGGGGAACAAGGCTGCCACCACAGAAAAGGAATCACCCCGAAACATCAAGATCGAGAAAGTGACCTTCCAGGGAGGAGCCATCAACTACTCGGACCATTTCATCAAGCCCAATGTGACGGTGATTATGGCCGAGGTCGGTGGAAGGGTTTCAGGCCTTTCCTCGGAAGAGGCGACCACGGCAGACGTTGAGCTTCGCGGGAAATTCGGCGAGCAGTCCGCACCGGTCGAAATCATCGGAAAGATCAACCCCCTGAAGAAAGACCTCTACGTTGATCTCAAGGTGAGCTTTAAGGACATCGAGCTGAGCCCCATGAGTCCCTATTCCGGGAAATATGCGGGCTATGGGATCGAGAAAGGGAAACTGTCTCTCGACCTGAAGTACCATATCGAAAACAGAAAGCTCGATGCCCAGAACCGGATTTTTATCGATCAGTTCACCTTTGGGGAGAAAGTGGATAGTCCGACCGCCACAAAGCTGCCTGTCAAATTGGCTGTGGCCCTCCTCAAGAACAGAAAAGGCGAGATCGATCTCAACATCCCGGTCTCGGGGAGTCTTGACGACCCGAAATTCAGCGTCTTCAGCGTCATCCTGAAGATCATCCTCAACCTTCTGGTAAAAGCAGCAACGTCGCCCTTTGCCTTACTGGGAGCAGTCTTTGGAGGAGGAGAACAGCTCGATTATATGGAGTTTGACTATGGGAGCGCAGAGATCAAGGGGGAGAGTACCACCAAGCTTGACACCCTCATCAAGGCCCTTCATGACCGGCCTTCGATTAAACTCGATATTGAAGGGTATGTCGATCCCGAGAAGGACAAAGACGCGTTAAGGCAGGTCTTCTTTCAGAAAAAACTGAAGGCCCAGAAGTTGAAGGAAATTCTGGGAAAAAAGCAGCCGGCCGTGCCCGTTGTCGAGGTCAAGATCGAACCCGCCGAGCGCGAGAAGTTCTTAAAGTTGGCCTACAAGGCGGAAAAGTTTCCAAAGCCCAAGAATATCTTGGGAATGGCAAAAGATATACCCGGACCTGAAATGGAGAAATTGATACTCACCTATATCGAGGTCAAGGAAGAAGATCTGAGACTCCTGAGCAGTCAGAGGGCCACGAAGGTGAAGGAGGCTATCCTCAAATCCGGGCAGGTTGAACCAGAAAGGGTTTTTGTTGTTGGGCCGAAAACCCTTGCTCCTTCCAAGAAGGAAAAATTGAAGGACAGCCGGGTTGAATTCAAACTGAAATAGCCTCTACTCACCCTCCCCCTCTTTTCTTGGGGGAGAGGACTCCGTCGCACAGACGATCTATTGTCACGGCTGACGAAGGCAATGTTTTTAAGAAAGCATTGAGGCTTGGGGGTATATGACTTCTTCACGGAGACGCTACCAT
>Ga0214473_10003825_pt1 | contig 18155 bp, 15 predicted proteins | sample RVTome_7_FD_203509 | JGI IMG/M metagenome (GOLD analysis project Ga0214473, IMG submission 203509) | Soil microbial communities from uranium-contaminated site in the Upper Colorado River Basin, Wyoming, United States - RVT98D197 | ecosystem: Environmental > Terrestrial > Soil > Contaminated >... | reverse complement strand
AAGCCATGGAAGCCGCCGGTCGATCATCCATGGCGGACAGGAAATATATTCAAAAAAGCGGAACTTTCTACTTTGCTAAAAGCGGAACTTTCTACTTTGGTTTGACAAAAAATTCAATCAAAACTTACCCTATTCTAACATATAAGAAAAAAGACCCGATTGATAGTTGTCTTTCGACATTCTCAATGGGTCTAAATTTGCGCGAGCCATGGTCTCTTTTTTCTCATTGCCCGATGTCTGCGAAGCGAATTATCTAAACGCAATAGATCACAATCGCTGCGAGTGGCTATTCGCGCGAGCGATGCTGTTAACCTAGACGCGTACTCCTCTTGGGTGGACTCAACCGGCGGCAATCCATCGAGCATCGTCGTTGTAAACAGTTGGTTGGTGGTGTCTTCATCAACTCGAACCGATATACTCTGTCGGTGGGCGGCACGAGCTAGCTTATCAACGCAGTCGGTCTGATGAAATCCGCCGATGACCAATTCATCAACTGGCTGGATTTGCGCAATAATGCTTTTGAGCGATGGATAGACCAACCTTCGGCAATGTCGCTCAAAGCTCACACCAGCCGACAAGACCTTATCGGTTTTGCTGATACGAAGGCGCGCGTCGAGCAGCGATAGGTTGGGTGTCGAGGGCTTGCGTACTACGCCAAACAACAACCAGAAGATCCGGTAGCCCTTTTGGCGGTAGCGGATGTCGATGATGGCATTTAGCCGTTCCAGGACTTTCAGTTTGGAAGGATGACCGAATGTTTCTTCTTCTGTGTAACGCGATATCGGATAGAGAAACAGAAACGCCTTCATCGTTGCGCCTCCTTCCGGTTTGGTAAGGTACGCCTGACTCTTCCTTATACCGCTACTGCTTCCTGCCAAAGACCACGAGCGAGCCCCGTCGGGGCAAGTCTAATGGCGGAGAGGGTGGGATTTGAACCCACGATACCCTTGCGAGTATACCGCCTTTCCAAGGCGGCGCACTAGACCACTATGCGACCTCTCCATATACTCTATACTTTAAATTCTACCCCGATATGGCTTATCTTTCAACAACCTAGCCCCCCATTACCACCGCGTAGGTGGTAATGGGGGGCAGAAGCGGTATACTAACGCTATGACGAGGAAAATACCACTAGTAAATAATGAAATTTATCACGTAATAAACCGCAGTATTGCGGGGTATAAAGTTTTTAATCGCCGGTCGGATTTTGAAAGATTCTGTAATATTATAGAGTTTTATCGTAGAAACTTACCCTATAAATACTCTGTTTTTAATCGGTTGACTCTCGGTGAGCAGCAAAATATCCTCAAAACTTATGCTTCAAATAATATGCAGCATGTATCCATAGTCGCATACTGTGTAATGCCTACACATATTCATATTATATTGAAGCAACAAAGTGATAATGGCATTTCAAGATACATAAACAATATTCTAAATAGTTATTCGAAATATTTTAACATCAAATACAAACGTAAGGGTCCACTTTGGGAGGGAAGGTTTAAAAGTGTTCATATAGATAGCGACGAGCAACTGTTACATCTAACGCGATATATTCACCTTAATCCCGTTTCGGCAAATTTGATTAATAGACCAGAACAATGGGAATATTCGTCATATAAGGAATATATTGGTGAAAGTGGGTTCGAATTGTGTAGTTACAGAGGATTAATGGAAATCGAGCCGAAAAGTTATAAACGGTTTGTAAGTGAACGAATAGACTATCAGAAAGAACTATCTTTGATAAAAAGTCTACTACTTGATAATTACACCGGTTAACCCCATTACCACCGCGTAGGTGGTAATGGGGGGTTTAAGTTTTTGAAGGGAGGGGTATTGTTAGGGTATGGATTCGCAGACGGAAGAAATTAAGAGGCGGCTCGATATTCGAGAGTTTATCGGGCAGTATTTGCAGCTCAAAAAAGCCGGCCAAAACTGGCGCGGGCTGTGCCCTTTCCATAGTGAAAAAACGCCGAGCTTTATGGTCAATCCGGAGCGGCAGATATACAAATGCTTCGGTTGTGGCGAGGGTGGTGATATCTTTAGTTTTGTCGAAAAAATCGAAGCATTGAACTTTTATGATAGCTTGAAATTTCTTGCCGAGAGAGCTGGTGTAGAGCTCAAGACCCTCTCCGGGCAAAAAGGATTTGGTCCGAGCGGTGACTCGAAATTGAAGCTCTACAAGCTTAATTTGTCCGCGGCGCGCCTTTTCCACGCGCTCCTTATAAAGCATCCGTCGGGCAAAGCGGCGCTGGAATATGCCAAAGCCCGCGGCATAACCAGCGAGGCAATAAAGCGGTTTTTGATCGGCTACGCGCCTACCAACAATACGGGCGTGAAAGTATATCTCACACGGCAGGATTTCACGGCAAAAGAAATGAACGACGCCGGTAGCCCGGAACGTTTTACCAACCGGCTGATGTTCCCGATATTCGATACCGTCGGCAATGTGTCGGGCTTTACCGGCCGTGCCCTAACTGACAATCAAGAGCCGAAGTATCTCAATACTCGCGAGACGGCGACATTTCACAAAGCGCGGATATTGTACGGCTTTGACATTGCCAAAAAAACCATTCGCGAGAAAAATATGGCTGTTTTGGTAGAGGGACAGATGGACGTGGTGATGAGCCATATCGCGAGCGTAATAAACGCGGTGGCGACGAGCGGGACGGCACTCACCGAAGACCATCTCCTGCTCATTCGCCGTCAAACCAACCGCGTAACGCTGGCGTTTGACAATGACGATGCCGGTTTCAAAACAACACTCAAAGCCATTGAGATGGCGTGGCAGTTGTCGCTCGACACGAGCGTCGTGACCATGCCGGAGGGCTGCAAGGACGCGGGCGATGTTGTCGCGCGTGGGGCGAAAAATTGGACGGGAGCCGTTCGAGGCGCATTGCCGGCATATGACTGGCTTTGGCGGAAGTTATCGGCTCTACATAATCCTTCGACAACAATTGGCAAGAAAGAACTCATGCGCGTGCTGGCACCCATCGTAGCGGCGGCGGCCGACCCGGTGGAAAAAGATGATTATATCCGCCGCTTGGCGCGCGATTTGGGCGTGGGAGAGCAAGCGGTAAAAGAAAGCGTTAGTCGCCAACAGCCGTCAAAACCAGCACCTACCAGCGCGCCAAGCGGCCAAGATTCTGTTAGTCAAGCCAGCCGTGAATGGTGGGAACTGCTGGCGCTTCTAACTCTTGTGCCGGAGAAAATAGCCGCCGCCCAAAAAATCCTTGCCGGCAATCTGGGCAATAGCAAGATAGCTCTCATTTACGAGGAGCTTTTCAAGTGGTATGATAAGCACAGCTTAAAGGTTAAGAAGGTGGCCCTGGGTGAGTTTATGCAGAAAGTTGATGCCAATGCTGTTGATGCATTGGCGTTAAAATTTGAAACCGATTTATCGGACCGAACGGTAATATCTCGCGATATTGACGAACGGCTCAAGAGAATAGATGTGCGGCGGCGTGAAAAAATGAAAGGCGACTTTGCGGAGCGAATCGCGAGCGCCGAAAAAACCGGTGATATTGCTCGAGTCAAAGAGCTGGTTAGAGAGCTGCAAGAAAAAACACGGTAGCTAGCGATTCCAGAGATTGCTTCGGCCCAATGGGCTCTCGCAATGACAATTGTGTAGTTTGTGAATTTAGTAAACTAAATCAGTCTCCATAATTTTTCATTCTTAATTTTTAATGAACACCGATGGCAAAGCGGACCGATACAACATTGCCCCTACCGGGGCCGGAGATGGAGCTGGCGCCCCAATACAGAGACCTCGTGCTTAAAGGCAAGGCGCATGGCTTTATAACAGAGCAAGAAGTATTTCAGGCCGTTCCAGAAATCCACAAAAAAGTGGCCGACCTTGATGTGCTCTACGATATATTGTTGCACTACGGCATAGCCGTTAAGCCAAAACAGAAGCTCATGAGCGTCGAGGGCATTCTCGACGAAGTTAACGGCAAAAAGACCGTTAAAGACGAGCTTGGTGATATTTCCGACGACTCCGTGCGCATGTACTTGCGTGAAATCGGGCGCATTCCCTTGCTCACTACTCCCCAAGAAGTTGAAATCGCGCGGCGCAGCGCCGAGGGCGACCGCCGCTCGCAGAAAAAACTTGCCGAAGCCAACCTGCGTTTGGTGGTGAGTATCGCCAAGAAGTACATTGGTCGCGGCCTGTCACTGCTTGATTTAATTCAAGAGGGAAACACGGGGCTTTTGCGTGCCGTTAACAAATTTGATTGGCGCAAGGGCTATAAATTTTCGACTTATGCCACGTGGTGGATACGCCAAGCCATCACCCGGGCGATTGCCGACCATGCCCGCACCATCCGCATCCCCGTTCATATGGTCGAGACCATCAATCGCCTCATCCGCATCCAGCGCCAGCTGGTGCAAGAGCTGGGACGCGACCCGCTGCCGGAGGAAATTGCCGCCGAGATGGGCATACCGGTTGATAAAGTCGAGCACATCTTGAAAATTTCCCAAGAAACCGTTTCGCTCGAAGCGCCGGTTGGCGAAGAAGAAGACAGCAAGCTGGGCGACTTTCTGGAGGACAAAGACAGTTTGTCGCCGGAAGAAAACACGATTTATCAGCTTATGCGCGGGCACATCAAAGAGTTTTTGGAATTCCTGTCGCCGAGAGAGCAAAAAATTTTGCGAATGCGTTTTGGCATTGATGACGGCCGCACGCACACGCTGGAAGAAGTCGGCAAGGAATTTGGCGTGACTCGCGAACGCATTCGCCAGATTGAAGCCAAAGCTCTGCAAAAGCTCAAAAAACATGAACTAAGCGACCGCCTGAAGGACTACCTGGTGTAGTGGGGCGCTGGGTGTTGGGCGTAAGGCGTTAGGCGTCAAACAGCAGAGGATGCAAGCACCCTCTGCCATTCTTATATCTTAAATCTTAATTCTTAAATCCTTCTACAGGGTGCCGACGAGGATGACGACAAGACCGACGATGAAAATCACCGGCGCGGCGAGGCCTTTGACGACGGTGATGAACTCCGGCATCCACCATGTGGTCAGGCCGTAAACGGCAAAGGCCATAATGGCTAGGCCGACTAATAGCATGAGCGCTTTTTTCATAAGTCCTCCATAATAAATTGGATTAATAATACTATTTTTTGTCTATTTCTCAATATAGATTATGGGTGAGAAAATGCAAGAGCGGAAGTTAGTTTATAAAGTTACATGGCAAACGCCAATATTTATTTCTTCGAGTGAACCCCGTTATGGACGGGGTGAATCGAGAAGTTAATAATACGATAGTTCTCGACTTCGCTCGAACAATAAAGATGCAAGCCGTAACCTTATGAGCTAACTTTTTCCGTAAAAATACTTATCTGTCGGCTTTGGGCGACGGGAGCGTAAAATAGGCGATGATGCGCCGTCGGGCCATATTTACCAAGCGCCGTTTCGTGAACTTTAGTGCCATAGCCAAAATTGCGGTGAAAAGCGAAGGAGTGGAGACCAGCATCACCAATATGCAATTTGAACATAAGCCGGTCGCGGGTGACTTTGGCAATGATGCTGGCGGCGGCAATACTCGCCGACAAAGCGTCGCCGTCAACCAAAGAAAGCTGTTTGGTGCGAGCGACAAGTGATGGCGGAAGGCGCAGGTAGTCAATAAGCAAATGGTCGGGTGAATTCTTGAGAGCATCGATGGCGCGCTTCATGGCATGATGGTTAGCCCACGCCAAGCCGTGCTGGTTAATGTCCGCGACTTCGACGATGCCGATGCCGCAGTCGCATTCCTTTTTTATAAAACGGGCGAGGAGTTCTCGGCGCTTGGGCGTGAGGGTTTTTGAGTCGCGCAGGCGGTTGAGTTTGCGCGGTAATATGACCGCGCCGGCGACGAGTGGCCCCGCCCAAGCGCCGCGCCCGGCTTCGTCCACCCCGGCGATGTTAGTATAACCATCTTTTTTCAGTAGAGTTTCGTAGTGGTAAAGAGAAGGCATTTATTGTAAATCCAAATTTCAAATTTCCAATGTCAAATCAAGCACAAAGTCCAAAATCGGATTCTTGAATCCTAAATCTTTCTTCTTAAATCTATTTTTTCGTTGTCATTTTGGAAGGACTTGATGCGGCGGATGGTCACGGCGCCGATAGCCAGAGGCAGCCAGAAACTTAAGCCGCGGAAAGCCAGCGTTACGACGGTGGCTTTGGCGGAATCGGTGCCGAGCGACACGAGGACAAGCGGCACTATGGCCTCCACGACGCCGATGCCCTGCGGCGTAATCGATACCACCCAAAACAAAGTGGCGATGGTGTAGCCGATTAAAATGTTGCTAAGTGAAAAAGGTAGTTGAAAGGCCAGCCAGAGCGACGACAGCATTAAAATTTCCAGAGCGTGGATAGCTAGCGCCAGCATTATTAAGCTGAATACGGTTTTTGGTCGGGCGATGACAGTACGAGCCGCATCGTTAAAATCCTCGACGTGTTCTGTCACCCACTCCCTGTCAAAACGGGTTTTTTGATTGAATATTCCGGCGACCTTATTGCCGGCGTGCTGGAGCCAATTGAGAATTCTAGTTAAACGCTCGGGGTACTTAAGGCCTATAAATATAATGCCGGTGATAGCCGCCATAATAGCGAAGAGGATAGCGGCGGCAACGAGTTCATAAGTGTAAAGGCGGCCTTTGGAGTCCAAGAGAAAGAGAGCGATGCCTAAGATGACAGTGAAAGAGGCAAATATCGCTGCCGGCGCGAGAAGCGCTCCCATGGCGGCGCGGGCGGAGGACTGTTTGTGGCGGCTGGCGTTGTCGGCAAAAAGGGCGATGCCGCCCGCGCCGCTCACGGGCGCCACAATGTTGACAAAAATCGAAGCAAAATAAACTAGCACGAGTTCCTTGTATTTACTCCTGACGGCTGTTGCCCGAAATGCTTCGCGGTACAAAAGAGTATAGGCGAGTGACGCGGCGAGCTGTAATATAACGGCAATACCCAACCACCACCAACGCCCTTGGGAAAAAGTTTCGAGCACCTGCTTAATTTCCGTTAGGCGTGTGATAACAAAATAAGCAAAAACAACAGCTAACGCCCAATAAATAAAACGTCGCCACATACTATTAGTTTAAGGTCAAAGGGTAAAAGTTACAAGCGACCACTTGACTTACTAGCGGTAAAAAGGTGTAAGATAGTCCTACGGGTGGTTATTATGAAAATGCAATTTATAGCGGTATGTGCTATTGCCATTGTGCTTCTGGCTGGTTGTGGCAAGAAAACCGAATCGGTCACCAGCAACGAAGGTAATAATAGTACTCAAACTGAAGCGACAACCGCTAGTAGCGCCGAAGATGTGGTGCCGGTTTCCAGCTTGGTTTTGGTGCAAAACGGTAAGTTCAATCCCCAAGTGCTCACTGTTAAAAAAGGCACGGAAGTAACTTGGGTCAATAAGGACATCGAGCCGTGTTGGATTGCCAGCGACCCGCACCCCATTCACAACGGCTACCCGGGTTTTGATGCCGGCAAAAGTATGATTCAGGATGAAACTTATAAATTCAAATTCGATAAAGTTGGTACTTTCGGCTACCACGACCACTTGAATATTACCAATACCGGCAAAATCATCGTCGAGCCGTAAGAACTCTACATTCACTCTAATACGCTCGAATCTAATCGCGAATCAACGCGCTAATCCAGCAACCACGCTGAGCGGGGTTTAGGGCAGTTTAGCTGCCCAAACAACCGGTGTCATTGCGGGCCCATTCGACAACCTCACGGCAGGCGATTTTGTGGGAGCGCGGCGATCTGACTCACCAGAGTCATCCCGACTGGAGCCCCCCGTTGGGGGGCGAAATGGAGGGATCCCTCGATTCGGCAGACCTCCCTCGGGATGACGATTACGTCAGATTGCGGAGTTTATCCCGAGGAAACGAGGGACCTCAATCGCTCGCAATGACACTAGGCATCACTGACTCTAACTTCAGCTTGAAAAGTTAATGCTTATTGGTTAAGATGATTTTTCGGGCGAGTAGTGTCATTCTGAATCCCGAAGGGTGAAGAATCTGGGCCCAGATTGCCGCGCTCATCGGAATTCGCTCGCAATGACAAATAGTTGGGATGTATTATGAAAATCAATTTTGTCAAACAAAAATATCAAAGGGTGGAGGCGGACCTTTTAGTGGTGCCGGTGGCGAGCGGGGAATCGCAAAAATTGAATGAGCTCGACAAGGCGCTTGGCGGCACGCTCAAAGACGAGCTGGCGCGTGTCGGTTATGATGCTGGGCTGGGCGCGGCTTTGTGGCGCGACGGGGGAGGTGCCATCAAAGCCGACAAGGTATGTTTATTGGGGCTGGGTGAGCAAGGGGAAATCAACCACGAAACCATCCGCCGCTGGGCCGGCAACATCGTTCAAAAATCGCGCAAGGTGGCGGCGCGGCGAGTGGCGATTGTCGCACCCAAGCTTGATGATGCCGATGCGCTGGTAGGCGCTTTGGTTGAGGGCTTGTGGCTCGCCGACTACCGATTTTTGGACTACAAAAAAGAAGAAGCACGCAAAGCCGAGAATAAAGCCATTCGCGAAGTTAACATAATATACGACGGTGCAAGAAGTCGAGCCAAAGAGGTGATGGCGCAAGCGGCCATCGGCGTCCTGGGCGCGATTTTCGCCCGAGATTTAGTCAACCAGCCGTCCAATATGGTTCACCCACGAGATTTAGCGGCGGCGGCGGCAAACATTGCCGAGCAGTCGGAGCGCATCGACATCGAAACTTTCAACCGCGAGGCGCTCACCAAAGAGGGCTTTGGGGCAATTCTCGCGGTGGCGAAGGGGTCGGCGGAAGAACCATACCTCGTTCACTTAATCTACAAAGCCGACAAACCGCTCGAACGTGTCGCGCTGGTGGGCAAAGGAATCACCTTTGACTCCGGCGGATTGTCGCTCAAGACGGCGGAATCAATGGCGGATATGAAGGTTGATATGGCGGGCGCCGCCACCGTGCTGGGCGTGTTCCGCGCGCTGATGCTCGCTGATTTACCGCTCGAAATTCACGGGCTCATACCCGCTTGCGAAAATATGCCCAGCGGCCGCGCGGCCCGGCCCGGGGATGTTATAACAAGCTATGGCGGCAAAACCATCGAAATCATCAATACCGATGCCGAAGGGCGCTTGATACTGGCCGACGCGCTCGCGTACGCGACGAAAATTATTAAGCCCGATATTATGCTTGATTTGGCGACGCTGACCGGCGCGGCGATGGTGGCGCTTGGTGAAACGGTGGCGGCGCTTATGACGCCGGACGAAGAATTGGCCCGAAGCATAACAAGAGCGGCGGCGGCGACCGGCGAGAACATCTGGCGTTTGCCGCTCGTCAAAGATTATTTGCCGAAGTACCGCAGCGATATTGCCGACATCAAAAATATTCACGACGATAAGTGGGCGGGCGCCATCATGGGCGGTCTGTTTTTGCGGGAATTTGTCGATGAGAGTATTCCCTTCGCTCACATTGACATTGCCGGGCCCGTTTGGGCGGCAAAAAACGGCATAAGTTACAACCCTAAAGGCGCCACCGGTTTCGGCGTGCGGACGCTTCTTGAGTGGCTCCGCCACTTGACGAAATGAAGGAAATATGGTATAAATACAAGTTAACTTGGTTTTGTCATTGCGAGGAGTCATCGATCCCTCGATTACTCGGGATAAACTCCGCAATCTCAACCATATAGACACAGATTGCCGCGCCCACGACCTCGCTAGGGTCGGGGCTCGCAATGACGCCAAATATATGAAAAATTATTACGCCATGACCGAACTTAATACTCGACAATTTATCGCTATCGCCATCCTCTTAGTCATCGTGAGTGTGGCGGCGAGCTATGTCCACCGCTTCTTGGTAGTGGATAGAGTTATTGACCGACAGTATAACCTGCCGGTGATAACCGATACGGTGATACCGGCCACAACGCCGCTGGCAAACCTAGTGAATAGTTAAGAGTAGATATCTAAGAGTTTCGGAGACTGATTTTATTGTTCGAGGAGTCCGCCAATTGGCGGAGCGACGAGAACTATCGAGGTTATTAGTTCTTACCCTTCGGGGTTCGAACGATAGATTTAGAGATTGACGAGTTTGTAAAATTGGCATACAATTAACTGTTATTTGCAACTTGATATTTTAACCCCCTTTGGGCATAATTGTTCATCTGCACTGCCATGTGACCAGCTATGCCCAAGGGGCACCCGCCTTTCGGCGGGAAGAGACGGAAGGCAAAAAGCCAGGGAGGTTGCTTGTTATGACGGCAAACGCTGTTACCGACGAGCAGTATGGTGCGTTGTGTCGGAGGGTGAATGAGTTCACCGGTCGGGTTAGGAGAGGGACGATTCCCTACGACGAAGCCATGCGGGGCATCCAAGATATACTCGATGGCCACAAAGTCGGATTTCCAACCAGGAAGATCAATGATCCGCTCGCTCGCTACCGCCAGATCAAGGGACTCTACGTTGTCGGTCCGAAAGAGTTGGACACACTCTTCCGGACGGAGGCAAACCCCCTTGGCTTGGAGCCCGGCTGGGTGCCACAGATTCCGGTACCACCAGAGCTCGACGAGTGGCTTCGTTCCAAGCACTGGCTAAGGGACGCGACATGGAAGACCCGCGCCGTGCTGACGTTGGTCCCGCCCAAGGTCGGCAACATCCCAACTTCTCTCGTCGGACAGTACCAGCTGCTCGGTGTTTCCCACGATGGCCAAACCGGCGGTATCATCCGTCAAGATGTCTTCCGGAGCAACTGGTTCGTCGGGCCTGGCTACGACTGGGCCAATGAGCCGGCTGTTACGGATTGGGAGTGGGTCCTTGTCTATGAGCGCCCGCTCTGGACAACGGAAAAGAACTGGGCCAAGCAACAGGAAGCCGCGCGAGAGTACGGTATGACTATCGCGCCAGCGGCGCAGGATGCTTGGGCGCTCAACCTCGTGCTGGCCGTCCACGGGGTACGGCCTAGGAACACCACCTGGTCACGGACATCCACGTTTTCTGACGGTTGCCCGCTCGAGGTGGGTTCCGGCGGTGACGGCGTGCTCGTGCCTCGGACTTGGGGTCCCGTGGTTGCCAGCGGCCTTGTGGCGGCGTCCGTCCGGGGAGTGCCGACCCTCGGACTTTGACCCCTTGGGACTCTCTCGGTCCCTTGGCTCCTTGGGGCTGGCCGCGTTCGCGGCCAGCCCCGATTTTTGCGCTTAAAATACTTTTTGTTAAAGTAATGGTGAGAGTAGGCTAATGAACTATGGTTTACGGATCATAGTCGCCGAAATCTCTAAAATTCGAGTAGCCAGAATCCCGACGTCTAAGGATTTCGGGAGCGCGCGAAAGAAATATTTAGATACTCCTTGCTTATCTCTAGGGGAGCTGAAAAGCCCCGGAAAACATTACCTCCGACGGCGAGGAACCACAGAGGGAATATCTCTCGAATGAGAATAAACCCTTGGTGATACGGACGGAGATAAGCAAATTAAAGACGGTTGCCCGCTCAAGGTGAATTCCAACGATGACAGCGTGAACGTGAATCGGAATTGGAATCCCGAGGATGCCAGCGGCCTTGTGGCGGCGTCCGTCCGGGTAGTCTCTAAATTACGCAAAAGCACCTTGTTCTAAGGTGCTTTTGCTGGCATTGGGATGCTGGGCTTGGGGCTTGACCCCGTAAAATTCCTTACTGCCAAATCGACTCCGTCGTATTATGACAGTGCGTCACCACGGGGTCGGCGTTCGGGCTTCGCCCTCTCTTGACTTAATGTAAAGTATACTTTACAATTTAGATGTTGAATTGCAATATTGTTCGAGGTATTTCGAGAACTGTAAGGGGTTAATAGTTCTCACCCTGCTGGGGTTCGAACAGTATTTTATTCAAGGTGATTCAAGAACTAAAACACAAACTATGGACATCAAATCAGAACTGAAAAAAGTCAGAGAAAAATACAACCTGACGCAAGAAGAGCTGGCGGACGAGCTGGGCGTAAGCCGCCAATCCATCATTGCTCTTGAATCGGGCAAATACCGTCCCTCCATCCCGGTGGCGCTTCTCATCGCTGAATTCTTCGAGTTGCCGGTTGAGTATATCTTTCGCTGCCAGCCGGAAGAGGGCGAAGAAATCAAATCGGTGAAACATTTGAAGAAGGGAGGTGAGATAGTAATGGAGCACGATATTATGCCTTGGACGCCTTGGCGCGAAATGATGAATATGCGCGACACCATTGACCGGCTTTTTAACGATTCGCTTGTGTCCCTGTCTCGGCCAACTGATTTAAGTTATCCTGCTATTAATATTCACCAAACCGCCAAAGAAGTCATAGTCGAGGCCGATGTGCCCGGTATGAAAGAGGAAGAAATCGAAATCGAAGTGGCTGACAATGCCATAGGGCTTCACGGCGAGCGCAAGCAAAAGCGCGAGCTCAAAAAGGAAGATTATTACCATCGCGAAGTTAGCTACGGCTCCTTCAGCCGCAGTGTCAGCTTGCCTGCCGAAGTTAATGCCGAAAAAGCCGAAGCCAAACTGGAGCATGGCACGCTAACCGTTACTCTGCCGAAAAAAGAACCCAAACCGGCGCGTACTATCAAGCTTAAGCCCAAGGCAAACAAGTAACACTGTCTACGCAATATATAATATTGTTCGAGGTAATCCGAGAACTAAAGTAAGATTAGTTCTCACTACGTTCGAACAGTATAATACATTATTTAGGCCGGTATAGAACTATTCCTTATTCGTGATCCGGTGTCTGGAGGAGCGGGTGGTATTATGGTACACTGGCGCTATATTAGGAGGCGGATGCGCTTAAGATTACGGCGCGGTTTAACACTCGTAGAACTACTTGTTCTTATGGTTATCATCAGTATCGCGGCGGCACTGGTGATGGGCAGCTTGAACCGCTCTCGGGCGCAGGAACGCAACGAGCAAAGAAAAAACGACATTACGAGTATTAGCAAGGCGCTGGAAGCATACCGCAAAGACCACACTTATTTGCCGCTGGTTACTGCGAGCGGCGACATGTGTGATGAGATGGGCGCTTACTGCCGAGAAAAATTGGACGCCAATAGTCCCGTAACCCGAGAGCTAAAAAGCGGCGGCTATCTGGCCGGCGCCCCCCAGCCACCGGCCGGTGGGTCGACAGACTATTATTATGTGAGCGAGTGGGGCGGCACGACGCGCGACAGCCACACGCATTATGCCATAGAAGCCCATTTTGAACCGGCCCAGCTCAACCCGTCATATATTGCCGTTGGCGCCGATATCGGCAAACTGGCGGCTTGCCTCGACGGCGACAGTCGGGACCCTTTTTACTGCGTGGGTAGTTAATGCGGTAAAATAGTAGATGCTACTTTAAGGAGGAATTATCCCTTTTTTCTTTAAGGCAAAAAAGTTGGATATCTCAAGCGGGCGTTCCGCTTTTGCCGTTTTTCATAGCGATGAAGCGGCGCGGCTGGGCATGCAGCGCGAAGACCGTGTGGCGCTTCATTTTGACGGCACTCGGGTTGATGCCATTGCCGACTACAGCGACCGTGAAGTATCGCGCGGCGAGATAGGCCTTTTCAGAGAAGTTTGGCAGCAAAAACACATCCGTGACGGTGAAATCATCGAAGTGGAATTCATCCACCGCCCGCCGTCGGTTGAGGCGATTAAGAAAAAACTTTTAGGCAAGCCGCTGACCTACAATGAACTCTACAGCATAGTCAGCGACATAGTTAAGGGGCGGCTGGGGGACATAGAAACAACTTATTTCGTGGCGACCGGTTTTAGCCAGCCGTGGTCCATCAAAGAGCTGTGCTGGCTGGCGCAGGCCATGGCCGATACCGGCGAGAAAGTTAAACTGGCCGGTACGGTCATAGACATTCACTCTATCGGCGGTATGCCGGGTAACCGCACGACCATGCTGACGGCGCCCATCGCCGCTTGTTTGGGGCTGACCATCCCCAAAACCTCATCGCGCGCCATCACTTCGCCCTCCGGCGTGGCCGACACTATGGAGTGTCTCGCCAAAGTTGATTTGGATATAAGTGATATCAAAAAAATCGCCGAAAAAGTCGGCGCCACGCTTGTCTGGGGCGGCAGTTTGAATATGGCGCCGGCGGACGACCACATTATCCGTATGTCGTACCCGCTTGCTATGGAGCCGTACTCCAAAATGGTGGTTTCGATTATGGCGAAAAAGGCGGCAATGGGCATAAAATATTTTGTCATCGAGATGCCCGTCGGGCCGACCGCCAAAGTCCACTCGCAAGATACGGCCAGGCAGCTGGAACGTAGATTTAGGGCAGTGGGGGAGCATTTCGGCATGAAAGTCAAAGTTGTCAAATTGCGCGAAGTCGAGCCGTGCGGCCACGGCGTCGGTCCGGCGCTTGAAGCAAGAGATGTCATGCGTGTCTTACAGCGCAAAGACAACCGCTCGCACACGCTGGAGCGCACCGCTTTGCGGCTGGTGGCGTACGCGGCGCATCTCACTGGTAAATATAGCTTTCGGCGAGCGCTCAAGCTGGCGCGAGCGGCGCTTGAGAACGGCGAGGCGTGGCGCAAGATGCAGGAGATTATCAAAGCCCAAGGCCCGAATATGAAGCCGAGCATTGACGCGGAGGAGATAATTTCGTCCAAGGTCTTGACTCACGATATCAAGGCGGCGAAAAGGGGTTATGTGACGGCGGTGAATAACTATGCCATAACCGACATCGCGCGCAACTTAGGGGCGCCGGTTTACAAGCAGGCCGGCTTATATTTGCATAAACGATACCGCGATAAAGTGCATCACGGTGAAGTGCTTTTTACTCTTTTTGCCGAGAGTGAGGAGCGCATGGACCTCGCCCTGCACGCCCTCAAAAAAGTTTCCGTTTTTGAGATAAGCTAGGACTGAAAAATTACGGCGATAGGTAATTTGAGATTTGCTTTTTTATAAAACTCTTACCACTTCCGCTTTTTAAGAACTTTTCCCTTTTCAACGCATCTTCTTTATTTATGTAGGCCTCGTAATATATAGGATTCCAGATGCCTCCCTTGCTCTTAGTATGGCTTCCGCCAGTATGGGTATTATGCTGGATAATGCGGTCTTCGATATTTGTAGTAAAACCTACATACCAAGTCCTATCAAAGCTATTTTCCAACACGTAAACAAAATATTTCATTGTAGTTTTGAGACTGCGCCAAGTGGTAATGTTTCTTGTCCCGTAAAATATCTTTCTGTTTAAATGAATTACATTCTATTCTAAACAGAAGCGATATCTCGGGACTGCGTAAAATTACTTCCTTATATGGCTGCGCCAAGTGGTTACGCTCCTGCAATAACAGAACGTAGTTCGTTTTGCAGGAAGTAATTTTACTTGGTGTGCGCGGGAGGATTCGAACCTCCAACCAGTTGTGTATAAGACAACCGCTCTGCCGTTGAGCTACGCGCACTCAACTACGTCCCTCGACTAGCTCGGGACTACGCTGGGCAGGCCCGATATTATTAGATGTCAGAATTAGGGACGATATTAAAAAAGATGGAATCAATGATATAATATACTAGAATTAGTATGAAGTCCAAGACATCTGTCATAAATCACAAGCCCAGTTCGGGGAGGTTTTTAAAGTGGTACCTGGGGATCGCCACTTTTTTGATAGTGGCATTTCTAGGCCTCTTGGCATATGCCAGCGTCGCCTACCGCCAAAAAGCTCTGCCAGCGACCTATTTGCTCGGTAAAAATCTGGGCGGCATGACTACTATGCAGTCACGGGCATATTTCGGCCAAAACCCGCCGTTTGTCGTCGGCACCATTAAACTCAAGGTTAATGAAGAGATAGTACCTGTCGGCGCCAACGACCTGGGGATAAGTATTGACGTTAACCAGTCCATCGACCGCGCTATTAACAGCCAACGCACGCAGCGCTCGATAGTTAATCCCAAGGGTTTGGCTTCGCTTTTCGGTCAGAAGACCATCATCACGCCGGTTTTTACCATAGACAACGCGATTTTTGAGCAGAAAATTGCCGAGTACACGAAAAATTTCGAGAAAGCTCCTGTCAACGCGGCGATTGCTGTCGAGAATAATCAAGTGGTGGTGAAGCCGGAGACAGCTGGCGCCAAGATAGATACGGGGCAGGCCGGTGAGACGATTTTAAAGTACTTGCCGAGCGGTAAAATTCCAACTATCAAACTAAATCTCGCCGAAGTGCCGGCGGAAATTACCGCCCAAGCCATTAGCGGCGCCAAAGAATACTTGGCATCGCACTTGCCCGGTACCATTACCTTGGTAAGTAACGACGCGAAAGTCGCGACTATGGATGTGGCGACAATTGTGAGTTTACTTGACCAAAACGACCTGCAAAAGAGCAAAATTACCATCAATCAAGCGGCGCTCAATAGCTGGGTGAGTAAAAAAGTCGCCGCGAAAATCAATATTGCCGCCCAACCTATAAAAATCTCGGCGATTGACGATGCGGTTTTAGACCAAGGCAAACCGGGTAAAACAACGGACCAAAAAAAGCTGGCGAGCGACATCGCCGCGGCGATTGTTAACAATACCGCTAATGCCCAAATCCAAGTCAGCGTTGCCGATGTGCCGCCGGAGACGCAAAAAATTTACCCGGGCTATACCCCCGGCAAATATCCCGGGCGCTATATCGAAATCAACCTTGCCCAGCAAATGCTTTATCTTTTCGATGGCACCAATATGGTGGGCAGTTTCCGTATCTCGAGCGGCAAATGGTCTATGCCGACGCCATCGGGTGAATTTCAAGTTCTTAACAAGTCGCCGCGCGCTTACTCGGTAAAATACGGTCTCTATATGCCTTTTTGGATGGGCTTTACCAACCAGGGCCATGGTATCCACGAACTTCCGGAGTGGCCGAGCGGCGCCAAAGAAGGCGAGAGTCACCTCGGCACGCCGGTGTCTCACGGCTGTGTCCGTCTCGGCGTCGGGCCGGCGCAAACCGCCTACGATTTTGCCCCCATCGGCACTCCCGTTTACGTGCACCGGTAGATAGCTTAAAATTCAAAAATACTAACTAACACGATTTACGCACCCAAACCTTATGTCATCGCGAGCCCCGACAAGGTTGTGGGCGTGGCGATCTGGGCCCAGATTGCTTCGGCGATCCTCGCAATGACAATTGCGTAAGTCGTGTAACTAACTCTTGACTTTTATTATCAGTTGTACTACGCCCTAGCATTATCTGTTCGTCATCGAGCTCCCCGCGGATTCATTTACGCAGGGGGATTTTTTTATTAGTCCATAATAAAATACGTGCGTACTATAGTATCATGATCCGTTCGACTTGGCTCGGGATCAATCCCGAGCGAGGAGTGCCGAGGGATTGACTTCTGGTGGGTTTTGTGGTAATATAGTAACATAATGCACGAGCGTATAGTTAGTAAGGAGAGGTTGGTTGTAAAGAGGGTTATCAAACTCGTCTTGCTTGTTGTTCTCTTTAGCGTTCTTATTTCTCTTTCTTACGCGACTCGCCGTTCCATCTCTTCCGCTCAAGCGGTAGACAGTCCTTTAATTACCATTACTAATCAAGACCGCATCGCTTTGGGGTTAGCTCCTCTTATGCCTAATATTAAATTGTCGGCTGCCGCACAGGCCAAAGCGGAAGATATTTTTGCCGTCCAGTACTTTGACCATTATTCTCCGACCGGAAAAAGTCCGTGGGATTTCATTCTTGAGAGCGATTATGACTATCACCGCGCCGGTGAGAATTTAGCCATTGGTTTTAATGATTTCGAATCGGCGGAAGTTGCGTGGCTTAACAGTCCGTCGCACCGTGCCAATATATTAAACACAAATTTCAACGATATGGGTATTGGCTTAAAACGTGGAATACTGCAAGGAAAGGAGGCCATCGTGATAGTAACGATGTTCGGTAGCCCTTGATAGTTTGTATATGAGATTAAGCTATTATACGGGGGTACAATGTATTGATAATTATGAATCACCGCTTCTATTTGATAAAATGAGAAGCGGTGATTGTATTATGAACAATAATAAAGAACAAAATTACCAGTTGTTGCTACGCGTTGGGTACTTTTTAGCGCTCAGCTATTTTGTGTACTTAATCTATGGCGCGGTGGTTGCCAATTATCGTACGAACCAAGAAATCGCATCGCTCAAAGCCGAAATAGACCTGTTAAACTCCGAAAAGGACTATATTGCCAATCTCAATATTTATTACGCGACCAATGCCTATAAAGAACTCGAGGCGCGGCGCAAACTT
>Ga0214473_10003824_pt1 | contig 18157 bp, 11 predicted proteins | sample RVTome_7_FD_203509 | JGI IMG/M metagenome (GOLD analysis project Ga0214473, IMG submission 203509) | Soil microbial communities from uranium-contaminated site in the Upper Colorado River Basin, Wyoming, United States - RVT98D197 | ecosystem: Environmental > Terrestrial > Soil > Contaminated >... | reverse complement strand
ACGGTCGTCCTCCAGATGCTCCTCGACATGCTCGGCGAGGAGACTTTCCAGCGGGGACTGAAATCGTTTTTCGAGGCTTATAAGTTCCGTCCCGCCCGGACGGCCAATTTCGTCCGGACGATGGAGCAGGCGGCGGGGCGGGACCTGAAGCCTTTTTTCCAAAAATGGTTCGATTCCCATACCCTTCCCGAAGTTCATGTCGCCCACGAAGTGGTTAAAAGCGGCGACGGATTCGTCCTGAAATTCAGAGTCAACCAGACCAAAGAGGTTTTTGTTTTCCCCCTCTGGGTCGCCTGGAGGGAGGACGGCAGAGAAATGCGCCGGAAGCTGGAAATCGGAGGACCCACCCAGGAATTCGAGTTCCGAACGGACGTCAATCCGAAACGGATCAGGGTCAATCCGGATCATTTCGTCCCCGGGGTATTCAACGACTGAACCGGGTTTTCGTTCAACCCGGGAAAACGGCTCCTCTCGGAACTGACCGGCGCGATGATGGATGGATTCCGCGTGATCTTTCAGAAGTCCGAGGCGTCGATGCGGAGTCTCTTGATCATCTCGTTGAGCGTCGTCGGCTTGACCCCAAGTATGCTCGCCGCATTTTTTTGAACCCCCCTCGCCTTGCGGAGCGTCGTTTCGATCAGCCTCTTTTGGAAAGAGAGCGTCTGGTCGCGAAGATTCAGGGCTTCCTGGCCGCCGGCCGTTTCCCCGTCGTCTTTCATTTCCGCGGAGAGCAGCGGTCCGGGGAGATTCTCCCGGGTGATGATCTTGGACTTGGCGAAGACGACGGCCCGTTCGATGAGATTTTCCAGTTCGCGGACGTTTCCCGGCCAGGAATGCCTGTCCAGGATATCCAGGACATCCTCGCTGACGGTCTCGATGTCCTTGCCGTTTTCCTTGGTGTAGACGTCCAGAAAATGCTTGACCAGCAGGGGGATGTCTTCTTTCCTTTCGCGGAGAGGCGGCAGTTCGATCTTGATGACATTGAGCCGGTAGAACAGGTCCTTGCGGAAAGCTTTCTGCCGGATGAGGTCTTCGAGTTCGGTGTTGGTCGCGGCGATGATCCGGACATCGACCCGGATCGTTTTGGTCCCGCCCAGCCGCATGAACTCGCGGTCCTGCATGACCCGGAGGAGCTTGGCTTGCGTTTCCATGCTCACGGAGGATATTTCATCGAAGAAAATCGTCCCTTTGTCGGCGGCCTCGAAGAGGCCTAGTTTTTCGCTCACCGCGCCGGTGAAGGCGCCCTTGACATGGCCGAAAAGATGGCTTTCGAGGAGGTCGGGCGGGAGCGAGCCGCTGTTGACGACGACGAAGGGAAAAGAGGCCCGGTTGGAATTCTGATGAACGGCCCGGGCGACGAGTTCCTTGCCCGTCCCGCTTTCTCCCTGGACGAGGATCGTGCTCCGCGTCGGGGCGGCGGCCTTGATGAGCTCGAAAACGTTTTCCATGACCTTGCTCCGGCCGATGATGTTGCCGAAGCTGAATTTCCGCTTGAGCTCGCCGCGGAGGCGGATGTTCTCCTCTTGGAGGTTTTTATGCTCCAGGGCCCGGGCGATGGTCAGGAGAAGCTTCTCGTGCTTGAACGGCTTCTGGACGTAATCGAAGGCTCCGATCTTCATCGCTTCGATGGCCGATTCGACCGAGGCATAGGCGGTGATGATGATGATCTCGGCCTGGGGCTGGATCTTCCGGATGCCTCTCAGAACGGCGATTCCGTCCATGCCCGGCAGAAGAAGGTCGAGAAGAGTCAGGTCGAAAGGCTGGGCCTCGACTTTGCGCAGCGCCTCCTCGCCCGACAAGGAAAGTTCGACATCGTAGCCTTCGGATGTCAGGAGCTGGTTCAGGACGTCCTGGATGATCGGTTCGTCGTCGATGACATGGATGAGGCCCTTGCTCATGGCTGCGTCTCTTTCATGGGTTGCGGTTTTCGCTCCGGGCGCCGGCGGTTCTTCTCTTGTCGAGGTCCTTGGGGATGGCGATCGTGAAGCGCGTTCCTTTCCCGGCCTCGCTTTCGACGGTGATATGGCCCTCGTGCTCCTTGATGATGGCGTAGCTGATGGACAGCCCCAGGCCGGTTCCCTTGCCGACGCCCTTGGTCGTGAAGAACGGATCGAAGATGTGGGGCAGGTGTTTTTCCTGAATGCCGATCCCGGTGTCCGCGATCTTGATCACGACCTCGGCCGCCGTTTCGGCCAGCTCGATCCTGAGCGTCCCGCCCTGGGGCATGGCGTCCATGGCGTTGAGGATGATGTTGATGAACACCTGCTGCAGCCGTTCTTCCTGGGCCCAGATCGGCCTCTGGGGCTGAAGGTCGAGCTCAAGCATGATGTTCATCGCCTTCAGCTTGTAATCGATCAGGGAGATGATCTCCTGGAGAATGTCCGTGATACTCGCGCGATGGAAGGCGAAATCGGAGGGATTCCGGGCGAAATTGAGCAAGTTCTTGATGATCCGCGAAACGCGCTCGGTCTGGGCTTCGATTTTTTCCAGGATTTGGGAGAAGTGGACGTCGGAGACGCGTTTCTGGAGCATCTGGACATAGCTCGATATGCCCGTGAGCGGGGTGTTGATCTCGTGAGCCACGCCGGCCGAGAGGAGCCCGATCGAGGCCAGCTTTTCCGAAGTGACGAGTTGCTGTTGGAGCTGGATTTTATCGGTGATGTCCTCGAAAACGATGATCGTCCCGTAAGGATTGAGCAGATTGTCGAGGAGCGGCGTCTTGGCGATGTCGAAGATCCGTTTCTCTCCTTCGCGGATATCCATGGGGATTTCGCTCAGGAGGTGAAAATCCTTCTGGGTATCAGGCGGGAACAAGAGGGAAAAATTGGCCGGCCCGAGGACGTCGATAAGAGAGTCTCCGAGGATGTCCCCTTTTTTCCTGGCGAAGGTCTCTTCGAGAACCCGGTTCCAGCCGATGATCCGACCCTTCGTGTCGAGGACGGCCACCCCGACCGTCAGGCTCTCGATGATGTTCTCGCTGTAGTCTTTCAACCGCTCCAGCTCCTGGGCTCGAAGACTGGCCTGATTGTAAAGCGTGGCGTTCTCCAGGGCGAGGGCGACGGATGAGGAGATCGTGGTCAGAAGCTCCCAGTCCTCGCTGGTCAGAAAGGTCGCGTCCGTTTTTTTGCCCATGGCCAGACAGCCGATCATCTGCTCTTCGACCTGGAGAGCCAGGATGTGTTCGAATCCGGAGGAGCGCATCACCTCGAACTTCTCCTGCAGATTTTTCTTGTCGCCCAGGGAATAGAGCGTGAGGGAATTATTCTCCTTGAGGACGTCATAGAGCTCGGGCGCAAGTGTCAGTTTGGGAGGCAGAGAGACGAACTCGCCCCTGGAGCTGAAGACGGACAGGGCGCCGGGATCGTCCTCCCCGGGAAGGAGGAGGGCGATATTCCGGAGGTTCAGGGCGTTGGCGATGAGCTCGAGAAGCGAGCGGGCGAGGTTTTCGAGATTCCGTTCCCGGCTGAGTTCCTGGCTGATCGAGAGCAGGGTTTTCCGGTATTGATAGCTTCGCCGGTAGAAAACCTTGTCGAACAGCGATTGGAAGAGTTTCTTGAGCGGGGTGAAGAGCGTCGCCCCGAGGACGATGGCCAGAATGCCCAGGACGATGGCGTTGACCCTGTTCTCCGAGAAAAATTTCGTCTGCGCGGATACGCCGAGATAGAGAACGGCGAGGACGAAATAAGAGAAGATAAGCGTTGCCGCTTTTTTAAGAATGACCTCGAGGTCCATGATCTTGTAGCGCGAGATGGAATAGGAAAATGCGAGGGGAACGAAAGCCTGGAGAAGAATGGTGAGTTCCGCGACTTTAGCCGGGGCGTGTCCCGCGAGGAAGGGGACAATATACAGAATGGTGAAGGGGAGAATCCCGAATCCGAGGCCGTAAACGATCCATTTGAGCTGTTTGCGGATGAGAAAGCTCGGATTCCGGAAATAGCTGTGGGAAATCGTGGCCAGCGTCAGGAATGTGTACAGGGCGAAATGAAACAAGTCGAGTTTTTCCAAGGCTCCGTAGATGCCGAGGATGAGGCCGTTGTTCAAGCTGTTGAAATAGGGCAAATGGAAAAGGAGCTTGGCCAGCAAGAGCATGACGGCGGGAACATAGAGGAAGGTGATGACGGACGGTTTTTTCCTCAGAAATTTTTTGCGTTGGGGAAAGATGAGAAAGAAGTGGAGGAGGAGCGGAGGAAAAATGAGAAAAGCGACTTTGTCCAGCCAGTAAAAGATGTTGTCCAGCAGGTCGAGATCGCCCGTCGGCGAGAAAATATAAAAGGAATAGAGAACGGCCGAGAGAAGGTAGAAATAGATATTGGGCATGGCCAGCGGCTTGACCGAGTTGAAAAAGACGATGAGAGCGATGATGACGGTCGTCAGGCCGATGAGGGCCAGGTAGAAATAGATGAGGTCGACACCTTTTTCTGCGAGCGTCAACGACGGAAAGAGGAGATCGCCCTGGCGGTTGATCTGATAAGTGACCTTCTGCCCGGCGCTCCAGGCAATCCAGAGGTTCTTGACCAGGTCGATTTTGTTGTTGACGCGGTTGTTGTTGATCGAAAAGAGAATGTCGTTTTTCTTGATGCCGCCGTAGATGTAAGCCGGGCCGTTGGGATTGACCTTGATGGCCGTCAGGCCGCCCGCCTTCATTTCCCAGACGACGCCATCCGTCGGCTCCTGCCAGACGATCTTCCGGTAGACGTTGAATCCGCCCAGGACGAGCAGGACCGCCAGGGGAACGAGAATCCAGTAGGCTTTCTTGTTCATTGAATCCAAAAAATTGAATCCGCCATATAAAAAATATATCCCCTTGGCGTCAGTCGAGGATATGACGGGCGGCCGCTCGAATAGCCCAGTAAATGCCGGGCTGTTTGAGCAGCCGGTCCAGGGCCCGGTTCTCCTTCAAGCCGAGGGATTTTGTATTTCTCGAGAGGATCGTGTTCATATAATCATAGGTCCGCTTCTTGGACGGATCCTCCTGAGGGCCGGAAGCGATCAAACGGGGAAAAACCACGGTTATCTGGAGGACGGACCAGAGGCAGAAAAGGGCTCGCCAGGCGCGTTTTCTTTTCATAAGACAAGGAAAACATAGTACTTTGCCCCACCTTTGTCAATCCGGTGCCGGAATCGATCCAGGCCCCCTCGGGAACCAGTCCCGTCGGTTCCCCCCGTCGGAAAGCCGACGGGTCCCCTCTCCGCTATGGGGGCCTGAGGATCGACTCCGGCACCGGATTATCTTCTCCATATCGCCTGGGGACAGAGTAGCGAGGACCATTGCTAGAAAACAGTACTATGGTCAGGCGCTGCGGGGAGGCGTCCCGTTTTTCCTCTTAACCCATTTGACAGGCGGGGAGTATTTACCTAATATGAGGCCTCCCGTTTGCCCCCAAAAAGGCCTGCGGTCTGATGGATTAATTCCGACGAGGTCGTAAAAGAGGATATGCCTTATTTTATCTGTCGCCTGGCCGCGGAAGACGGCCGCGTTTTTAGAGAAACCCTTTTGTCCACTTCTCTCCAGGATTGCCGCCGCCATTTCGAATCCGAGGGGCTGTGCGTCCTTTCGATCAAAAAGGATTGGAGGAAATTCAGGCTGTCCTCGCTCTCTCCGGAAAAGCGGGTCAAGGATCGCGACTTCATCATGTTCAACCAGGAGCTCATGGCCCTCATCCGGTCCGGCTATCCGGTTCTGCGGAGCATTGAGGTGATCGCCCGCCGGGTCAAGAATCCGCGCCTCAAGGAAGTCCTGGGCAAGGTCGATACAGACATCCGCCACGGCAAAAGCCTCTCCGACGCTTTCGCCCCGTTTGAGAAACGATTTTCCAAAATCTATACCGCCGCCCTGATGGCCGGCGAGCAAAGCGGCAATCTCCCCGACACGATCAGCCAGTTCATTCAATACGCCACCGTCCTCTCCATGACCAGGCGCCGCGTCCGCTCGGCCCTGATCTACCCGAGCCTTCTACTCACCTTTTCCTTCGGCTTGGTCGCGATTCTGATCAATTTCGTCCTCCCGAATTTCGCCGAATTTTACCGGGATTTCGAGGCCAAGCTTCCCTTCATCACTTCGTTCCTGATCAGCTTCGCCGTGTTTGTCCGCGGCCATTGGCCGCTCTGGATCGCGCTCGTTGTAATTTTCGTCTTGGGTTTTATCCAATTGAGAAAAAACGAGAGAACCCTAGTCTGGCTCGAGCGCATGAAGCTCAAAATCCCGATCGGCCGGGTCATTTGGGTCGAATCCGCGGTGTCGCTCTTCAGCCGGACGATGAGCCTCCTCCTTCAAGCCGGCATTCCTCTCCTTTCCGGGGTCGGACTCGCCATCCAGGCCATCCCCAACAAGTATCTCCTCTCCCGGGCCGCCGGCATTCCCGCCGCGATCAAAAATGGGGAGAGCTTGTCCGACGCCCTGGCCCATACCGGCGTTTTCCCTCCCCTGGCTCTGGACATGGCCCGGATCGGCGAGACTTCGGCCAATCTCGGGGGCATGCTCAAGGAGGTGGCCGATGTCTACGATGAAAGCATCCAAGCCCGGATCGATACCTTCGTCTCCCTCATCGAGCCGGTGATGATCATTTTTATGGGCCTCCTCGTGGCGGCCATGCTTCTTTCGGTGTATCTGCCTATTTTCAACATTATCAAGATTGCGCGCTGACATGGAAAAACACGACGCCTCCAAGACCTGGCTCTCGGAAGAAACCGAAACCCGGAAAATGGCCGAGCGCTACCACGTCCCCTACCTCGACCTGGCCGCGGCTTCGATCGACCGGAACCTCGTCCAGTCCTTCCCGCCGGATTTTCTCTACCGCTCGAACTTCATTCCCCTCGAGGTCGGCGAGAACCGCCTCAAGATCGCTATCGCCGACCCCTCGGATATCGCCACGATCGACGCCATCGAGTCGCTGATCGGGAAGAAGGTCCAGGTCTGCGCCGCGTCCAAGCGGTCGATTCACGAAGCCCTGCGCAAAAGCGAGGCCGCCCTCCAGGTCCTCAAGGACGCGACCGAAGGCTTCATCACCCAGGTCGTCGAGAAGGACGGAGGCGAGGAAGAGGAGTTCATTTCCCTCGAAAAGCTGGCCGACCAGGACGGCTCGATCATCAAGCTTGTCCATACCATCATCTTCACCGCCGTCCAGAAACGGGCGAGCGACATCCATATCGAGTCCAAGGACGAGGGGGTTCTGATCAAATACCGGATCGACGGCGTTCTCGGGGGGGCGATGGAGCCGATCGACAAAAAATTTCAGGGGCCGATCATCTCCCGGGTCAAGGTCATGTCGGAACTCGACATCGCCGAACGGCGCGTTCCCCAGGACGGCCGCTTCCGGTTGAAGATCAAGGACAAGACGATCGACTTCCGCGTTTCGATCATGCCTTCCATCTATGGCGAAGACGCGGTTATCCGTATCCTGGACAAGGAGATGATCACCGAGGCGATTTCCGAGCTCAAGCTCGAGCTCCTCGGATTTTCCGACGAGGTCTTGCGCCGGTTCCGGCGCTATATCACCCAGCCCTACGGCATGGTCCTCGTCACCGGGCCGACGGGCAGCGGCAAAACGACGACCCTCTACGCGGCCTTGACTGAGATCAAATCGCCCGAAGACAAAATCATCACCATCGAAGACCCGGTCGAATACCAGGTCGACGGCATCACCCAAGTTCCGGTCAACGAGAAGAAGGGCCTGACCTTCGCCCGCGGGCTGCGCTCCATTCTCCGCCACGACCCGGACAAGATCATGGTCGGCGAGATCCGCGATCCCGAGACCGCCCAGATCGCGATCCAATCCGCGCTGACCGGCCATCTGGTTTTCACCACCGTCCACGCCAACAACGTCTTCGACGTCATCGGGCGGTTCCTCCATATGCAGGTCGATCCCTACAGCTTTATCTCGGCCCTCAACTGCATCCTGGCCCAACGCCTGATCCGCGTCCTCTGCCCGAAGTGCAAATCCCCGGCCCACTATGACCCGGCCCAGCTGGCCGAGTCGGGGCTGAAAGGCAAGCTCTACGAGGAAGCCGTGTTCTACGAATCCCAGGGATGCGAGAATTGTCATTTCACCGGATACCTGGGCCGGACGGCCATCGCCGAACTCCTCGAGCTCTCGGACGAGATCCGGGAAATGATTCTCGTGCGGAAGCCTCTCTCCGAAGTCCGGAAAATGGCCAAGAGCGAGGGGATGATTTTTCTCCGGGAAGTCGGGATCCAAAAAGTCCTGAAGGGCGTCACGAGCCTGAAGGAACTCAATAAAGTGACTTTCGTGGAATAGCTTATGCCGTCACCGTTCGACCGGTTGTTCAGATTTTTCAGCGAGCCGATCTATCCGGCGACCGCTTTCCAGCTCGCCCGGACCTACGTCAGTGGACTCCGCTTTTCGAAGAAAGAGAAAAAAGTGGCGGCCCATTTCGTCCTTCCGCTTCCGGCCGGAGTTCTGGAACCGTCGTTCGACCGGAAAAACATCGTCAACGCGGCCGCGCTGGACAAAGCGCTGCGCGAGGGGAAAGCCCGGCTCCGGGAAGACGGCGGCGCGGTGGCGCTCCTCATCCCCGAGACCTGCGTCCGGATGTTCGTTTTAAGTTTCGATTCGCTCCCGTCCTCTCCGACGGAACGGGAGGAGGTCCTCCGCTGGCGGCTGAGCAAGATCGCCCCGTTCAAGGCCGAGGAAATCCGGATCGCCTATGATATCGTCAGGTCCGGATCCCGGACGAAAGCCGTTCTCGCCCTCAGCCGGATCGACGTCATCCAGGAATACGAAAGCTTCCTGGGCCGGCTTGGACTCAAAGTGAAGGCCGTCGGCGTGCCTTCGCTTCATTTGGCCAACCTCATCCGCCTGGACCAGAGCGGCCATGCCCTCCTCGTCAACATCGAAGAGGATTACGTCAGCCTTCTGGCCGTTCTCGAAGGACTGATTGCGCTCTACCGGATCAAACCTTTTCTCCAGGACGCGGGCAGCCCCATGAGCCCCGGCCAAAAAACCGAACAGGTCCTGAACGAGATCGAAAACACGCTCCATTTTCTCGAGGATCGCGAGCAAAAAAATATTCAGGCCGTCTGGGTCCGGGCGGCCGCCGCGAACGCGGCCAATGACGTCTTGCCGCTCATGCGGGAGAGGTGGCCGGGGTTGAACGTCCGGGAGTTTTCAAGTCCGGTCGCCCTGAAATCGCATGACCAGCATGTCCTTTTTCCCCTGATCGGGCAGGCGCTCTCATGAACGGGATGAGCGTGACCCTGAATTTGGCGAGCGGGCCGCAGCGCAACAGGCGTCTTTTCACGGCGCTGATCGCCGCGCTCGCGAGCGTCTTTCTGCTTATCGCCGTCTTTTCCGTCCTCACGTTCGTCCGGAACCGGTCCCGAGAAGTAGTCTCGAACGAAGGCTTGGCCCGCGTCGAGAAGATGACCCAGGACGCTCTCAAGGAAAAAAATCAGTGGGACCGCCAGGCCAGGGATTGGACGAAAAACTCCGAGAACGCCATCGCGATCGTGAACGGCATCATCAAAAAAAAGAGCTTTTCCTGGGTCGATTTCTTCTCCCGGCTCGAGGAAGCCCTGCCTCCTTCGAGCTATATCACGGCTATGACGCCGGTCCAGGCGGGCGAGGGTCCGACCGACGTCCAGTTCAAGGTCGTCTCCCAGACCCTCAACGACCTCCTCGCGCTTCTGAAAAAGCTCGATGGGCAGGGCTTCAAGAATATCTCCGTGAAGAACGAAAACCCGACCGCCGGGCAATTGATCTCGGAAATCAACATTCGCCATGAGAGACCTCTTTAACCTTTTGAACGCCAAGGAGCGCCGGCTGGTGTCCGTGCTGGGCATCGCCCTTGCCGCGGCGGCCTGCGTGCTGCTCTTCTTCGCGCTCAAAGAACGGGGCGGGGCCCGCCGGGCCGCCGCCGCGCTCGCCTCCGCCGACCAGAACTACCAGGCTCTCAGCCGCTCCCGCAGCGAGGTCAAGAAGGAATGGCAGCGCTCGGTCGACGCCCAGAAGGACATGGCCGCGCTCAAGTCCGATTATTTCTACGCCGGCCGGAACGCCATCGAGGATTTCCGCCTCGACCTGCAGCAGCTCTTCGACCGGACCGGGATCGCCGTGGCGGATATCGCCTACGGCTACGCGGAGCTCGTCAAGGGCGGCATCCGGAAGATCACCGCCGAATTCAAATTCAGCGGCAATTACGCGACGATGAAAAGGTTTCTGGACATGGTCGAGCGCCATCGGCGGTTTCTCCACGTCGAGAAAATCGACTTTCTCATGGTCGGAAAACAGCCCGGTCAACTCGACCTGAAGATCGGCTTGGCGGGGTATTATGAAAATTAAGCCCATCTTAGTCTTAGCGTTAGCGGGCGGGATAGCGGCCGTTTTGGTCCCGCTCGGACTGGGCCAGGAGAAGACGCCGATCGTCCGGATGGACCTTCTTCCGAAAAAGGACCGCCGGGCCATGACCATCCGCCGCGATATTTTCCTGCCGCAAACCACGGGCGTGGGCTTCTCTCCCGAATTCGATGAGCTGACCGGCCGGCCGATCCAGCCGAGACCGGGAGGCGGAGAGCTAAAAGCTCCCGAGCCTCCGCCCGAGCCGAGCCTTGTCGTCCGCTATATCGGCTACATCCGGGGCAAAGAAAAAATCACCGCCCTGATCTTCTTCGAAGGGCAGGTCCTGGCCGTTTCCGAAGGAGATCAACTCGGGCAAGCTTGGAAAGTCGCCAGTATCTCGACCACCGAGATCGAAATCCGGGGCGAAGACGGAACCACCCAAAAATTCGCCCTGGAAGGAGAGCGTAAATGAAAAAAATCATCCTTGTTTTAGCCATAGCTCTGGGAGTCTGGTCCTGCGCCACGATAAGCCCGCAATACCGGCTGGGAGCCAAGGCCGAAATGAACAAACAGTGGGAAGAGGCCATCTCTTACTATGAGAAAGCGAGCCTGGAAAATCCCAAGGAACCGGCCTATCGCCTGGCCCTGGTGAGGGCCAAGATCGGGGCCAGCCTCTTTCACCTCCAAGAGGCCCGAAGGCTGGCCGCCTCCGGAAAGAAGGACGAAGCCAAGGCCGAATACGTCAAGGCTCTGGCGCTCAATCCGAGGGATACCGCCATCGCCAAGGAAGTCCAGGCGCTCATGGCTCCTCCGCCCAAGGAAGCCGAGGGCAAACCGGAAAAGATTGAGTTCCCGATCAAGCTCAAAACCAAGGAGGACAAGGTCGAGCTCAAGGTCCCCGCTGAAACAAGTCTCCGCTCGATCTTTCTCGGCCTCGGGAAAAAATCCGGCATCAACTTCGTTTTCGACGAGACGTTCCGCGACGTGCCCTTCACCGCTGATTTCTCAGAACAAACCGTCGAGCAGACCGTCCGCTCGCTCTGCCTGGGGAGCAGGAATTTCTACCGGATTGTCGACGAGCGGACCGTGCTCATCATTCCCGACAACCCGATGAAGCGGATGCAATATGAAGTCACCTGCATCAAGACGTTCTATCTCTCCAGCGTCGCCGCCCAGGATATGCAGACCGCGCTGAGCTCGATGCTCCGCTCGACGACCAAGGTCCCGAACATCATCTTCGACAAGAATCTCAATTCCCTCACTATCCGCGACACGCCCCAGACCGTCGAGCTGGCGGAGAAGCTCATCAGGATCTGGGACAAGGCCAAGGGCGAGGTCGTGATCGACCTCGAGATCATGGAGGTTTCGCGGCTCAAGATGAGGCAGCTGGGGATCTCCTTCGGCGACAACATGCTCGGGGCGCGCTACGGCGGCACGGATACGACGACGGACACTTCCGGGTCGACGACCACGACCGGCGGAACGGGGTGGTTCAACCTCAAGAGCATCAATTTCGCCGACGCGGCGAACTTCGCCATCAGCCTCCCGGTCAGCTATCTTCAGCTGCTCGAATCCGACGCCGATACGAAGATCATCGCCCAGCCGCGCCTGCGCGGCGTCTCGGACGCGGACATGAAGCATCTGGTCGGACAGAAAATTCCGATTCCCCAGACCGTCTTCTCGCCGTTCGCCGCGGGCGGAATCGCCCAGCAGCCGGTCACGAGTTTCCAGCAGCAGGACGTCGGGATCGATATCAAGATCAAACCGACCGTCCATCGCGACGGGGATGTGACCCTGGACCTCGAAATCAAGGTGACCTCGCTCGGCGGAACGGGATATGCCGATATCCCGATCATCAGCACCCGCGAAATCAAGAACACCATTCGTCTCAAGGACGGCGAGACGAACCTCCTCGCCGGCCTGCTCAAGGATGAAGAGCGGAAGTCCTTGAAAGGGATTCCGGGGCTGATGAGCATTCCGATTCTGGGCCGGATTTTTTCCGCTGAAGATACGACCCTCGAGCAGACCGACGTCATCCTGACGATCACCCCGTATATCGTCCGGAGCGTTTCTCCGAGCGCCGAAGACAGCAAGGCTCTCTGGGTGGACGTCGAGTCCAGCGCCGCGGAGGGAGGCGCCGGCGTTGTCTTCGAAGATGAGCTGATGGGACGGAACATCGATGCGCGCGAGGCTCAGAGGCTTCTCCAGGCCCGCCGCCAGCAGGACCTGGGCTCCAACCAAATCCTGCTCAGCCCGGCCAACTTCGAGGCGCCGGCCAACCAGGAGATCCGGATCGCGGTCAACGTCAGGTCCGACCAGGACATCGGCAACATGTCGCTCACCATCAATTACAATCCGCAGCAGTTGAACCTCAAGGATGTCATCGAGGGCAGTATGGGGCGACAGCTCGGCCAGAAACCGGCGTTCCTCAAGAACATCGACAACAACGGCGGCGTCTGCACGATCGGATTTTCGAGCCCCGAGGCCGGAAAGGGAGTCAAGGGCAGCGCCACCCTCGCCACGCTCTTGTTCCAAACCAAGAACCCCGGCGAGAGCGTGATCACGATCGGGGGCCTTACTGCGATCTCGGCCTCCGGCCAGGCGATCAGCCTTCGAACCACGTCGTCGCGCGTCGTGGTCAGATAGGCGGGAACCCGGCCGCTTGGGGGGACGCCGGCCCGGCGCTGGATGGCCCGTCCGGAAAGATTTTAATCGGACACGCTCGGCACCCATTCTATCCAACGAGCCTTTTCAATCGATAATTTTTCGGGGATTTTTTTCTCGTGATTTCCCTTGACAAACCTTCAAAACGCATCGAATATTATGCTTGCTGGAATATAAGCTGAGGAAGCGAGGACTAATATAAAAATGCGCAAAAAACTCATCATAATCTCCCTGGTTTTTCTCTCGATCTCGCTTTTCTTTGGTTTTTTATATGCCTGGAAATCGGATGGAAAAGCGAAGCTCGTTCGACAGTACGGGCAAAATCAAATCGCCAAGGAAGATTTAATCAGGTACGCTCCCGACAGGATCCTGGTCAAATTCAAAAAAGGGGCGTCGGTGAACGTCGGGCTTGACGTCGTCAAGCACCTGTCCTTAATCGACCTCTATGTCTTCCGGGTCCCGGCGACCGAGACAGCCGCCGGCCTGGTTAGGAAATTATCGCAAAACCCGGCCGTCGCCTACGCCGAATTCGATTTTATCCAGACGATCGAGGTCGTACCCAACGATCCGAGCTTCGGCCTGCTCTGGGGAATGAACAATACCGGCCAGACCGGCGGAACCGCGGACGCGGATATCGACACTCCCGAAGCATGGAATTTCACGACCGGGTCGAGCAGCGTCGTGGTCGCCGTGATCGACACCGGCGTCGATTACAATCATCAAGACCTCAGCGACAACATGTGGACGAATTCGGGCGAGATCCCCGGAAACGGCCTCGACGACGACCTGAACGGCTACGTCGACGACTATTACGGCATCAATTCCATCACCGGCAGCGGAAATCCGATGGATGACCATTATCACGGCACTCACTGCTCGGGGACGATCGGGGGCCGGGGAAACAACGCGCTCGGCGTCGCCGGAGTGTGCTGGACTGTGAAGATTATGGCCTGTAAATTTCTGGACTCGACGGGTTCAGGCTATACCGACGATGCCATCGAGTGCGTTCAATATGCCGTGAGCAAAGGGGCTCATATCATGAGCAACAGCTGGGGCGGAGGCGGCTTTTCTCAGTCTCTCAAAGACGCCATCACGGCCGCGCAGTCCGCCGGCATTTTATTTATCGCCGCGGCCGGAAATACGGCGGGCAATAATAATGACCTCTTTCCGCATTATCCCTCCAGCTATGATTGCGAGAATATCATCGCCGTCGCGGCCACGGACCACAATGACGCTCTGGCCTCGTTCTCTTGTTACGGCCCAACGTCCGTCGATGTGGCCGCTCCCGGAGTCAATATCTACAGCACCCGGCCTTCCAATACCTATGGCGCGCTTAACGGCACGTCCATGGCCTGTCCCCATGTCTCGGGATTGTGCGCACTCCTCAAAGCCTACAATTCGTCCTGGGATTGGGTCGAACTCAAGCGCAGAATTCTCGGCGGGGTGGAAACCAAGGCCGGGCTTGCGGGGAAAATACTTACGGATGGAAGAATAAACGCTTATAACTCCCTTTTCCTGGATACGACCACTCCCCATATCTTTTCCATAAGGCCTCCTCAAGGTGGTGTCGGGACCTCGGTGACGCTCTACGGATATTCCTTCGGATCTACCCAAAGCACCGGCTATGTCCAATTTACCGGCGGAGCGGCTGCAATCACTTCGTGGGCTGATGGCAAGATCGTGTGCACCGTTCCCGCCGGAGCGCAGACGGGGCCCGTGTATGTCTATAATTCGCTGGGTCTCCAGAGCAACGGTTTCAACTTCACCATGCTCGTGCCCTATTATATCGAGAGTTTGGTCTCGAACGAATTTACGGGAAGCGGAACGGCGATGAACTGGAGGGGAGATGATATTTCGTACTCTTATGATCTCCCCTTCACTTTCAATTTCTTTGGCACGGGCTATACGAGAATTTATGTTTGCACAAACGGCTTCATTAATTTCGGCGCGGCGAGTACGGATTATTCGAACACCCAGGCCGAACTCATCTCTAATATACGAATTACCCCCCTGTGGATCGATTTGAAAACGGATGGTTCTGCTCAAGCGGGAGAAGATATCTATATTGCGGCCAGCGCCAGCCAGGTTGTCATTCGTTGGGTGGCTGAGACTTACAGCTACGCGGAGCCGATGAATTTCGAGGCCGTCCTTTGCTCGGACGGCCGGATCAAATTCAACTACGGCTCCGGCAACAGCAACTTCCACTCGCTTTGGGCGTCCGGTCCGACGATCGGGATCTCCTGCGGTAGTTGCAGTTACATGTATATGCTCTCCCCATATAACAATCAGACCACTTTGACCGATGTAAATACCGACCTTTACACTCTCGCGGGAAGCAGTATCCAGCCGCCGACGAACTTCCAAGCGACGCCGGCCTCGCCGACCCAGATCAACTTGACTTGGACGGACAACTCGTACAATGAAACGGGCTTCAAAGTGGAGGGGAAAATCGGGGCATCCGGGACATGGGTTCAAGTGGGCACCGTCGGGGCCAATGTCCAGGCGTATCAGGACACGGGGCGCTCTCCCGGCACGACCTACTACTACCGGGTCCGGGCTTATAACGCTTCGACCAATTCCGCTTATTCGAACGAGGCCAACGCGACCACGTTGGGGACGACGATCCCCCCGCCAAGCGATCTGCAGGCGACCGCCGTCTCCGAGACTCAAATAAACCTTTCCTGGACGGACAACTCGTCCAATGAAACGGGCTTCAAGATCCAAAGAAAAATAGGCGCGGGCGGGGCATGGGTTGAGATCACGACGGTGGGAGCGGGCGTCACGGCCTACCAGAATACGAGTCTTTCCCCCGCCACCACCTACTACTACCGGGTCAAAGCCTATAACGGCGAAGGCAACTCGCTCAACTCCAACGAAGCGAGCGCCTCGACGTCGGCGTCATTCGTCATCCCCTTCAACGCATTGAACAACGGGAACGTGGACTTGGGGAACATCAGTGGGGCGATGGCGAACGTGACGATCAGGGCATTGAACGCGAGCGGTTCGGTCGTCCTGAACCAGTCGACGACGATTCCGGCGATGGGCGTGAGGCGGACGTGGGACCTCGTCGGCGACATCTATGACTACGGCAAGCCGCTGACGGTCGAGATCGGCTCCGACCAAACACTCTCCGAAGACAACATCAAGTGGGCCGACCCTCCGTACGACACGGTGGGCGCGGGATTCACCTGCGCGCCGGTGTCGCAGATGAAGGGGACGCTGTTCTATTTTCCGTTCAGCTCGTTCGGTTCGGTCCAGGGATATGCGGCGATCTCGAACACGACATCGTCCACGGCGAACATCACGATCCAGGTCTACGACGCGGCCGGGACGCTGAAGAAGACGCAGGGGATGACGGTCGGGCCGAAGGGGGTAGCGCGGACGTGGGAGTCGCTGGGGAACATCGCGACATGGGCGGACCCGGCGCTGGTGAAGATCGTTTCGGACCAGGATATTGTTGTCGAGGCCGTGCGCTGGGAGCAGAACAAGCGAGGCTGGGGGTTTGCGATTTTTCCCTCGGCGATAGCATCGGGGACGAGCTTTTTGATTCCGTTCAACGCCCTCAATAACGGGAACGTGAATTTGGGAAATATCGGAGGCGCAACGGCGAACGTGACGCTCAATATTTGGAGCGCGGCGGGGGCGGTGGTGAAGACGCAAGGCCTGACGATCCCGGCGCTGGGGGTAAAGCGGACGTGGGATATCATCGGCGATATTTATGACTACGGGAAGCCGGTGACGGTGGAAGTGACGAGCGACCAGGCGTTGGCGGGGGATAACATCAAATGGGCGGATCCGCCGTACGACACGGTGGGGGCGGGATTTAACTGCGCGCCGGTGTCACAGATGAAGGGGACGCTGTTCTATTTTCCGTTCAGCTCGTTCGGCTCGGTCCAGGGATATGCGGCGATCTCGAACGCGACATCGTCGACGGCGAACATCACGATCCAGGTCTACGACGCAACCGGAGCGCTGAAGAAGACGCAGGCGATGACGGTGGGATCGCGGGGTGTGGGGCGGACGTGGGAGTCCCTGGGGAACATTGCGACATGGGCGGACCCGGCGCTGGTCAAAATCACCTCGGACCAGGACATTGTTGTTGAGGCGGTTCGCTGGGAGCAGAACAAGCGCGGCTGGGGATTTGCTATTCTGCCGATCCTATAGAATCGGAATCGCCCCCCCGACCCACATCTCAACGGTGAACTCGGAAAAGTCGCGTTGGCTGACCCGCTCGAAACCCGCGCGCGGCGAAAACACGGAGTTGAGCGGCCGGATGACCCAGATCCGTTCGGCCGGTTGAGCGAGAGGCGGATCGACGAAGCTCGCCGTGACGGTGACGCCGTTGACGCTCACCGCGCGTTGCGTCGGAACAAGGCGGAGCCGCTTCGCCCAGACGGGTCCGATCCGATTCAAGAGGCGCCGCCATTTCTCATTGACCTCATGAAATGCCAACGGATTTCCCCAATGGGGACCGGCATAATACCAAAGAAAACACCAGAGGTTCACACCGCTCCCATCCATCACGATGATATCGCCGGGGCGTGCGTGCGCGGCGAGGAATGCCGCCATCGGTTTATAGTCGTCGCCCTTATGGTAGTTGAGCTGCTGCTGGACGGAAAGAAAAGACAAGGCTCCGATGATCGTCAGGATGACGATCGCCCGTCCCAGCCGCGCCGCTTGATTTCGTTTGGCCCGCCACATCGCTTCGAGAGCGAGGGCGAGCGAAAGACAGATGAACGGAACCGTGAGGCTGATCGTGCGGGAGAGCCATATCGGCTTGATGACATGACTTATGATGAAAACGGTAATGATAGGGAAGGCTACGGTCGTAGCAAATAACAGTCGCGACCTCCGACCGGCCAAAAGCGCCGCGATGAGCCCGCCGAGGAGCGCGAGCTTGATACCCGTCGGTATCCCCGAGGTTCCGTTGGCTGTTCCAAGCAGGAGGGAGCGCAATGTTTCAATCAAGTCCCGCAAGCCGGGCGCGAGAGCGTGAGACGCGCCGCGGGCCGAAATGACCAGCATGGCCGGCGCCAGGACGACGAGGATGATCCCATGCGCCAGGAGCAGCCGGCGGACGAGGTCGCGGCGCTCGAGCATCGCCCGGGAGAAAGCATAGGCGGAAAGGCCGACCATCAGGATGAATCCAATCCCATGGCTGTAGGCAATGGCGATGAGGAAAAGTGAGACTCCGGCGA
>Ga0214473_10003823_pt1 | contig 18158 bp, 11 predicted proteins | sample RVTome_7_FD_203509 | JGI IMG/M metagenome (GOLD analysis project Ga0214473, IMG submission 203509) | Soil microbial communities from uranium-contaminated site in the Upper Colorado River Basin, Wyoming, United States - RVT98D197 | ecosystem: Environmental > Terrestrial > Soil > Contaminated >... | reverse complement strand
AAGCCGCTGATGTAGTAGTTGCGGTTGAAGAGCGAGAAGAACGCCCACGCGAGCTTTTGTCGCAGAGAGCTCCTCCGAAAGTACGACGTGACGTTCACGATCTCGATTCCGTCGGGTGCCAGGTCCGGCTCCCAATAGCCCCACCGGTACACCGGGTCTTCAGGGTAGGTGACGACGCTCATCCCGCCCCAGGCGGCGACGTCGCTCACCGCGTCCGGAGGGAACGGGGGAAGGGTATAGACCGGAAGCTCGTCGACGTCGGAGACGATGAGGTGACCGTCGGGGATACCGACCTCCGAGCCTCCGATGAAACGCACCCCGTCGATGGTTCGTTTCAGCGTCGCGGCTTCGGGATGAGGCGCCCCGTGGTCGCTCAGCATCACGAAACCTACACGCGCCTCCTTCGCCTCGCGCGCTATGTCCTCGATGGGCGCGAGGCCATCGGAAAGGGTGGAGTGCACGTGGAACGCCCCCCAGACGTAGGAATCGGAGGTTTCCGGGGAATATCTCGTCAGAAGGAGGCCGTGCACCAGGAGGACGCCGAGCCCGAGCACGACGGCCGGGAGAACCACGCGCCGGGCCCTCATTCGACCGTCGGGTCCTCCAGTAGAAAGTCGTTCCACGCAGCGACCTGTAGATCGTGCGGTTCCTTGAGGCGAAGCGCCTCGATGACCACCCGCGCGAGCTGGAGATCGGTGAAGAGCGGAACTCCGTGGTCGACGGCGCATCGGCGGATGAGGTACCCATCGGGTCGACCCAGTTCGTCGAACTCACGCGGCACGTTGATCACCAGGTCGACCTCACCCGCCTCGATGAGCGCGAGGGCGCTATTCCGCGGCCCTTCCGTCTTCTCGACGAGGACGCAGTCGATGCCGAGGGTTCTGAGGGCCTCCGCCGTTCCTGCCGTTGCGTAAATGGGCAGCCCAAGGTCGGTGGCGATGACCCTCGCCTCGTCGGCGAACCCGTATTTGTCGGCCACCGGGCCCAGCGAGAGCAGCACCCCACGCCGGGGGAACCGGAACCCGGTGGCGAGAAGCCCATGAAGAAGAGCCTCGTGCACGTCGCGCCCCAGGCAACCCACTTCGCCGGTGCTCGCCATCTCGACCCCGAGCATCGGGTCGGCACCGACCAGCCGGGAGAAAGAGAACATCGGGACCTTGACGCCGACGTAGTCGAGATCGAGGGCGCGGTTCTCCACGTCGCGCTTCACCCCGAGCATTCGCCTCATGGCTTCTTCGGCGAAGTTCCGGCCCGTGACCTTGGAGACGAAGGGGAAGCTGCGCGACGCCCGCAGGTTGCATTCAATCACTTTGACCGCGTTGTGCTTGGCGAGAAACTGGATGTTGAAAGGACCGGTGATCTCGAGAGCCTGAGCGATTTTAAGGGAGATTTGTTTGATGCGCCGGATGGTCGCGATGTAGAGCGTCTGCGGCGGGAGGACCAGCGTGGCGTCGCCGCTGTGGATGCCCGCGTCCTCGATATGCTCGCTGATGGCCCAGAGGACGAGCCGGCCATGGTCGGCGACGCCGTCGAGCTCGACCTCACGGGCATGCGTCTCGAACTTCGAGACGACGACGGGATAGTCCTGGGAGACCCGTTTCGCGCGTGCGAGGATCCGCAGGAGCTCGTTCGGCTCGTGGGCCACGCTCATGGCGGCGCCGCTCAATACGTAGCTCGGGCGCACGAGAACCGGAAACCCTCCGAGCCGCTCTACGATGGAGCCGACTTCCGCAATATCCGTGGCATGAGACCACTCGGGCTGATCGATGCCGAGCTCATCCAAAAGCGCGCTGAACTTCGATCGATCCTCCGCCCGGTCGATGTCCTTCGGGTGGGTCCCTACGATGGGCACTCCCGCCTCGTGCAAACGGAGCGCGAGATTGTTGGGGATCTGACCTCCCATGCTGACCACGACTCCCTCGGGTCTCTCCGTCTCGACGACGTCGAGAACGCTCTCCAGGCTGATCTCGTCGAAGATCAGCCGATCCACGACGTCGTAGTCCGTGCTGACCGTCTCCGGGTTGTAGTTGAGCATCAAGGTCTCGTATCCCAGCGCGGACGCCGTCCTCACGGCATTGACCGCACACCAGTCGAACTCGACGCTGGATCCAATTCGGTACACCCCCGAGCCGAGGACCAGGACCTTTTTGCGGGAAGAGGGCGCGACGTCGCTCGCGGAAGCGTGGTAGCTGGAGTAGAGGTAGTTGGTCTCGGCGGGAAACTCCGCCGCCAGGGTGTCGATCTGCGCAATTTTCGGGGCAACCTCCTCGCGCCGGCGGTGCTCTCGCGTGGTGCCCCGAGGCTCGTCGCGGAGGTCATCGATGGCGTGATCCGAGAAGCCGAGCTCCTTCGCGCGCCTCAACGCGCCGGGCGACCACGGGCCGCTCGAACGGGCGAGCTCCTTATGCATCGCCACGATGGATTCGATGGCGTGGAGGAACCAGGGGTCGATGTGGGTGAGGTCTCGAATCTTCTCGACGGACGTGCCCTCCAGGAGGGCCTTCGCCACGGCAAAGATGCGGAGCGGGGTGGCATTCCGGAGCTCGGAGTCGAGGTCTTCGAACTCGAAGGCATCGGGGTCGAGTCCTTTGACTCCGATGTCGAGCATGCGGAGCGCCTTCTGGATGACCTCGGGGAACGTCCGCCCGATGGCCATGACCTCGCCGACGCTCTTCATCTCGCTTCCGATTCTGTCGAGCGCCCCGCGGAACTTTCCCATGTCCCACCGCGGGGCTTTGCAGACGATGTAGTCGAGAGCCGGCTCGAAGAAGGACGTGGTGCGGAGGGTGATACCGTTCGGGATTTCGGGCAGCGTGTAGCCGAGGGCCAGCTTCGCAGCGACGTACGCCAGCGGGTAACCGGTGGCCTTGCTCGCGAGGGCGCTCGACCGCGACAGGCGCGCGTTCACCTCGATGACCCTGTAGTCCAGGGCCCGGGGATTGAGGGCGAACTGCACGTTGCACTCGCCGACGATGCCGAAGTGGCGGACAACCTGAATCGCGACCGAGCGCAGCAGTTGATACTCCTCGTCGTTCAGGGTCTGCGAGGGAGCGACCACGATGGACTCGCCGGTGTGAATCCCCATCGGATCGAAGTTCTCCATATTGCAGACGGTGACGCAGTTGTCTCGGGCGTCGCGAACGACCTCGTATTCGATCTCCTTCCACCCCCGAAGGTATTCCTCGACCAGGACCTGCTTCATTCCACCCGAGAACGCCCGGACGAGAGCTTGCTCGAGGTCGGCTTCGGACTCTGCGAGCCCGCTGCCCTTCCCGCCGAGTGCGTACGCGCCGCGGAGCATGACCGGGAGGCCCAGGTCGAGAGCGGCCTTCCGGGCCTCCGTTTTCGTCTCGCAGGCGCGGCTTCGCGCCACTTTGACTCCGATCTCCGCGAGCCGCTGGTTGAACGTATGCCGATTCTCAGTCTCCTCGATGGCCTCGATCGGGGGTCCGAGGACTTCGATGCCGAGCTCCTTCAGAACACCCTGACGGTGCAGCTCGAGCCCGCAGTTGAGCGCCGTCTGTCCCCCGAATGACAGGAGGATGGCGTCGACGCCTTCCTTCGTCGCCACGTCTCTCACGATCTCGGGGGTCACGGCGTGGAGGTACAGCCGATCCGCCATTCCCTCGCTCGTTTGGATGGTGGCGATATTCGGATTCACCAGCACGGTCGGAATCCCTTCCTCGGAAAGCGCCTTGATCGCCTGCGAGCCCGAGTAATCGAACTCCCCCGCCTGGCCGATCTGGAGAGCGCCCGAGCCGAGGACGAGAACCCGCTTCGGCTTGCGGGACAGATAGATTCCGCGCATATCAGCGAGGGGACATGGCCCCGACGAGCCGGAGAAAATCATCGAAGAGGAAGCCCGCATCCTTGGGGCCGGGGCTTCCCTCGGGGTGGAACTGCACCGCGAAATGGGGCCGGTGGCGCGATCGAATTCCCTCGTTGGTCCCGTCGTTCACGTTGACGAACCAGGGCTCCCAATCTCTGGGAAGATCGGACTCCTTCACGGCGTAGCCGTGGTTCTGGCTCGTGACATAGCAGCGGCGGCTGAGGAGGTCCTGGACGGGTTGGTTCACACCACGATGGCCGTACGGCAGTTTGTACGTCTTTCCACCCGCCGCGAGGGCGAGGATCTGGTTCCCGAGACAGATCCCGAAAATCGGTTTCCCGAAGGAATCGAGAAGCCTGCGGACTTGCGCAACCAGCGCTCCCAGGTCGGCGGGATCTCCCGGCCCGTTGCCGATGACGATTCCATCGGCCTGCGCCGCGTGGTCTGCGAGAGTGGCATGCCAGGGGACCCTTTGGACGCTCGCCCCTCGCTCGAGAAGGGACCGCACGATGTTGTCCTTGACGCCCACGTCTACGACGAGAATCTGGAGCGGACCGCCGGGGTAGCGGACGGGCTCGTCCGGCGCCACGCGGCGAAATACCTCCTCCCTCATGTCGATCCGATCCGCGGTCACCCGCGCTTCCGAAAGAGCGAGGCTCTCCGGGAAGAGCCAGCCGGCCATCGTGCCCCGCTCCCTCAGCCGACGCGTGAGAGTTCTGGTGTCGATTCCGGTCACCGCCGGGATCGACTCCTGGCGAAGCCACTCGCCGAGCGAGCGGCGTCCGGCGTAGTGGCTGTAGGCGTCGACGTAGTTCTGCACGACCAAGCCCTGTACCTGGATTGAGCTCGACTCGAAGGGTCTATCGAGGCTTCCCATCGGGCGAGGGGACGGGACGCCGTAGTTGCCGACGAGAGGATAGGTGCAGACGAGGATCTGACCGCGATAGGAAGGATCGGTCAGAGTCTCGACGTAGCCGGTCATCCCGGTATTGAAGACGACCTCGCCGCAGACAGCTCGCGAATCGCCGAAAGCGCGGCCGAGGAGCTCGGTCCCGTCCTCCAGGACGAGCTTCATCGCGACAGGCCCCAGTTGACCGATTTGCTCCATTGGGCCTACTATAACAGCCCCAACCACGCGAAAACCGGAGGCTTCCTGGCGCCCGGCAGCGCACGACGCTAGCAACATAATGAATATTCTCGGGATCTCGGCCTTCTACCACGACAGCGCCGCCTGTCTCGTTCGGGACGGGGAGATCCTGGCCGCGGCGCAAGAGGAGAGGTTCACCCGCAAGAAGCACGATCACAACTTCCCGAAGAGAGCGGTCGAGTACTGCCTCGAGGAAGGGAAGATCGGACCTGCGGAATTGGACCTCGTCGCGTTCTACGACAAGCCCATTCTAAAGTTCGATCGGATCTTGGAAACCTACATTACGTACGCGCCCCGCGGGTACAAGACCTTTCTCAAAGGCCTCCCTCTCTGGTTGAAGCAGAAGCTCCACACGCCGCGGGAGCTCGATCGGGGCCTCGGCGGCCAGTACCGTGGTCGGTACCTCTTCACCCGGCACCACGAATCGCATGCCGCGAGTGCCTTCTTCCCCTCGCCCTTCGAGCGCGCCGCGATCCTCACCCTCGACGGGGTCGGCGAGTGGTCGACGGGGAGCGTCGGCGTCGGAGAGGGAAACCGGATTCGACTCTTGAAGGAGCTTCGATTCCCACACTCCCTCGGGCTCCTTTACTCCGCCTTCACGTACTTCTGCGGATTCAAGGTGAACAGCGGGGAATACAAGCTCATGGGCCTCGCGCCGTACGGGGAGCCGAAGTACGCGGACCTGATACGCGAAAAAATGCTCGATCTGCGTCCGGACGGGTCGTTTCGGATGGACATGTCGTACTTCGCGTTCTGCTACGACGAGGTCATGACCTCGAAGAAGTTCGACGAGCTCTTCGGAGGGCTGCCTCGGGCGATGGAAAGCCCGCTCACCCAGCGCGAGATGGACATCGCGGCCTCGATTCAGGAAGTCACCGAGGAGATCATGCTCGGGGCGGCGCGTTACGCACACCAGCTCACCGGGGCCCGGGACCTGGTGATGGCTGGAGGCGTCGCCCTGAACTGCGTCGGCAACGGCCGGATACTGCGGGAAGGGCCGTTCGATCGCATCTGGGTTCAGCCCGCTGCGGGCGACGCCGGGGGCGCGCTCGGAGCCGCCACGTTCGTCTGGCATCAGCTACTCGATAAGCCCCGGACGCCTCTCGCGCAGGGGGATCATCAGAGAGGGTCTCTTCTCGGACCCGCCTACTCGGACGATGCCATCCGGTCCTGTCTCGACGCGGGCGGGGCGGTCTATCGCTACTTCTCGACGGAGGACGAGCTTGTCGAGGAGGTCGCCTCGCTCATCGCCTCCGAGAACGTCGTGGGCCACATGGAAGGCCGGATGGAGTTCGGGCCGCGGGCCCTCGGAAACCGCTCCATCATCGGGGATGCTCGATCTCCCAAGATGCAGTCGGTGATGAATCTCAAGATCAAGTTCCGGGAGTCATTTCGGCCGTTCGCGCCTTCGGTGCTCCAGGAGCGGGTCCACGACTACTTCGAGATGCGGGAGGGAGAGGACAGTCCCTACATGCTCCTGGTCGCGCCGATACGGGGGGACAAGCGGATCGCGATCAGCGAGAACGGCGTCCGCGGGCTCGACAAGCTGAAACAGCTTCGTTCCGTGGTCCCGGCGATCACGCACGTGGACTACTCCGCCCGTGTGCAGACGGTCGATGCTCATCGCCACCCTCGCTTTCATCGGATCCTTCGAAGGTTCGAGGAGAAGACCGGATGCCCGGTTCTGATCAACACCAGCTTCAACGTGCGGGGCGAGCCCATCGTGTGCACGCCCGAGGACGCGCTTCGTTGCTTCCTGGCGACGAATATCGACGCCCTCGTGATTGGAAGATTTCTGCTTCGGAAAGAAGAGCAGCCCCGGGCTTCGAGCGACGAAGCCGCAAGCTATCTGTCGCAGTTCCAGCTCGATTGAAAACCAATGCTCGTCCAACTCGACTTTCGACCCGACTCGAGACAACTCAGGCAGTTCGGATTCATCGCCCTCGCGGCGTTCGGCCTCCTGGGGGCGGTGATTTTGTGGAAGGGCGGTCTTTTCGGCTTCCGGTTCGGCTCAGCCGCGCGTCCCATCGCCTTCGGCATGTGGGCGCTCGGCGCTGTCTGCGCGTTTCTTTCCGTCGTTTGGCCCCAGGGGAATCGGGCGCTCTTCGTCGTGCTTTCGGTTCTGGCGTTTCCCATCGGTTTTCTTCTGTCTCATGTCGTTCTGGCGGTCCTGTTCTTTGGAATCCTCACCCCCGCCGGTCTCCTGCTGCGGCTCCTCGGTCACGACCCTCTCGAGCGCAGCTTCCAGAAGGATAGAAGGAGCTATTGGGTGGACTTGCCTGAGGGGATCCGCCAGCGAGACTATTTTCGTCAGTTCTGAGAAGCCCAGGAAGGGAGGTTGGCCGTGTCCCAGGATGAGGAAATCGCCCGGCTCGCCGGTGAGAAGCGGGAGAGTCTCGTTGGGGAGTTTTGGGGATTCCTGAAGCAGAACAAGAAGTGGTGGCTGCTGCCGATCCTTGCGGTCATGCTCCTCCTGGGCCTCCTGGTGTTCTTGGGCGGGAGCGGCGCGGCGCCATTCATCTACACGCTGTTTTGAGCTGCCCGGGCGTAAGGCATTTCGACGCCTTCCCCTCGAGGAGGCTTCTCGGATACACCTGCAAATGACTGACTTGACAAAGGCAAGCGAATCACTGTAAAAGACTCTGACACTAGGCACTCCCAATCCAACCCCAAGTCAGGGGTTGCGCCTAGCGAGCGCAGTGGTTCCCCAATCCCCTCAGGCGCTTGTCGTGCAAAGGCAATAAATTCTGACACTTGGCGTTGAGTTCGAGCGGCGTCCCTTGGTGGATGCCGTGCGAACGAGGACTGAGGATTCAATGGAGAAGACGAAGCTCTTGATTGTGGACGATGTCGAAGACATCCGTACCCAGATGAAGTGGGCGCTGGCGGAGGAGTACGAGGTTTTCGAAGCCGAGGATTTCTCGTCGGCCATGGAGCTCTTCGAGACGCACCGCATGCCTCTCGTCACTCTGGATCTCGGGCTCACGTCCGACCCCAACGGAGTGGAGGAGGGGTTTCGCCTGCTCGACGAGGTCCTGCGGTTCCAGCGCGAAACCAAGGTCATCGTCATCACCGGTCAAGAGCAGCGCGAGCACGCGCTCCGGGCAATCTCCGTCGGGGCCTACGATTTTTTCAACAAACCGATCCAGCTCGACGAGCTGAACGTGGTGCTAAGAAGGGCTCGCCACGTGCACGAGCTCGAGCGCGAGAACCGCGAGCTCCAGAGGGGACCATCCTCCGACTCCTTCGAGGGAATCGTGGGATTCTGTCCCTCGATCCAGGACGTCTTCCGCGCCGTCCGCCGGGTGGCGGGCTCCGACGCTCAGGTCCTCATCTCGGGAGAGAGCGGCACCGGCAAAGAGCTGGTGGCGAGGGCCATCCATCGTTTGAGCGAGCGCACCGGCGGTCCCTTCGTGGCCATCAACTGCGGTGCCATCCCGGAGGCCCTCCTCGAGAGCGAGCTCTTCGGACACGAGAAAGGGGCCTTCACCGGCGCCCACATGAAGCGCTCCGGCCGCATTGAAGCGGCCCACCGCGGAACCCTCTTCCTCGACGAGGTGGGCGAGCTTCCGGTCGCCCTCCAGGTGAAGCTCCTGAGGTTTCTCCAGGAGCATCGGCTGGAGCGCGTCGGAGGCCGGCAGGAGATCGTCGTGGACGTTCGGGTCATCGCCGCCACCAATGCGGATCTGGTTCGCGAGATGAAGGAGGAGAGGTTCCGCGAGGACCTCTACTATCGGCTCGCCGTGGTGCGACTCGCGCTCCCGCCGCTCCGCGAGCGGGGAGAAGACGTCACGGTGCTCGCGAAGATCTTCCTGGAGCGGTTCGCGGCGGAGAACAAGAAGACCATTTCGGGCTTCACCTCCGAAGCCCTCGAGGCGCTCCAATCGTACGACTGGCCCGGGAACGTTCGGGAGCTCGAGAATCGGGTGAAGCGCGCGATCATCATGGCCGAAGGCCGGAAGCTGACGTCCGCGGATCTCGAGCTGAGCTCGACTCCGGGAGAACGCTACGCCAGCGTGACTCTGAAGGAAGCCCGAGAGGAGCTCGAGCGGGATCTCATTCAAAGGACGCTCCGCAAACACAACGGAAACATGACCAGAACCGCGGCCGAGCTCCAGGTCAGCCGGCCGACGCTCTACGAGCTCATGGAGAAGCTCGGGATCCGGAAGCCGGATCGGGCCACGGCGTGACCCATCGGCGATGGTGAACTGGGAAAGCCTCCCGGCGTACGCGGCGGCCGCGTCGGCCCTCCTCATCGCCGCGTTCGTCTTCTGGAGAGAGCGCCGTCACCTCGCCTATCGCGTCTTTGCCCTGGGCATGGTGGCGCTCGCGGTACGCGAGGTCCTGGGCGCCCGGGCTCTCGAAGCGGCATTCGAGTCCCAGGCTCTGCGCTGGCATCGCTATCGGTTTGCGTCCGAGGCGGCCCTCCCCGGTTTGTGGCTCCTCTTCGCTTTGACCTTCGCCCGCGCGAACTCTCAGCGATTTCTCCGGTTCTGGAGATGGCCCCTTGCCGCCGCGTTTCTCGGCCCCCTCGGGATCGTCGTCTTCGGATGGGACTCGCTCGTGACGAGAACGTCCTACCCGACGCCGAGCTGGCTCATTCCGGTGGGCGAGGGAGGGAAGTGGCTCCACGTAGCGCTTCTGCTGGCGGCGGTCGCGATCCTGGTGAACCTCGAGAACACCCTTCGTTCTGCGGTCGGCTCCGTTCGCTGGCAAATCAAGTTCACCGTTCTCGGGATCGCCCTTCTCTTCGGCGTCGAGCTCTTCGCCTACAGTCAGGTCCTCCTCTACTCGGCGCTCCAGACGTCGCTCCTTCCCTTCGGCTCAGTCGTTCTTCTGATGACCTGCGCGTTCGTCGTCGTCTCGCTGGTATGGCGCCGTTTGGGAAGCTTCGACGTCTATCCCTCCCAGGCTTTCCTCTACAACTCGCTCACACTCCTCGTGGTGGGGCTCTACCTTCTCGCCGTCGCCGGCCTGGTGGAGCTCATCGACGCCGTCGGCGGCCGTCAGAGGGCCCCGGCGATTGCCTTCGTGGTTCTCGTCGCCATCCTCGGACTCGCGCTGTTGCTCCTTTCGACGGAGCTCCAGCAAAGGGTGAAGCGTTTCGTCAACCGGCATTTGAAGCGCCCGACGCACGACTACCGCCGCACTTGGGATGAGTTCACCAAGCGTACGAGCCCGCTCGTGGAAATCGGTCCGCTATCGACCGCAATCAGCAACATCGCCTCCGAGACGTTCGGCTGCGCTTCCGCCACGATCTGGCTCGTGAAGGAAGGGGAGCGGAAGCTCGTTCTCGGCGGCTCATCGGCCCTTTCCGCGGACGAAGCGGCTTCGATTCTGAAGGATTACGGAGAGGGCCGGCCGTGGCTCGACGTGTTGGAGAGAAAACTCGACGAGCCTTTGGACTTGCGCGGCTCGGGACTTCCCGAGGCAGCGCAGGATCTCGTCAGGGTCGTTCAAGCCTCCTATAGCGTAGCGCTTCTCGGGAACGAGGAGAAGCCCATCGGCTTTCTCACGATCAACGAACGGGTGGCGGGGCAACCCTATAGCTTCGAGGACTTCGCTCTTCTCAAGACTCTCGCCGATCAGGCGTCCGCGACCATTCTGAACCGGCAGCTCACGAAAGAACTGCAGCGGGCGAAGGAGATGGAGACGTTCCAGACGCTCTCGACTTTCTTCGTCCACGACCTCAAGAACCTCGCCTCCAGATTCTCCCTCGCGATGCAGAACATCCCGATCCACTTCGACAAGCCCGCGTTCCGCGAGGATCTTCTGCGAACGATGGAGAAGAGCGTCTCCAAGATCGAGACCATGACCTCCCGCCTCTCCTCGCTCTCGAAGGGGCGTTCTCTCAACCGGACGGAGTGCGATCTCAACGCGCTCGTCCGAGAGGCGCTCTCCGGGCTCAACGGCTCGATGAGGGCCAGCCTCGACTTCGATGGCCGCGAAGTCCCGAATATCGCGGCCGACCCCGAGGAAATCCAGAACGTCCTCACGAACCTGGTTCTGAATGCCTATGAGGCCACGGGTGCTTCAGGACGGATCACGGTGACGACGTCGAAAGAGAACGGGTGGGTGCTCCTGGCCGTGACCGACAACGGATCCGGGATGACTCCGGAGTTCATCGCGAACTCCCTCTTCAAGCCCTTCCAAACGACCAAGAAGAACGGACTGGGCATCGGCCTCTATCAGAGTAAGACGATCGTGGAAGCTCACGGCGGGAGGATCGAAGTGGAGAGCGCTCCCGGTCGCGGAACGACGTTCCGGGTTCTCTTGCCTTCCGGCTTGAGTTAGAGCCGCCAGTATCGAAACCCGCGAGTCTCCAGGGGCTCGCGGTCGAAGACCCATTTCAAATCAAAGAAGGGCGCCGGCTTCTCTTTCACCATCGAGGAGAGAGCTTCGGGTGAGAGGTCGCGGAACTCCCGGTGGGAAACTGCGAAGATGACCCCATCGAAGCCCCGGAGAGCGTCCTTTGAGACGAGGGGGACGTCGAAATGCGCGCGGGCTTCCTCAGGCGAAACGTTGGGGTCCCAGGCGAAGACGTCCACGTGATAGTCCCGAAGCTCGTCGATGATGTCTTTCACCTTGGAGTTTCGGGTGTCGGTCACGTTCTCCTTGAACGTGAGGCCGCAGACGAGGACCCGCGCCCCCTTCACGTGCTTGTCGCACTCGATGAGCGTCTTCACCAGCTTCCGCCCTATCCAGCGGCCCATCCCGTCGTTGATCCTCCGGCCCGAGAGTATCGTCTGGGGCACATGCCCCAGAGACTGTGCTTTGAACGTGAGGTAGTAGGGGTCGACGCCGATGCAGTGACCCCCGACGAGACCGGGACGAAAGTCGAGAAAATTCCACTTGGTGCGCGCCGCCTGAAGGACCTCGCGGGTGTCGATTCCCATCTTGTCGAAGATGATCGCGAGCTCGTTCACGAAGGCGATGTTGATGTCGCGCTGCGCGTTCTCGATGACCTTCGCCGCCTCGGCAACGCGAATGCTGCTCGCGCGGTAAATGCCCGCGGAAACGACGGCGCCGTAGACCTGGGCTACCGCCTCGAGGACCTCCGGAGTTTGCCCCGAGACGATCTTCACGATTTTGTCGATGGTGCGCTCGCGGTCTCCCGGGTTGATGCGCTCCGGAGAGTACGCGAGGAAGAAGTCTTTCCCGCAGCGAAGCCCGGAGTGGCTCTCGATCGCGGGCCCGCAGACCTCCTCCGTCACGCCGGGATAGACGGTGGACTCGAAACAGATGACCGTTCCCGGTGAGAGGTTCTTCCCGATCGATTCCGAGGCGAGCGTGAGAGGCGTCAAATCCGGGTTCTTGTTGTCGTCGATGGGTGTGGGAACGGCGACGATGATGAGGCGGGCCTTTCGCAACTCCGCCGGATCGCTCACGTACTCGAGCTCGACGGCCTGCAGCTCCTCGGCTTTGAGCTCACTGGATGGATCCCGATGCCGCCTCAGGTCGTCGATGCGCTCGCGCGAGCTATCGAAACCCACGACCCGGAACTTCTTCGCGAGCGCCACCGCGAGCGGAAGCCCTACATAGCCGAGCCCGATGACCGCGACGGCGGTCTTTCGGGAGCGAAGGTCCTCGAGGAAGGCGGAGGGGTCGATCGAAGCTCGCAAGCTCTCGGACATGGTAGTCGACATGATATCGGTTCCGGGTGGGCGGAAAAGCGTTACCGGGCGCCCCGTCCGAAGGCAATAACCTTGAAGGTGTCGAGAAGGATCTGAAGATCGAGCCAGAAGCTCATGTTCTTGATGTAGTAGAGATCGTAGCGGAGCTTGGCCTCCGACTCCTCGATGGTCGAGGTGTAGCCGTTTTTCACCTGCGCCCAGCCGGTGATGCCGGGCTTCACCGAATGCCGCTCTCCGTAGTAGGGGATATGGGCCTGGAGCTCCTCGACGAAAACCGGACGCTCGGGGCGCGGGCCCACGAAGCTCATGTCGCCGAGAAGGACATTGACGAGCTGAGGAAACTCATCGATGCGGGTCTTCCGCAGGAAATTGCCGACGCGGGTAATGCGGGGATCGCCGCCCGCCGAGGCCCATACCGCGCCGTTTTTCTCCGCGTCCTGGCACATCGTTCGGAGCTTGAAGAGCGTGAACGTCCGTCCATGCTGGCCGACCCGCTCTTGGCGGAAGAGTATGGGAAACCCTGTCTCGAGAGCGGTCGCGATGGCGGCGAGTATCACGATCGGGGCGGTAAGGACGACACCGACCAGAGCCAGCGCGAACTCGACGATCCGCCGGGTGGTCATGAAGAACCGGGGCTTCCGAAAGCCCGGCGAGAAGATGATGGAGCTCGGACGGAGGTTTCGTACGGGAAGCTGTCCTGTAAGGGACTCGTAGAACTCGGCGGATTGCGCGACGTTGATTCCCCGGAGCTTGCAGGTCAGGAGCTCCGAAAGGGGGAGAACCCCGCGCTGATCGTCGAGGGCCACGACGACGGAATGCACGTTGAACCGCGTCGCCGTGGCGACGAGGTCGTCGTACGTGCCCACGACCGACGGGTTGAAAAGGCTCTTCCCGAGGTCCGCCGCGTCCCGGCTCAGGAAGCCGACCACCCGAAATCCCTCGCTCCGGTGGCCCAGGAGCTCTCTCGCGAGCCCGACCGCCGAATTGCCGGTTCCAAGGATGAGCACGTTCTCGACGAACGAATCCTGCTGCAACGCCCAGTAGTAGATCATTCTCCAGCCGAGGAGGGCGAGGAGGGCGATAGGCGGGTGGATGAGCGCGATCCCGCGACCGAGGGCCAGGTCGGGGAGGAAAAAGTAGAGAAGCGCGAGAAGCACACCCGCGGCGACGAACGCCTGGATCACCCGGAGCGCCAGCATCGTAGGCCCACGAGGAGCGCGTCCGCTGTAAAGGTCGTTGTAGTAGAAACCGATGAGAAGGGCAACGATGAAGATCGCGCCCTTCAGTACGGCCCCCTCGTACTCAGGGAGGGGGTCGGCGAAGCGAATCGCAACCGCCACCCAAAGGGTGGCAGCGATGAGGAAGACGTCCATGAGCACGCATGTAAGCGTGCGCACCGACGGCGTGGTTAAAAAGACTCCGCTCACGGAAACCTATGAAAACAAAGGAAAATCACCCGAATCTCCGCGAGAGGACCGAGGCACTCGGGGCGAGTCCTATCCGGCAGAAGACGAAGAGGAACCCCGCTTAAACCCCGGCACGGGTCAAGCTTAAGTACCGCGATCCCCCGATAACAGTACCGTCACGCCAATTTCCGCTGGCGCGACTCTTAGCTTTCTACCCCTGGTTGGGAAGGGAGAAGAATAAATACCAGTTTCCCTCTCGAGTGTCAAGAACGAATTCGCGGATTTTGTGGGTCAGGGCTCCGAAAAACGGATCTCCCGTATGGAACGTTACCTGGTGTTCGAAGCGGGACCCAGTCCTGTCGCAGATACTCTGGAGAAGCGTTCTCGTCAAACGAACGAGCGGCAGTCTTTCCGCAGATGCCCTGCCCACGGCTCGAACCCACCCTCCGTCGTTCACAACGGCGTCCTGGTCTTGACTCAAATCCCCTTTAACGATACAAAAGAGACCTCCCAACCGAAAACCGACGGCACGATATTCGGGTCGTCCGACAGCTCCCACGGTCATATTTGGAGGACCAAATGGTTCGGACTCGAAGGCTGGAGGATCTGTTGGGCGCCTCGGCGCTCGCACATCCAGACAACACGGCGGTGATCGATCCGAGCGGCGCGACCATTCGATACCGCGATTTGGACGAACAATCGACGCGAATCGCCGATCTTCTTCTGCGACTCGGGGTAACCCGTGGCGATCGGGTAGCGGTACATGCTCCCAAGTCCATCGGTACTGTCACGTCCTTGTTCGGTGCGTTGAAAGCTGGAGCTGCGTACGTCCCCGTCGACGCCGGCGCACCGGGTCGCAGAAATCTACAGATCATTACGGACTGTACGGTGAGGGTTTTGATTGCAGACGGACCCAGAGCCGAGCGGCTCCGCTCGGAATCGGGGCGGGCCTTGAAAGTTCTGGCGGAACTAGACGGTCTTCGACCCTGGACGCCGGGGCTCGTGGTACTCGAAGGTTCATCGGAACAAGAGGACAACAAGCCATGGTCAGAGCTCGCGTACATCCTCTATACCTCCGGCTCGACCGGCCAGCCGAAGGGAGTGATGCATACTCATTCGAGCGCGTTGAGCTTCGTTGACTGGTGTACTCGGGAGTTTGCGCCGACGAGTCATGATCGGTTCTCGTCGCACGCTCCGTTTCACTTCGATCTCTCGATTCTCGATCTCTTCGTTCCGATTCAGCACGGAGCAATGATCGTGCTCATCGGAGAGGAGCTCGGGAAGCAGCCCCTGAACCTGGCCAGATTGATTTCAGACCACCGCCTGACGGTCTGGTATTCCACTCCATCGATCCTCAGGCTTCTCATGGAGTACGGAAAGCTCGAGGGTCAGGACTGTTCTTCTCTGCGATTGGTGCACTTTGCCGGGGAGGTATTTCCTTTGAAACACCTGAAGGCTCTCCGGGATATTTGGCCGCACCCGAGATACTACAATCTCTTCGGGCCAACGGAGACCAACGTCTGCACGTTTTACCAGGTTCCCGCGGACTTGCCAACGGATCCGCAGGACAGTCTCCCCATCGGAAGCGCTTGCTCCGACGACGAGCTGAAGATCGTCGATGCGCAAGGGGAGGAAGTGCCCCCCGGCGGTGAAGGGGAGCTCTACGTTTCGGGAGGGTCGGTGATGGCTGGCTACTGGAATCGACCCGAGCAAACCAGGCTTGCCTTCTTCGTGGATTCATCGGATCGACCCTGGTACCGAACCGGGGACATCGTGGTTGACCAGGGCGGGGGCGTGCTCAAGTTTCTCGGCCGGCGGGACCGCATGGTGAAGCGCCGTGGTTTCCGCGTGGAGCTTGGTGAAATCGAGTCCGCGCTCTATCGCCATCCCAAGATCACCGAGGCGGCTGTCATCGCATCGCCGGACACGGAGATCGGCGTGGTCATCAAAGCTTTCCTGAGTTGGTCGGGGGACACCGCGCCAACGATCGTCGAGCTCAAGCAGTTCTGTGCGTCGAACTTGCCGCTCTACATGGTCCCCGACCGATTCAAGGTCTTGACGGAGCTTCCCAAGACGTCGACGGACAAGATCGACTATCAGCGACTGTCGGAGCTGGAATGATGGACTTCACACTCAGCGACGAGCAACGGCTGCTGCGGGACAACATCGTGCGGTTCGCCAAAGAAGAGCTGAACGACGACGTAAGGCAGAGGGATCGAGATCAGCGGTTCCCGCAGGAACTGTGGCTCAAGTGCGGAGAGATGGGCCTCCAGGGCCTTCCGGTGCCGGAAGCCTACGGAGGCTCGGGACTCGACGCGGTTTCGGTGGCGATCGTGCTGGAAGCGCTCGGTTACGGATGCCGGGACGGCGGATTGGTCTTCGCCGTCTGCGCCCACCTCCTGGCATGCGTGGTCCCGATCTGGAAGCACGGGTCGGAAGAGCAGAAGCGGGGCTATCTGCCCCGGCTCTGCGACGGGACCGCCATCGCCGTCAACGGTATGACGGAGCCGGGAACGGGCTCGGACGCATTCGCCATGTCGACCCGAGCCGTCCGCGACGGAGACGGTTTTCGTCTGAACGGTACGAAGACGTTCAGCTCGAACGGTCCCGTCGCCGACGTCGCTCTCGTCTACGCCCTGACCGACGAAACCAAGGCGTATCACGGGGGAGTCACCGCGTTCCTCGTCGATACCGACACTCCCGGCTTCTCCGTCGGTCAGAAGTTCGAGAAGCTGGGGCTACGCACCTGCCCCATCAGCGAGCTCGTGCTTGATGAGGTGCGCGTACCGGAGAGCGCCGTCATGGGCGGTGTCGGCGGAGGCGGACCCATCTTCACCGAATCGATGGACTGGGAACGAGCCTGCCTCGGGGCAAGCCACATCGGCACGATGCAACGGCTCCTCGAGCAGGTGATCGAGTACGCCCGGAAACGCACGCAGTTCGGTCAGCCCATCGGCAAGTACCAGGCCGTCTCTCACCGAATCGCCAATATGAAGGTGAACCTGGAGGCTTCGCGTATGCTCGTCTATCGAGCCGCTTCCCGGCTCGGTAAGGCCCGCGACGCCGGTCTCGATGCGTCGATCGCGAAGCTCTTCGTCAGTGAATCGCTAGTCCAGTGCGCGCTGGACGCGGTGCAGATATTTGGGGGCTCGGGATTCATGGTCGACTCCGACGTGGAGCGGGTGCTTCGCGACTCCGTCGGGAGCACGATCTATTCGGGGACGTCGGAGATGCAGCGCAATATCATCGCGCGCTGGCTGGGCGTCTGAACGTCTTGGTGCGGGAGAACAGAGAATGGATGGCCTAGCCGAAGCACAACCTGGAGTCGGGCTTCCTGCGAAGGAGAGCTCGCGAGCCCTTATCGAGAGAATGGCTCGTTCTGAAACGGTCGGATTTCTGTTCCTCCTCGTTCAGCTGGGACTCCTTGCCATCGTGATCCGACAGTTTCAGATCGAGAGCAGCGCCTTCTTGAGACTTGCGCTCCTGGCCTTCGGAGGCTTCGCTATCCACTATTTCTTACCGGTCGCGTTGAAGCTTCCGTTCTTCGTCGTGCTCTCGCTGGGCGGAATCCTGGCGGTCATGGGTCCTACGACGGGCGGCGCGCTGATTGCTATGGGTCTCGTTTTCATTGCGATTTGTCACTTGCCCATCCGATTTGCACTCCGGGTCGGACTCCTCGTCGCGGTCGGCGGACTGGCGGCGTTCCTTCGCACCGGAGCGCTTGCCGTGCCCTGGTCGTCCGCTGTCTGGCCCATCCTGGGTTCCATGTTCATGTTTCGCTTGATCGTGTACATGTACGATCTTCGACACGAGAAGGAACCGGTCTCACCGTGGCGGACTCTGGGCTATTTCTTCCTCATGCCCAACGTCTGCTTCCCCCTTTTTCCGGTGGTCGACTTCAAGACTTTTCGACGGACTTATTACGACCGACCCGCCTACGAGATTCATCAAGCCGGAATCCATTGGATGGTGAGAGGGATCACTCATCTCATCCTGTATCGCATCGTCTACTACTACCTTGCGGTCAACCCGTCGGAGATTGTCACGGCGCGAGACCTCGGCCAGTACCTGGTGACGAACTTTCTGCTCTATCTTCGAGTCTCCGGCCAGTTTCATCTCGTCATCGGAATGCTGCATCTGTT
>Ga0214473_10003822_pt1 | contig 18163 bp, 16 predicted proteins | sample RVTome_7_FD_203509 | JGI IMG/M metagenome (GOLD analysis project Ga0214473, IMG submission 203509) | Soil microbial communities from uranium-contaminated site in the Upper Colorado River Basin, Wyoming, United States - RVT98D197 | ecosystem: Environmental > Terrestrial > Soil > Contaminated >... | reverse complement strand
AGCAGGAGAGGCTCACCCGCGTCGGGCCGGACACCCCGATGGGGGCGCTGCTTCGCCGGTACTGGCTCCCCGTCGCGGCGACCTCGGAGCTGCACCCGGGACGGGCGCTGCCCATCCGCCTCCTCGGCGAGGACCTCGCGCTGTTCCGGACCACGGATGGCTCCCTCGGCCTGGTGGACGCGCGCTGCCCCCATCGCGGGGCGTCGCTGGCCTACGGGGTCGTCGACGACTGCTCGATTCGCTGCGCCTATCACGGCTGGCGCTTCGACCGCGGCGGCGCCTGCCTCGAGCTCCCGTCCCTGCGCGACGGCGAGTCCTTGCGCGAGCGCGCGCGGACGCGGGCGCATCGGGCCGACGAGCTCGGCGGCCTCGTGTGGGCCTATCTCGGACCCGAGCCCGCACCGCTCTTGCCCCGGTACGACCTCCTCGTCTGGAAGGGGGCGCTCCGGGACATCGGCCGCTCCCTCCTGCCCTGCAACTGGCTCCAGATCATGGAGAACAGCGTCGACCCCGTCCACCTCGAGTGGCTGCACGGCCACCATCTCGCCTCCGTGCGTCGAGCACAGAGCTTGCCCACCCCGAGCCGCTACGGGCGGCGCCACGAGGAGATCGGCTTCGACGTCTTCCCCCACGGGATCATCAAGCGCCGGGTGCTGGCGGGCGGGAGTCGCGAGGACGACGATTGGCGGATCGGCCATCCGCTGGTGTTTCCTGTCATGGTGCGCGTCGGGGCGGGCCGCCAGCATCGCCTGCAGATCCGCGTTCCCGTCGACGACACGCACACGCTGCACTACTGGTACTCCTGCTACCTGCCGCGGGACGGGGCGGAGGCACCGATGCAGGCGGAGATCCCCGTGTACGAGGTTCCGTTCCGAGACGAGCGCGGGGGGTACCTCCTCGACTTCGTGGATGGCGGCGACATCATGACGTGGGTGAGCCAGGGGCCGATCGCCGACCGCACGCGGGAGATGCTGGTCGACACCGACCGCGGCGTCAGCGCGCTGCGCCAGCTCTTCCTCGAGCAGATCGAACGGGTGCGCGCGGGACTGGACCCGCTCGGGATCGTGCGCGCGCCCGAGGAAAACGAGCTGATCGAGCTGCCGCAGGAGCGCGACAAGTACGGGAAGGGCGATACCTTTCTGGCCGAGTCCGTCGCCATGAGCCATGCGCGGTACAGCCCGATGCTCGCCCAGATCCTCGATCTCCTCGGCTTCCCGGAGGCGCGCTGAGCCGGTGCGCATCCTCTGCCACGCCCAGCACCTGTCGGGAGTCGGGCACTTCGTCCGCATGCGCGCGATCGCGCGCGGCCTGAGCCCGGCGCACGAGGTCTACCTCGTGGTCGGAGGGCGGCCGGTGCCCGGACAGAGACGCCCGGACGAGCCCGAGGTGGTGGGGCTGCCGGCGCTCTTCCGCGCCGACGGCCGGCTGTCCGCCGCCGGGGGGCCCTCGTCCGTGCCCGAGCTCCTCGAGGAGCGGGCACGCACACTCGCGCGAGCGGTCGAGCGCATCCGACCCCAGATCGTCCTCATCGAGCACTATCCGTTCAGCAAGTGGGAGCTCGAGCCGGAGATGGCGGCAACCATCGAGGCGGCCCGCCGGTCGAGCGCGGGCGTCCGCATCGTCTGCTCCCTGCGCGACATCGTTCGCAAGACGCGCTACGAGGATGCGGCGCCCGACGTCTACGAGGCGCGCGTCCTCTCGCTGCTGCGGGAATCCTTCGACGCGGTCCTCGTCCATGCCGACCCGGCCTTCACCCGCCTCGAGGAGCACTTCAGCCGCGCCGAGGATCTCCCGCTGCCGGTGCACTACACCGGATTCGTGGTGGAGCCGCCCGGCCCGGCCGCCGGGTTGGCGTCCCCGGAGCCGTACGCGGTGCTGAGCTGCGGCGGCGGCACGCGGAGCCCGGCCTTTCTCCTCAGCTCCGTCGAGGCGTTCCGCCGGCTGAGCGAGGAGGGGGCCCTGGGGTCCATGCGGCTCCTCGTCTTCCCGAGCCCCTTCACCGGCGCCGGCGAGGCCGAGGCGTTGCGGGCGGCCACGCGGGCCGGGCCGTTCGAGCTCCGCAGCTTCTCGCCCGACTTCGCGAGCTGGCTCGCGGGCAGCGCCCTGTCGATCAGCCGGGCCGGATACAATACCTGCAGCCAGATCCTCCACGTGGGGGCGCGAAGCGTGCTGGTGCCCGATCCCGACATGTCCGATCAGGGCCCGAGGGCGACACGGCTCGCGGAGCTTGGACTCGCGACCGTGGTCGAGGGGCGGCCGCCGCGCCCCGAAGACATCGCGGCGGCGATCACGACGGCGCTCGCCCGATCCCCGGCGCGGCCCGAGCTCGACCTCGACGGGGTCGCCGCCACGCGGGCCATCCTCGAGAAGCTCGGCGCGGGGGACACGCCCGGCGGGCCGCGGTGAGCGCCGCCGTCTTCGCCTTCGGCGATCTCAGGATCCTCGTCGAGAGCGCGGAGAGGAGCCACCTGGCGTGGCTCGAGGAGTTCCTCACGCCCCAGTTCGACCTGAGCGCGCATCCCGCGCACGACTGCCGGGTCACCGTGGTCGAGGACGGCGACCGGCATGGCGCGACCCTCGCTCTCGGCCCGGCGAACGGAACGCTCGACGCCTTCACCCACGACACGAGGGTGGTCACCCTGCCGCGGTGGCAGGGCGCGGAGACGAGGCTCTTCGACGCGAAGCCCGGGGTGTTCTACGAGGTCACCGGCCATCCCTACGCGGCGACGATCCTGACCACGCCCGGCAACGGGAGGGGCCGGACGGCCTTGATGCGGGTCGTGCGAGAGCTGGCCACGAATCGGGCTCAACGAGCGGGCGGCGTCCTGCTCCATGCCTCGGCGTTCGCCGTCGGCGGCAAGGGCATCATCGTCGCCGGCCCGAAGCGGGCCGGGAAGACGACCCTGCTCATCCACGCCCTCCGCGCGGCTTCCGCGCGGTATGTCTCGAACGATCGCGTCGTGGTCCAACCCGACGCGGTGCCGGTGCTTGCCCGTGGCGTGCCGACGATCATCCCCCTGCGACGAGGGACGCTCGACATGTTCCCGGCGGTGGCCGCGCGCGTCGCCGCCGCTTCCTACCACCATCGACTCACCATCCACGAGGCCGCGACCCTCGGCAGGCGCGCCGCCGCCCCGCGGAGCGACGCGGACCGCCTGAGCCCGGCCCAGCTCTGCCGGGTGCTCGACGCCTCCCCTCTCGGGCAGTGTGAGGTCTCCGCCCTGCTTCTTCCGCGGATCACCAACGAATCGGGGGCGTTCTCGACGCGGCGGCTCCCCGAGGGCGAGGCGGCCGCGCAGCTCGCGGGCGGGCTCTTCGGCGTGACGGTGGGCCGGTGGACCTCGGAGGTCTTCTCGGTCGCGGGCGATGCGGCGCCGCCCGATCTGGCCGCTCTCCGGGATCGATGCCAGCGCCTCACCGACCGGATCCCATGCTTCGAGTGCCGCGTGGGCCTCGACGCCTTCGCGTCCGCCAGCTCGGCCGACGATCTGATCGCATCGCTCCTGGGATAGGCATGCCAGATCCAGCTTCCCGGGGCGTGGAGCCGGATATCGGGGCGGACCTCCTCGCTCTCATTCGGGCGCGGCCCGAGCGGCTGATCTCGCTGACCGAGATCAGCACGCTGTCATCTCCGGCCCGGCGCCGCACCGCCTTCCGGCTCGAGTTCGCGGGCGGCTTGACGCTGAAGGGTAGGCGCCTCGAAAGCCCGGAGCGGGCCCAAAGGGTCGAGCGCATCCTGGGCCTGGCCGGCGACGGCTTCCCGCGGACGATCGACCGGCGAGGGGACGCGTTACTGCTCCAGTGGATACAGGGGCGCGCGCTCGCCTCGCTCGACCCCGTCCCCCCGGCGGCGCTCGAGCGCTGCGGGCGGATCCTCGGCGCGCTGCACCAGCTCGCGACCCCGGAGCTGCCAGATGTTCGAATCCCCGCTCCCGAGGATCTGCTGGCCAAGCTCCGGAGGGACACCGGACTGCTCGCGGATGCCGGCGAGCTCGACAGCGGGCTCGGGCGCACCGCCGTCGAGACCGCGGCGGCTCTGGCGCCCCGTCGAGCCAGCTCGGGCGTCATCCACAAGGACTTCTGCGCCGAGAACATCGTGCTCGACGACTCGGGCTCTCCGGTGTCCATCGACAACGCCGCGCTCTCGGTCGGACCGCACGATCTCGACCTGGCGCGGACGTGGTACCGCTGGGAGATGAATCCCCGTGACCGGAGTCACTTCCTCCGCGGATACGAGCGGCACCGCGGGTCCGTCACCTTCGTCGAGCACTTCGCGTTCTGGGCCATCTGCGTCCTCGCGGGATCGGCGTCGATCCGCCTGCGCGCGCGGCTGGGGGGGCATCGAGAGCCTCTGATCCGCCTGAGGCGGCTCCTCGAGTTCCTGGAGACCGATGCCGTCGATCACCCTCTCTGGGTGGTCTAGCCCGCTCTATTCACGATCGCGTCTTCGGCGTCCTACACGCCCCCTCACCCTGACCCTCTCCCCCTCCGGGGGCGAGGGCATCGAATTGACTTCCTCTCCCTCTCCGAGGGAGAGGGCCGGGGGCGGGCGGGGGCCCACCCCCCGGAACCGTGGCTTGTGCGCGCTGCCGAAGCCGCCGACCTCCATCTCGTGGCCCCTTTGAGTGCGGGAAGCGGGCCGCGACTCAGCGTGTTCCGGGGGGAGGGCCCCCGCCCCCGCCCGGCGCTTTGTCGATGAACTTCCGACGCGTGGCGACCGAGGATCCGCCCACGCCTCGCTCCTGGAGCGCCGGCAGGTAGCGATGGAGGATCGGATCGAGGACGTCGTTTCGATCGTGGTAGGCGAAGTAGTCGATGCCTTCGTAGCGCTTCTTTTCTCGCTTGAACCGGGCCTTGCGCAGGAACTCCTCGCGCGATTTCACCGGATAGTGGTTGATCCGCAGGAGATCGACGGACACCGTCCGGATCGAGAACCTGGTGCGGACGTACGGATCGAAGTACCGTACCGCAGGACCGAGCAGACGGTACAGGGGCCTCAGATATTTCTTGAGGCGGGGCCGATGCCGCGGGCGGACCGGCTCCTTGCTCTCGGTGACAGCAAGGTCACCGTCGCGGTAGACGAAGTGATGCACACTCGCGGGCCTGAGGGCCCGAGACGGGTCGACGATCGACTTGACGCTGCGATTTCGGATCCATCCCGTGGGAGCTCGCCGGTTGAAGCGACCTATCACGGGCGCGCGCGAAGCGTGCAACTCGCCGGACGAGCCGTAGACCTGCCAGCGGACGACGACGCCGGGGTAGGCCTCGAACTCGCGGAGGACCGAGTCCACTCGATAGGCCCGTGGCGAGAAGAGAAACTCGTCGAGGTCCAGACAGGCCAGCCAGCGCGCGCGCCCCCGCACCCGCTCGAGGCAGTCGGCGTAGGCCCTGTGCGACGCTCGGAGGTGAAAGGGGATCGGCCAGGACTGCAGGGTGACGCAGCCTGCGTTCAGGAACGGGGCGAGGACGGCTTCCGGGTGGTCCTCGCTGCCATTGTCGTAGAGGAAGAAGTGCTCGACGCCGACCAGGCGGTGGAATTCGATCCACTCGGCCAGGAACGGCGCCTCGTCACGGAAGATCGCACACGCGACGAGGTAGTGCTCGGGCCCCGTCACTTCACACCCGGAAGTGACGCCCCATGAGCGCGGGACTGGCGTGGGTGAGAAGTCCTCCGAGGGCGAACACCGCGTAGTAGGCGGAGATGACGGCCAGAGCCGCGGGCACGTCGCGCCGCCGCAGGCCGACGCGCCGCCACTCTCGCCGGGCCCGCCTGAAGCCCCGGGCCAGCCGTTGGGCGGCGATGCCGAGACTCCGCCTCAATCCCCGACCGCTGCGCTCCTCCGTGTGCGACAGGTACTGGTCGCGTCCGTGCGCCAGCGCGCGGACGACCAGGTGTCCGACGCTCGAAGGCGGCGGGTGATCCACGCTCGCGGCGCGATTCTCCCATACCGGGATGCCGAGGCGGTCGAGGTCCTCGCGCAGGAGGCTGCAGGCGCCCCGCGACCGGCGCCCGAGCGGTTGGAACCGGGTCTTTCGAAAGACATCCGCGCGAAAGGCGAGGTTGTTGGCGTAGAACTTGTCCGGGATGAAGAGCCCGGCGGAAGGGTCGCGCAACTCGTAGGTCCAGCCGAGTGCGAAGGCGCGCGCCACGAGGCCGATCGGGGCGACGTACGTTTGCCCGCAGACGACGTGGACATCGGCGCGCGCCAGGCTCCCGAGGAGGTGGGCGAGCCAGTCATCGTCGGGAAGGACGTCGCTATCGACGAAGAGCAGGATATCTCCGCCGGCGAGGCCGGCGCCGAAGTTCTTGAGCGGGTAGTACTCGAGGCCCTCGGCGACATGGATGGCGACGTCGAGGGTCTCGGGCAACCGCCGCCGAACGTCAGCCTCGATCACGGTCGACAGCGCCTCCGACGAGACGATGAGGAGCTCCGCCCGACGCTCGAGGCCATCGAGGAATGCCCGGGCGTCGCGGGGAAGCGCCTCCGGGTAGTCGCGCGCCAGAATCTGCTGCCATTGCCGCCCCAGCCGCTCGAGCACCCTGACCGCCCGTCCCTCACCGTTGAGGCGCGTATTGGACCATTCGACGACGATCGACAGGCGGAGCGGGTGTGGAGTCAGGTCTTCGCAGGTCACGATCCCTCCAGGAGTCACTTCCGGCTGAGCCGCGGAACCCCGTAACGGATCTTATAGCACAGCCCACGTCGGGGGCGCCCACCCCCCCCGGCCCTCTCCCTCGGAGAGGGAGAGGGAGTCAATTCGATGCCCTCGCCCCCGGAGGGGGAGAGGGTCAGGGTGAGGGGGCGTGTAGGACGCCGAAGACGCGATCGTGAATGGTGCGGGCTAGACGCGCGCCATCACCCGGCGCGCGAGCTCCTCGGCGAACCGCCATTTCGCGTCCACGCCGGTGGCGAACATCAGCTCCTGCAGGCCCTGCCGCTCGAGCTCGCCGATCTGCTCGGCCAGCTCCTCCGCGGTGCCGACCAGGCAGGTGGCGCGGATCAGGTCGGCGTCGATCAGCTCGGCCTCGCCCGGATGGAGATACGTGTAGTGGAACTCGTGCGTGCGGAAGTGCCGGTGCTCGCGCGGGATCTGCTCGACGAGGGCGCAGTACCGCTTCCAGATCGGCCGGAGGAACGCCGGCGGATCGATCCCCCGCTCGTGCACCTCGTCGTAGAAGTAGTAGACGCTGGCCATGACGTTCGGCCCCACGGTGCGGATCACCCGCTCCGAGTCGGCGGGCTCGCCCCGGTCGAGCAGCGCGACATTGGTCAGCGCGCAGTTGCGGAAGGCCCCGAGGGCACGGCCGGCGCGCACCGCGCCCCGGTGCGCGTGTCCGAGAGCCTCGGCCACGGGCACGCCGCGCGGCGGGATGGCGAACACCAGGCCGTCGCCGTACTGACCCGCCAGCTCCATGGCGCGCGGCCCGAACCCCGAGACATAGAGCGGGATCTTCGGCTCGAGATTCATGTACTTCTGCTCGTGCATGAGGATCCGGATCGGGCGCGTGACACCGTTGAAGGTGTAGTCCACCACCTCCCCGCGCAGGAGAGCGCTCAGCACCCGGAGGTACTCGGCGTACTCGGCGACCCGCATCGGCCGCTGGCCCATCGTGCGCATGGCCGTGTTGCCGGTGCCGATGCCGAGATGCACGCGCCCCGGGGCCAGCCGGTTGAGCGTCGCCACCGCCGCCGCGTGCACCGGCGGGATGCGGGTGCCGCAGATCGCGGTGCCGGGGCCGAGGCGGAGCCGGGTCGTCTGCCGGGCGGCGAGCGCGAGCACCGCGTAGCAGTCGGAGTAGAGCATCTGGCTGTCGGTGACCCAGACGGAGTCGAAGCCCAGGCTCTCGGCATGGTTGAAGAAGCCGATCTCGTCGACATTGGCCATCACGCAGACGCCGAAGCGCATGTCAGGTCCTTTCCCCGGCCGAACGGATCTCGGGGTTGACGATCAGGCTGCCGAGCCGGCGTGTGTCAGCACCGCGCGACGATGAAGAGCCGGCGGAAGGGGAAGAGCGTCTCGCCGCCGGAGCGGGCCGGATAGGCGGCCTTGACCCGCCGGCGATAGGCCGCCTCGAAGGCGATGCGCTCCGCGCCGTCCAGCGCCTCGAGAAATGGCGGCAGCCACGAGCCCTTCACGAAGTCGGCGACGGGATTGTCGCCTTCCAGCACCTGCGAGTACACGGTCTCCCAGACGTCGAGGGAGCGCACGTGAGGGACGAGGATGTCCCAGTAGTACTCGGGCGGCTTGCAGGGCTCGGACCTGATCAATGGCTCGAGGCGCTCGCGCCACGGTCCATCGCGCGCCGTCTCGTAGATCGAGGTGTGCGAGGGCTCCGAGAAGTTTCGCGGCATCTGCACCGCGAGCGCACCGCCCGGCGCGACCTGCGACGCCAGCTTCGGGAACAGGGTCGCATGGTCCTCCAGCCAGTGCAGGGCGGCATTGGAGAAGAGGAGATCGACCGGTGTCGCGGGAGACCAGTCACGCAGGTCGGCGAACTGCCACTCGACGTCGGGATCCGCCCGGCGCGCGCGCTCGAGCATCGCCGCCGAGGAGTCCACGCCCGTGACCCGCGCCCCGGGCCAGCGCTGGCGAAGGACCTTCGTGACGTTGCCGGCGCCGCAGCCGAGATCGGCGATCCGCGCAGCCTGCTCCAGGGGCACCCGCTGGATCAAGTCGAGCGCCGGGCGCAGCCGGTGGCCGCCGTACGCGAGGTACTGAACAGGGTCCCAGGTCATGACGTCCTCGACGACGGTGCTGCCCGCATCAAGCCGGGCCGGCGTCGAACGCAAGCACAGGTGGGCTGACGCACCCGAGCCCTACGGCTTCAGGCTCACGCGCGTCGCCGCGGTGCCCGCTCGGCGAGCGGGAAGCTGTGCGAGACGACGCGCGACAGCGGGTACTTGTCCTTCGTGCGGACCAGCATGTCGAGGGCCGCCGGGACGATCCACGGGTCGTAGTGCGTCAGCCAGTAGTGCAGATCCGAGCCGCAGATGGCCGCGGCCGTGTTCTTGATCAGGAGCCCACCCGGCTCGACCTCGGGCGTGGGCCAGGTCTCCAGCTCGAGCGGCTTCCCCGGCTGGACGAGGGCCGCGGTCAATCCCGTGGGCACGTGTGCGCTCCTTTCATCGTGGCGCGTCTCGCAGCATCACGCCGCTCGCGCGGCAACGAGCAGTATACCGCCGGGACGTCCCCGGGCAGGCGTTGCCGTTCGTCCACAGGCGGCCTTCAGGTTCAGCGGTGGATACTGAGGACTTCCAGCCGCGCAAGAGGGCGACGTACCCCCAGTCAGCGAGTCGACGAGCGATCTCGGTGTAACCGTCGTCGGGCCCAACCACGCCGCGGAGTATCAGCACGGTCGGTTGGGGCCCATCCCCATCTGGCGTGGCCAGGTACGATGCGATGTTCGTCTTGCCGTCACCGCCCGTGTAGGCCACGGACTCCAGCCGCACCGTCACGACTGACCTCCCTCGTCCCGGGATCTGACTCGTGCCTCCCGGTCCGAGCGCGGCTAAGCGGATTGCCGCCCCGGAGCCGCCGAAAGAATCGGGCGTGGCTATTCTATCTGCTGACCGGCATGAGGTTACAGGCGCAACGCGCCCAGCGGAAGAGTGACGTGCGGCGCCATCATGGGCCGTGATGACGCGCAACTGGCGCATTCGGTGGGCCGCGCAGCGGGCCGGCCGCGACCAAACTCGCAACGGCAAGGCCGTCAGGGACCGGGCGGCCCTCGCTGCTCCACGATCCGTGATGGCGCTCTGCCCTGAACACAGGCCGTCGCCCCGAATCTCACACACCCAGACCAAAGAGCTCTAGGCCAAGCTCCTCCCACTGAGCAGCAAAATGGGGAACACTCCAAGGCCACAAGGGCTACCGGCCCCCGGCGCCCCAGTCGAGCCGGGGACAGGTCAGCAGGTAAAGGACCAGCGGGCCGCCGCTACCTGCGCCAACGAGAGTATCCCCAGCCCCCACCACCGAGTACGAACAACACTACAAGAATGATCAATAAGATTTCCATGTCTCATCACCTCCCACCACGGCCATGCTTTCCCCTGACATGTTGCACTCTCCGTATGGTCTCACGCCCAATTCCTCATCGCCGGGACGTCGTCTGCTGCTTCTCTCGCTCCATCCTAGCGTCGGGCCGGAGCGTGGTCCTAGTGGACCTTGGTCCATTGCCGGTGAAGGGCCAAGTAAGGGGTCGATTCATTCGCGCTATGCTCGACGACGTGCTCCTTCGGCTCCGGGAAACATCAATCGACACGCCACAGGGAATCGCCGCCGCGTCCCGGCCCCTTCTAGGTTCTCTCCGTGTCTTTGCCATCGGCGCGAGTCGATGGCTGAACCTCGATTGCCGCTCGACAGAACGGGCAGTTCCCTCTGGCTTGCCGATGTGTGCGCGCAGCGTCCTGCCACAGTCCGGTTCCCTTCGTCGGTGGTACCTGCGCGCCCTGTCCGTCTGCCGCGTTCGCCTTCTGGAGCGTCTGCTCGAACAACTGAAGCGTATCCATCCGTATGCCCTCCTATGATCGCCTCGGACGAGGCGGCGCGCCGCCCGGAAGACGCGTACTTCTTCCGCGGATCTTCCGCGTGACTCTTGACGACTTCCTCGAAGTGATGTCGAGCTTTGTTCTTCCTCATGCTCATTAGCTTGCTGAGATCGGCTGCCGCGCTGACGATCGCGCCGGGCATCGTCCTGAAGTACACGGTAGTCCACGGGCTGGCCTTTCTCGGGCCACCGTGTCGGAGAATAGGCTTTATGTTACTCACGCGCGCGTGGCTATCTGACCGGCGTGAGGTTACAGAGGCAACGCGCCCAGCGGAAGAGTGACGTGCGGCGCCATCATGGGCCGTGATGACGCGCAGCCGGCGCATTCCGTGGGCCGCGCAGCGGGGCGGCCGCGACCAGCTCTCCCGTTTCTTCGCTGATGCCGCACTCCCCGCGCCGAAGCCGGTCGAGCGTCTCCGCCAGCCTGTTCGCCTCGTCGATGAGCATCCGCTGCGTTACGCAACTCGCTTCCCGCGCCTCGCCCGCGCGCCCCGCACCCGCCTCATCAGGTTGCGGGGCGTTCTCCTCGAGGTCGCCGGGGAACTCCTCGAACACTACCCCTCCACCTGCGCGGCGGATCAGCTCCAGCGTGTCGCTCAACTCCCCGCGCAGCCGCTCACCGCTCTCCGCCATCGCCGGTTCCTCCCTTTCTGCACCGCCCATGGCCGGGTCCTCCTGACCACCCACCGTGATCTAGCGGCTGCCCGTCTCTCGCTCTCAACCCGCGAGATGTCCAGCGCCGCCTCGACGGCTTCGCGACACAGACCTGGGGGGCATACGTGTTCATCGCTCCTCACACGGCCCCGACTGCGCGTGTACGCGCTCCGGTGGAGGCTCTTCCCCCGGTCGCGCGTGTTTGCCTTGCTCATCGCCCGATCCTACGAGCCACCCAAGGACCAGCAGGCTCCCAATCATGGCGAGAACGTTCAGAACGCTGTCCATTTGGCTGCGGGCTCCTCCTCGAGGCTGCTTGGCGGCCACCGTATCAGCGCCGCAGCAATGACGCCTAGTGGACCTTGGTCCATGAAGCCCAAGCACCTCGGGGAATCTCCTCCGCGTATAGGACACGCAGGAGATCCCCCGACCGCGGGGGCTAGTTGCTGGCGCGGACCAGCACCTCGACCCGCCCCTCGCGCGGTGAGCATTGCTCGATGGACGGATTGCACATGAGCCGATCCGTGCCGAACGTGCCCGTCTCGATCCGGTCCGTAGGCACTCCCGCCTGAATCAGCGCGTCACGAACAGTCGTGACCCGACGCTGGCTCAGCGGCAGATTGTACTGACTGGTGCCGCGCGAATCCGTGTAGCCGTCGATCCCGAGCCGCACGGACGGGTTCTGGCTCATGTAGGCCGCGATCTCGGCGGGCTTCCTCGACTCCGAATACCGAATGTCCGCCCTGTCGAAATCGAACATGATGTCCTTCAACGAGGTCCAGCGAACCGCCGGCAGCGGCGCCGGCGCCGCCGTGCCCTGGGCCCCCGTCAGTCCGGCCGGGCCTTGTACCCCCGTCATCCCAGTCGAGCCTTGCACCCCGGTCATCCCTGCCGAGCCCTGCGCGCCCGTCAGCCCCGGAGAGCCCTGCGCGCCCGTCAGCCCAGAAGAGCCTTGGGCCCCCGTCATTCCCACCTGCCCCTGCGCGCCCGGCGGGCCCGTCAGCCCCGCCGGACCCGCGCACCCCACCGCCACCAACATCCCCGCACACAGCGGGAGCAGCGCAACCAGTAGTCGTCGTTTCATCGTCCGTCCTCCTGTCACATGGTGAGCTGCAACCTATCACTTCTGCGGCCGTCCTCCGGTGCCCCTTGAACCCTGCGCGTGTTGGGCAGGAAAGGCGGGGAGACGTCCCCGCCTCCCCGCGCCGGCCCCTCAGCGGGCCGCCAACCGCTCGATCACCACGATCTCGACCCGCCGATTCCGCTGCCAGCAGGTCTCGGACCCCTCTGAGCACAGGAACCGGCCCCTGTCCCCGCTACCCACCCTGATCCGTTCCTCCTCCAACCCCGCCGCGATCAGCGCATCCCGAACGAGACCAACCCGGCGCTCGCTCAGCGCCTCGCTGCGCGCGGTGTAGGCCGATCCGCTCCGCGCAGCCTCCCGCTGGTCCAAGTACCCTTGCAGCTCGATCTCAGCCGATGGATGCTGCTTGGCCCAGTTGGCCACCAGCGCGATCTTGCTCCGACACTGGGACAGGAGCTCGGCCGTCTGGAATTCGAAGTGGACGCTGTCGAGCGACGCCCCCTTACCCACGGGCCCTCGCAATCCCGGAGGACCGGGTACTCCAACCGGCCCGGGAGCACCAGGAGATCCTGGCGCCCCCGCCGGGCCCATCGGCCCCGGAGGACCGTTGACCCCAACTGCCCCGGCCAGGCCGGGAGGTCCGGAAAGGCCGGCACGCCCCGCCGCACCGCGCGGACCCGGCTCCACGAGCCGCGGCTGCGGCGTGCAAATGGGAATGACCTTGTAGTCATCGTTGTTCGTGTAGTTCAACGCGACGTACCCATCCGGGTAGCCGTAGAAGTTCTGACCTTTCCACCCGGGATCCGAGTCAGGACCGACGTACCCCCAGCGCGGCGCCGAGGTGCTGGTGCTACACCCCGCAACCGCGGCAAGGAGGCCGGCGGTTGCGACGCTGATGATCAGATTCCGCATCATGGTTCTCCCTTTGCCTCCAGTTACCGAGCCGCCGCACGCGAATCGGGCCGCACGAACACTTCCACCCGGCGATTCTTCTGGTAGCACCCCTCGGTGTCTTCACCGCAGTTCCGGTTCTTCTCTCCTTCGGCGCCGATTCGAATCCTGCCCGTCGCGGCTCCGTCGTTCACCAGGGCGTCGCGGATGGCCGTGACCCGCCGCTCGCTCAGGACCTGGTTGTAGGCGTCCGTCCCGCGGGGATCCGCGTAGCCCTCGAGCCCGAGCTCGAATGTCGGGTGCTCCTTCATGAACTCCACGATCTCCTTGATCTTGCCGCGCTCATCCGTCCGCACATCCGACTTGTCGAAGTCGAAGAGAAAGTCCTTGAAGGACTCCCAGCGAGCAACAGCTCCAGCGACTCCCTGTGATCCCTGCGCGCCTGCCGGTCCCTGTGGTCCGGCGAGCCCAGCGAGGCCGAGGGCTCCCGCAGGGCCAGCGGGCCCGGCCACACCCGGCGCTCCGGCAGGGCCTTGAGGGCCTGCGGGACCTACGAGCCCGGCAGGGCCCTCAGGACCTGCGGGCCCATATACCTTCCAGCCGGTCTCCCCGCCCATGGGTCTGGTGCTACACCCCACCGCGAACAGCGCGAGAACCCCAAACAACAGTGCGCGTTTCATCGTGTCTGACCTCCTGCTAGTAGTGGTGAACTCCGCCATCTCCCTGGTGAACTGCCATCCGTCGCGACCGCGTCACTTCCTCAGGTGAGAAGTGTTCCGTGATGACTTCGCCGCATCCCGAGTCTAGTCGCCGCTAATCGGGACTGCCTAGGGGACGTTGGTCCACCTAGCCCTTGGTCCACCTCGACTGCGCGACGGGAATATCGAGCGGGAAGCGCGTCGAGAAACCCGGGCGGGGAGGACAGGGTCCTAGCCCAACTTCCACGGTTTTTGGAGCGGGGTGCCGAGATTTCGGCCACTTGCGTGGGCATGTAGTGACGATGGTGACTACGCGGGAGCCCAGGTCCTCACCGGCTTGATGACCTCGGACGGGATCCGCAGCGTGCGGTAGATCTCGTGATGGATCGTCTCGGGCGTCGAGCTCGTCCGGAGCCGCACGGTCTGGCCGTTGGCGGCGGGCAGCACCACGGTGACGACCTGGTGTGTGGAGAGTTGCTCGCGCAGCGTGGCCCACGACGTGTGCACGCCCTGGTCGAGGCAGCGTTTCTCGATCGCGACCAGCAGGTGGTAGGCGAGGACGCAGAGGAAGATGTGCGTCTGGACGCGGTGCTCGAGGTGATGGAAGATCGGTCGCTCCATGAGCGGACTCTTCATGGCCCGGAACGCCGCCTCCACCCGGGTCAGCAACATGTAGAGGCCAGGAGCCGTAGGCACAGCGGCAGCCTCTCTCGCGCGCGCTCGAGCACCCGCGTCGGGTCAAATGCAACAGCGATCGGGACATCTCCGCTCCCGCGGAATAGTGGGCTAAGGTCCACTAGGCAGTACGGATGACAGCAACTACCATTCCATTCGGGATCACTTCTTGATAAGCATTCAGGCGTTTCAGACTGTAGCGGACAGCAGTGGCGGCGGCGCCTGCCGTGCATGGAGCCCTTCTCCTGTCCAATCACCCACACCGTTTCCAGACGAGAGGGAATCCTAATGTACTCTCCGGGACGATTAAGAATGTCGTGCAAGCACTGGAGTCTTTTGGCAACGATCGCAGTCGCCACACTTCTTTACGGCGCCTCCCCGGCATTGGCCCAGGCAAGACTGGGTACGGCTGCGAGTTTCGCGATCCTGGCTGGCACGCCGGACGTGACCAATACCGGCCCCAGCGTCATCATCGGAGATCTGGGTATCCACCCAGCGATTGCGGTCACTGGCTTTCCTCCGGGGCTTGTCATCGGAGCGATACACGCCGGTGATGGGGTCGCGCTGCAGGCGAAAAATGATCTCACCAACGCGTACACGGTCCTCGCCGGTGAGCCGTGTCCCCCATCGCACGCGTTGGGCCCAGCCCTGGTTGGCCTCACCCTAACGCCAGGCGTCTATTGTTTTGCGTCGGCTGCGCTGTTGGCTGTCAATGGAACCCTCACTCTGGACGCCCAGGGCGACCCCAATGCGGAATTCATTTTCCAGGTCGGGAGCGCGCTCACGGTCCAGAGCGGCTCGACGGTCCGCATGATCAATGGCGGCAGTTTTTGCAACGTCCTTTGGCAGGTTGGCAGCTCCGCGACCATCGGTACGAACTCCGACTTCATCGGAAATATTGTCGCGCTCACGAGCATCGCGCTGCAGACCGGCGCAAACGTGTTCGGGAGAGCTTTGGCGCGAAATGGCGAAGTGACGCTGGATGACAACCACATCTCCAACGGCGGCTGCTTCAATGCAGCGCCTCTCGCCACGCCCACGTTGGCCAAGGACTTCAGCCCGGCCACCATCAATTCGGGCGGCGTCTCGACCCTCACCATTACCTTGAGCAACGCCAACGTCAGTCCCGCGACCGGTGCTGCGTTCACCGACACCTTGCCCGTCGGCGTGACGATCGACACCTCGCCGAGTGCCACCAACACCTGCGGCGGGATCCTCTCGGCGACCGCGGGCAACTCGACGCTGACCTTGACCGGGGGCACGATCCCGGCCGGCAGCAGCACCACGCCCGGCGTGTGTACGGTGACGGTGCACGTGACCGCGACGGCCGGCAGCCACCTGAACACGCTGCCCATCGGCGCCTTGACGACCAGCAACGGCGACAACGCCACCGAGGCCAGCGCGACCTTGACCGTCCCCGCACCCGGCGAGGTCACGATCGGCAAGGCCTTCAGCCCGGCCTCCATCACTGCGGGCGGTGACTCGACCCTCATCATTACCTTGAGCAACGCCAACCTCGGTGATGCGACCGGTGCCGCGTTCACCGACACCTTGCCCCCCGGCGTGACGATCGCCACCTCGCCGAGTGCCACCAACACCTGCGGCGGGATCCTCTCGGCGACCGCGGGCAGTTCGACGCTGACCTTGACGGCGGGCACGATCCCGGGCGGCAACCCGTTTGGCACCTGTATAGTAACGGTGCACGTGACCGCGGCGGCCAGCGGCAGCTACCTCAACACGCTGCCGGCCGGTGCCTTGACGACGAGCAACGGCAATAACGCCGCCCCGGCCGTCGCGACCTTGACCGTTCCCCCCGCCGCTCCGAGTGGCGCTTGCGAGAAGTTGGCGATCCAGGTCGTGCTCAATCCGATAAGCGGCCGCTTCCCGGGCAATCTGGGACCGGACCTCGTCGTCAGGGTCGGCCAGCCGTTGAACGAGTCGATCCAGGCGGCCGTGGACGCCCTCGCCTCGAGCGGCGACCTGAACGCTGACGGCTACATCATCATCATGGTCGTGAACAAGGACGACGGGAAGCTGGGCGGGGACACCAACCAGCGGGTGGAGATCAGCGCGCAGTACACCAAGCCCTTCGCGCTGCTTGCCTGCAGCGTGACCATGCACACGCCGGATCCGAGCGAGCCCAGCGGGCACATCCTGTCCGCCGCGGGCGCGCCGCTCCCGCCGTTCCCCGCCAAGGGGAATATCTTCGTGATGGATCTGCACGGCGCCGACAGCTTCGGCGCCGCCGGCTGGCAGGTCGACGGCAACGGTCGGTACCTGCGCAACGTCAACGCTATCGGCAACAACGTGGGGATGTCGTTCGTGGGCAACGGCAACACCTTGGACAGTGGCCGCGCCGAGGACAACGTCAGCCACGGCATCTTCGTCCAGGGCACCGCCAACAGGCTCGAGAACGCGGACGCGTTCGACAATGGCGGGGACGGCGTGCGGGTGATCGGCAACACCAATGTCCTGAGCAAGGTCGATTCCGGCGACCGCGGCAAGCCCAATGGCGGCGACGGGCTGCACGTCGAGGGGAACTCCAACCAGATCGTCGAGGGCAGCGTCTTCGCGAACTTCGGCCACGGCGTCTTCCTCAAGGGCAACTCCAACAAGATCACCAAGACCGGCGCCGGTGACCGGTCCAAGGGCAATGGCGTCGACGGCTTCCACGTCGAGGGCGGCAGCAACGTCCTCGACAGCAACGTGGCCAACGGCAACAGGGCCGTCGGGATCAACTTCGCCAGCGCCGCGGGCACCAACAATATCCTGAAGAAGAACGAGAGCAACCAGAGCGGCCCGGCCGGCACCAAGGAAAACGACGGCGCCGAGTACTGCTTCGGAAACGCCACCACGCTGGACCAGGGCGGCAACAAGAAGGACAGCGCGAAGTTCGTCGGCGTGGGGAGCCCCAAGAAGTACGCCACGGGGTGCTACGAATAGCCGGGGCCGGTAGGCGTCGCTAGAGCTAGACTAGACCGTCGGGGGGGGGCGAGGCGAGGGCGGGGTGGCGATCAGGCCTTCGGCACGATCAGGCCCACACGGTCGGCCAGCCGAACCAGCTCGGCCACGGACCCCGCCCGCATCTTCTCCATGACGCGGGCGTGGTGCACCTTGACCGCCTTCTCGCCGATGGCGAGCACGCCCGCGACCTGCTTGTCCAGCATTCCGGTCACGACGAGGGCGAACACCTCGGCCTCCCGCGAAGTCAGCGTCCCGACACGCTCCTGGATCTCCGCGACGCGGGCCGCTTCGCCCAGATCCTGCACGTCCTTGGCCAGGGCCCGCTCAATGGCTGCCAGGAGATCCTTCCCGTCGACCGGCTTGGTGAGCAGATCGACCGCCCCGCCTTTCATCGCCTTGACGCTCATCGGGGCGTCCACGTGGCCGGTGACGAACACGATGGACATCCGCCGCCCCGCCGCCGCCAGCGCCTCCTGCAACTCGAGCCCGGTGAGGCCGGGCATCCGCACGTCCAGCACCAAGCAGCATGGACCGGGGTGCCGTTCGCGCGCCAGGAACTCTCGGGCCGACGCGAACGCCTCGACCCTGCACCCGGCCGACGCCAGCAATCGCTCCAGGCTCTTCCGAACGGAGGGGTCATCGTCCACG